>Ga0326731_1000109_pt1 | contig 20517 bp, 18 predicted proteins | sample MHFSIPfraction_FD_207645 | JGI IMG/M metagenome (GOLD analysis project Ga0326731, IMG submission 207645) | Lab enriched peat soil microbial communities from Michigan Hollow, Ithaca, NY, United States - MHF9FY SIP fraction | ecosystem: Environmental > Terrestrial > Soil > Wetlands > Peat | place...
CTTGGTCGAGCGGGACCTTGTCCTCGATGATCCGGCGCAGGGCTTCCCGGCATTCGTTGGCCGGACCCGCGGCGCGGAAGATCTTTATGGACCCGTCGCCAAAAGGCCGGCCCGCCCTCTCCGGGTCAAAGAGCCACGACAGCCGCTCGATGTCAGAGGCCGGGGGGCCCGAAGGGGGGTCGGGATTCTTGCAGGGGGCTTGAAAGAGCCGCGGTCGCTCGAGACCATGCGCGTGATCGGAAGGGACGAAGAGACAGCTGCCTCCGGAGATCGCGTCGAGGAATTCTTTCTCTACCCGGCTGAGCACGCTATCGGCCGGACAGAGGATACGGGCCGGCGGCAGAGTCCCCGCCTCACGGGAGGTCGCGCCAGCCAGGGCAAAGAGCCCAGGCACGTCCAGGCCGTTCCCGGCCGCCAGTCCGGCCTCGTAACGGCCCATGAGAGCGCCGATGTCCCAGCCCTTGGCGGCGACGGCGAAATGACCGGGATCGATGCTCCGGCTCGAGAAGCCTTCCGCCCTCAGCCGAAGAATGGCCGCCAGCAGAGTGCGGGCCACGCCGGGAGAGGGCTTCAAGGCATTGAAGTATGTCAGCCCGCCTTCCCGGACCAGGTCTCTGAAGAGCGAATCGACAAAGACGATGAGCTCAGAGCCCGCGACGAGCCGTCGATCGCTCCGGGCCAGCTCGAGAGCGGCAACCTGGTGGGCCAAGGACGTCAAGGTGACCAACCGGAGGTTGACCCAGGCTCCGGACTCCCGGGCGAGCGCTTCGCCGATCTCGCGGCCGGTCACGAACGAGGGGACGATGAGGATCTTTTCGTCGAGCGGATGCTCGCGGCAAAAGGCCGAGAGGAAGCGGACGACGGCGCTCATCGCTTTTCCGGCATCCGGTAGAGGATGATCCTGTGGTCGCGGCCGTTATCGCCGGGGAGGATCTCGGTCCGGACGATGCGGGCGTCCCAGCCGGGGATCTTGTAGTCATGCGAGACGATGCGGGCTCCCGGGCGAAGGTCCCGTTCGAAGGCCGGTTCGAGGGTTTCGAGCGATTCGGGCAGAAGGTAGAGGAGGAGGACGGTCGCCTCGGTCAGGCGGGCTTTGGTGGCGTCCATGCGCAGGAAACGGACGAGCTTCCCGACGCCGGCCCTCTCCGCCGCGGCCCGGCATTCGTCGAGCAGGGCCTCGTCGAGGTCGATGCCCACACCGCGCGCTCCCCGCGTCCGGGCCGAGGCGATGACCATCCGGCCGTCGCCGCAGCCGAGATCATAAACGACGTCGCCCGGGCCGATCGCGCCGATCTCCACCATGCGCGCGACCACTTCGGGAGGGGTCGGGACGTAGGGGGCGAGGTCGGCAGCATCCTCGCGGCCGTGGGAGCCCGGGTAGACCTTGATGATGTTCGTCTCGTCATAGCGGAAGGAGTACGGCTTCCCGGGATGGACGAGGTAGGTCGTCGTGCGCCGGCCGTTATCGAACGAGATCTCGACCGGCAGGTGGGTCACGATCCGGTCGACGGCGCCGACGGCGAGGGTCCTCGTCCGGCCGGCCCGGTCGCCGGGTCCCGGCATGATCGTGTAGGCCATCGGCTTCTTGGTGACGTTCCGGAGGGTGGCCTCCTCCTCGAAGGACGTCGGGGCCGCGGGCCGCGGGCTCAGATCGATCCGGTTCTCGGGCCCCTTCCCCGTCCGTCCGACAAACAGCGCCAGCCCGGCGAGGACGAGAAAGCCGATGGTGAGCGCGGCCTGGACGGCCCGCTTCATGGCCGGCTCGCTAGCGGACTCCCGATGATCATCGGCTCCAACTTAGAACAGCGGGAACCGGAAGTCAACGCTCGGCGGCGGCGTCAGAAAAGGATGAGGAGCGCGACGACCAGGGCGATGACGGTCCAGGCGATGATCCGCACCGGCTGCGAAGACTCCGCCCCCGTGAGCTCCCCGTCAGCCCCGCTCAGCTATGATCTGATCAAGCAAAGAAATCGCCGGGAACAGCCCGGAGGCGGCTGATGTCGCGGACCCGGCCGGCGATATCGAAGCCCTTGACGCAGACGGCCGAGCAGGACGCGCAGGAGCCGCAGGCGTCCTCAGGAAGGTCGAGGGAGCCGACGAGCTCGTGGGCCGCTTGGAGGTTCCTGTAGCCGTAGGCGTACATGTAGCTCCTCATGAGATCCGGCAAGGGGAGGTTCTTGGGGCAGCCGGCGACGCAATGCCCGCAGTGCTGGCAGTAGAGTCCGGCCGCCTGCTCGCCGAGCCTGAGGTCGCGGAGATCCGCGGGCGTGAGGGCGATGTCGCCGGCGACGGAAAAGTCCTCCTTGAGCTGGTCGAAGGTCGTGAATCCCGGGATGGCCGTGGCAACGTTGGGGTCGTTGAGGACCCACTTGAGGGCCGCGCGCATGTTGATCGGCTGCTGCTTCTCCTTGTCCCAGAAGGCGCCGGCCTGGGTCTTCATGGCCACGATGCCCATACCGGCCGTCGCCGCCTCGGCCACGGCCTGGCGCATTTCGCCGCGATAATTCTGCTGGAAGTTGTAGGCCGTCAAGATGACGTCGTAAGCCTTGGTCTCGATCGTCGCCCGGATGACGGCCGGCTCGTTGCCGTGAGTCGTGATCCCGATCCAGCGGGCCTTGCCGGCCTTTTTGGCCCTCTGGAGGGCTTCGATGACGGCCTGGTTTTGAACATGCTCGGGAGCGGTGTTGTTGTGGAGGTAGAGGATCTCGACGTGGTCAAGCCCGAGCCGCGCCAGGCTCTCGTCGAACTTGTCGAGGAAGGCCTTTTCGATGCCGGCATTGTCCAGGCCCTGCATGGACCTGTCCCTGTTCGGGCCGGGGACCTTGGTCGCGATCATGAAGGAATCACGGGGCCGGCCGGAGATGACCTGGCCGATCATCTTCTCGTTCTGGCCGCGCTGGTACCCCCAGGCCGTGTCGAGCAGGACGATGCCCGCATCCAGGGCGGCCTGGACGACGGCCGGGTTGTCGGCGTTCATGACGCCCATGCTGACGACCGGGACCTTGAGCCCGGTCCGGCCCAGCGTGCGGATGATCGGCTTGGCCATGGCCTGCGGGGCGGCGGCTTGGGCCTGCCCGCCGGTACCGAGGGCGGCGGCCTTGAGGGCGCCCGGCACGGCGCCGACGGCAGCCAGGCCGGCCAATCCCTTCTTCAGGAAGGAGCGTCTTTTGAGCCCGGTCGTGGAGTCGGTCATTGTCATCTCCTCGTTTTGCAGGAATGTGTTCCGGCCCATCGCGTCTCAGCGCCGGTCCGTCAGCGTTCTCATCCATTCGACGATAGCGTCTTCTTCGTCTCTGGTCAATCCGAGGTCGCCCATCTCCGTCGTGTTGAGGTTCGCGGCCACTTCGGGGGCCGGCCAGCCCGCTCCGGCGACATCGCGGGTATTGTAGAAGTGGACGACGTCCTTCAGGCTCTTGAAAAAGCCGTTGTGCATGTAGGCCTTGACGATATCCGGCGAGGGCCGTTTGTCGACGTTCCGCAGGGTCGGGGTCCTGTGCTTGCCGGTGTTCGCCGCCGCCGACGCCTTGTACTTGTCGACGGTCTCGAGGAAGCCGCCGAGCCCCTTGTCGACCCAGGCCTTCCCGTCCGGATTGAAGGCCTTGTCCTGCGTATAGAAGGGGTTGGCCGGGTTGCGGGGGATGCCGAGGTTGTCATATTTGAAGTCTGTGAAGACGGGAGGGTTCTCGCCGGCCGGCGACAGCACGTGGCAGGCGGCGCACTTCCCTTTGGTCGCGAAGAGGACGAGCCCGCCGAGCTCCCGATCGGTCAGTCCAAGACCGCGGAAATCCCCCCGGGTCTTGTCGTTGATCGTCCCGATCTCGAGCCCCTTGGCCGAAGCCGCGCGCCAGAAGTCGTCGAACTTCGAGCTGAACGTGTTGACCTCGGCCGAGCGTTCGTAGGCGGCGATCGCCCGGGCGATCTTCACGGTGGTCCCTTGCGGGTCCTTGTCCGCGTCGAGCGACCCGTGACCGAAGACCTTCTCGAAGAGCCCGGCATATTCCGACCTCTTCACGGCCAGGACAACGCTCCTGGCATCGGGCATGTTCTGCTCGAGGGGATTGAGGAAAGGCCCCATCGCCTGCTCGGCCAGCGGGTCGCCCAGCACCTCCCCCGTCGCCCGGCCGTCCCAGAACGATCCGCCGACGAATTCCCCGTCGGCGTTGACGTGGAGACGGGGACTCCAGCCGGCGTAGGCCGAAGCCTGAGGCTTGCGATTGCCGAACCGCCCCGGGGCCGCGCCCTGATAGACCCCCCCGCTCATGTTGTATTGGGAGTTCGGGCCGGTGAAGCCGGCGGAAGGGGCATGACAAGCCCCGCAATCCTGTCCGGCCGGAGACGAGAGGTCCTTATCGAAGAAGATGGCCCTGCCGAGCTCTTCCATGGGCGTCAGGCTTGTCGCCGGGGTTTGCGCCGATGCCAAGACGGCCAAGATCAGAGCGAGGGCTCCCGCCAGAGCGGCGGCTGAAACCTTGATCATGACGTCCCTCCCATCCGGCTGACGAGCCGGCCATGGATTCGACAGCGCCCGGTGCCGGCCGGAGTCCATTGTAACGGAGGCCGGCCGATTGTCAAACGGGCCCGTTCCCCCGCCGGGGCGTTTGACATTTCCCGCCTCGGGACTATACTTTCTGGCGCCCATGAGACGAATCTCCTTCCGGCTCGCGCCGTCCCTCCTGGCCGCGGGGCTTCTCGTCCTGCCCTCGGCGGGTCAGACGACCGCCCCCCAGAACGAGTTCCCGATGAGGACTTTCTTCTCGGTGCGCTCGGCCACGACGGATAGCACGGTCCCGGCCGAGCTCCGGGAGCAGTTCGAGAAGGATGACGGCAGCCCGCTCTCTTCGGTCGCGATCGACCTCGACGGCGACGGCAAAGCCGAGAAGTTCGTCCTCTGCGGCGTCCCGTCCGCCTCCGGAGGGTATCAGTGGCTCGTCTTCGATCCGTCGCGGGGGTCCGGACGCGGCATCGTCATCGGCACGATCATCTTCGTCGGGCGCGAGACCGACGGCGGGTATCCCCGGCTCGAAACGTACTGGAAACAGGGCGGCGACATGTCTGTCGTCTCCCGTTACACGTTCGTCAACGGCCGCTACGTGCGCTCGGATTCCCGGGCGCTGTCGCTCTGGCAAGCGAGCGAATTCTTCCGGGCCAAGGGCCCTCTCGACCTCGAACGGGAGCTCGCCGAGATCAAATAGTGCCCGACCCGATGGCTTCGCGACGACGTGTCCTGCCTCGCTTCGTTGTCCTGCTCGCCGTCCTGGCCGCCCTGGCCGCGGCGGCTTGCCGGCCGGACGGGAGCGGCGGCCGGGCCTCGGCCAAGCCGCTCCGGATCGCCGTCATCCCCATTGGCACGACCCATGAATTCTGGAAGTCCGTCCACGCCGGCGCCCTGACCGCCGCCAAAGAGCTCGGCGTCGAGATCATCTGGAAGGGCCCGCTCAAGGAGGATGACCGCAACGAGCAGATCCAGATCGTCGAGACCCTGGCCGGCGCCGGCGTCGATGCTCTGGTCCTGTCCCCGCTCGACGACAGGGCCCTGATCCGCCCGGTGGCCGAAGCCCGGCGGGAGGGCATCCCCACGATCATCTTCAACTCGGCCCTCCAGGGAGATGGGTACGCCGCCTTCATCGCGACCGACAACTTCCTCGGCGGGACGCTGGCCGCGAAAGAGATCGGACGGCGCACCGGCGGCCGAGGCCGGCTCATCATGGTCAGGCTCATGGCGGGCGTCGAGGGGACGACCAAGCGCGAGGAGGGCTTTCTGGCCACCTTGAGGTCGGAGTTCCCGGGGATCGAGGTCGTCTCCGAGAACCAGTACGCCGGCCCGTCGACGGAGACGGCCTATCAGACCATGGAGAACCTCCTCGCGCGGTTCGGGCCGGTCGACGCCGTCTTCACACCCAACGAGTCGACGACCTTCGGCTGTCTCCGGGCCCTCCAGGACCACGGCCTGGCCGGCCGGACCGTCCTCGTCGGCTTCGATTCGTCCGAAAAGCTGATCGAGGCTTTGGCCAAGGGCGACCTCGCGGGGCTCGTCCTCCAGGACCCCGTGGCCATGGGCTACCGCAGCGTGAAGACCGCGGTGGCCGTCGTGCGCGGCGAGCCCTACGCCAAGCGGGAAGCCACGGCCGTCGTCCTGGCCGTCCGAGACAACATGAACGAGCCGTCGATCGCCCGGCTCCTCCGGCCCGACCTGTCCATCCTCGCGAACAGCCGATAAAGGAGAATCCCATGATCAAGTCCGGTCCGGCGCTCGCCGCCGCAGCCGCGGTTCTTGCTTTCGCCCTCGGCCTCCTGGCCGCGCCGCCTCAGGGCCGGCTTCACATCATCTCCTCGAGCCACCAGGACATCGCCTGGATGGACTCGCCGGAGAAGTGCGTGATCTACCGCGACACGAACGTCATCACGCCGGCGCTGGCCATGATGGCCAAGGACCCGGCCTATTCGTTCACCATGGAGAACATGCTCAATTTCATGGAATACATCGAGCGCCATCCCGACCGGGCCGAGGAGATCGCGCGGCTGACCCGTGAGGGACGGATGGAATGGGGCGCAACCTTCAACCAGCCCTACGAATCTCTCCTCTCCGGCGAGCAGCTCGTTCGCGAGGCCTACTTCGGGCGGCTCTGGCTTAAGCGGACCTTCCCCGGCGCAGACGCCAAGGTCTATTTCAATCCCGACGTGCCGGGACGCGCCGCCCAGATGCCCCAGATCCTGGCCAAGGCCGGCATCCCCTATATGGTGATGAGCCGCTATCACGAGGGCTTCTACCGCTGGGCCAGCCCGGACGGGAGCTCCGTGCTGGCTTACTCGCCGGGCCATTACGGCAATGCCGCGGCCTATCTCAACGCCCCGCCGGCCGAGGGCGTCAAGGCCATCGGCGACAAGATCGCCAAGTGGTCGGGCTATTATACGGACCGGGGTCTTCCCGCGGAGTATCCCCTGCTCAATTCGGTGGATTTCTCCCAGCCGACAGACTTTGGCCCGCTCATCGCCCAATGGAACGGCGCGATGACGCCGGGGACAGCGAAGCCGGTCATGCAATATTCGAGCGCCCGGCGCTTCTTCGAAGCCGTCGACATCAAGACCGCCAAGCTCGAGACGATCACCGGCGAGCGGCCGGGGCTCTGGCTCTACATCCATGGCCCGACTCACCACTGGGCCATATCCGCGGCCCGTGAAGCGGCCCGGTTGCTGCCGGCGGCCGAGGCCTTCAGCACGGTCCGATGCCTGCTCGACGGGAGCTTCGCCGGTTATCCGTCAAAACGCCTTGGCGACGCCTGGGAGGCTGCCATCTACCCGGATCACGGCTGGGGCGGCAAGGAGGGTCAGATCACCGACCGTCTTTTCCGCAAGAAATATGAGTTCGCCCGCGACGAGGGACGGGCCGTCGTCGACGAGGCCATCGAAGCGATCACCGCCCGTATCGCCGTCAAACCGAAAAAAGGGCGGCCCGTAGTCTTTTTCAACAGCCTGTCTTGGCCGGTCACGGCGCCCGCAGTCGCCCCGTTCCCGGTGGACCATGACCTCAAGGGGCAGTCCTTTTTATCGCTGCCGCTCCAGCACTACCGGGTCTTCGACGCCGACGGAAGAGAACTTCCGTCTCAGCTCCTGTCCCACGGCGCGCCGGGGGGATCGGGCCGCTTTCCTGAGATCGAGTTCATCGCCGACGATGTGCCCGCGCTCGGCTACAAGACGTTCTATCTCGTCGAGGACCGGGGATCGGCCCAAGAATCTTCGGTGGCTTCGGAGAAGATATCGGTCGTCGAAAACGGTTGGTATCGCCTCCGTCTCGCGCCGGGCGGGGTAGCCGGTCTATTTGACAAAGAGCTCGGCCGCGAGGTCCTCGATACCCGGAAGTTCCTGGGCTTCGAGGTCATCACCATGCGCTCGGTCGGCAGCGGCGCCGGCGAGTTCGGCCGGGTCCAGCAGCCCACGATGGAAGGTTTCGACTCGCTCGGCCGCCACAAGCCGGACTGGCATGTTGTCGTCGATGAATCCGGCCCGGTCAAGACCGTTGTCACGCTCGAGCAGCCGATGCCCGATTGCACGGTCCGCGAGAGGCTTATCGTCTACAATGCGATCAAGCGCATCGACTGCGAGGTCTCGATCGTCGGCTTCGACGGCAACCCCTACCGTGAATACCGGCTGGCCGTCCCCGTGGCCGCCGACAAGGGCCAGGTCGCCTACGAGATCCCGTTCGGCGTCCTCGAAGTGGGGAAAGGCGAGATCGCCGGCACGGGTGGGCCTGCCTACGGCAATCTGGTGTACGACGAGCTTTGCTCCGACATCCGGCCGCGCGAGGTCCAGAACTTCCTCTATGCCGGAGGCGCGGACTTCGGCGTGACCTTCTCGACTTCGGTCGCCGTCAACGACTACAAAGATCCGACGGACAACCCAGTCCCCTACCCCATCCTCCAACCGATCCTACTCGCCTCCCGGCGGAGCTGCCACGGCGAAGGCAACTGGTATCTCCAGGAAGGCGACCACGACTACCGCTTCTCGCTGACGAGTCATGCTTCAGGCTGGCGGAACGGCTACCGGTCGGGCATCGCCGCCAACAACCCGCTCATGGCGGTCCTCCCTTACGTCGCCTCGGCCGGCGGCCTGCCTGAGTCTCTGAGCTTCCTGCCGACGAACGCCGCGAATGTGATCCTCGCGACCATGAAGAAGGCGGAAGCGGGCGACGCGGCGGTCGTCAGGGTCTACGACATCGAGGGAAAGGACGGCGAGACGGAGATCCGGCTGCCCGTGCCGGTCAAGGCGGCCTTCCGGACGAACATCATCGAGGAGCCGGGCGCGGCGCTTAAACCGCGGCGGGGACGGCTCGTCCTCCCGGTCGGACACAACGCCATCGAGACGGTCCGGCTCGTCCCCGAGGCGTCAAAGAAGTAGGACCCGCGCCCGCAGAGCTGGGCGGCTTCAGTCTTCGCGGATCCGGGTAAGCTCGAACACGACCGGGTTGGCCGCGTCCGGGCAGGGATGGGTCAGCGTATTCGGGTGATCCTCGGCCCAGGGGAACTCCGCGTTGAACATCATGGCGAAGACCTTGGGCATCATGCTGTACATGGCGTGGATGCAAAGCGGGCCCTCGACGCCCTTGTCGGTGAACCGGACGACGTCGCCGACACGGTGCCCCAGCTCGCAGGCGCCTCTGACGCTCATGACCTTGGCGCGAACCTCTTTGACCTTTCGGGCCGGCATTGTCTCCTCCTGCGGTGAACATCGAGCTTCCTCGCCGGGAAGCCTCGGGCCTTATGGTAGCACGAACCGCGGCAGACCGTCCCCCGCGTCCTTCCGATGAGAAAAACAGGGGGCGGGGCGCGTCCTCTCTCATGACCCGACGCGATAGGAAAGGAGTTCGGCATGAAAAGCAAGCTCGGCCCTGAGGAGTTCGTCAAGCTGGCCATCGCCCGCTTGCGGCTCGAGAACTACAAGGGCATCCACTCTGTCTACAGCGGCTTCAACGACGCGTTCAAGAGCTACTTCGACGGGGCGAATCCGATCGAAGCGACGGGGGAGCTGGCCCGGCTGGGCAAGATCGCCCTTCGCCCGGTCAAGGGCGGGGTCATGCTCTATCTCCCGGGCGACGGGCCGGAGATGAGCCGCGGCGACATGGCCCTCAAGAAGATGGGCCTGCTCGAAAAAGCCTGATCCCGCCGACCCGCCGGATTGCTTTTTCCGGGCCGGCGTTCCATACTCCCCGGCAAGAAGGAGGAGCGCATGGAACCCTGGTCGAGAAGGCGATTCCTCTCCGGCGCGGCCCAGGCAGCCGCGGCGGCCGCAGCCGCGGGAGCATCGTGCGCCGGAGGGCCATCGGCAGCGGGGAAGAGCGCGGCGGTTGGCCAAGGCCCGTACCTTGAAGTGCCCCTCGACGGGCTCTGGCTCTTCAGGACAGACCCAGGCGGCCGGGGCGAGACTGGGACTTGGTTCGCTCCCGAGGCCTCAATATCGGAATGGGAAGAGGTCGAGGTCCCGTCCACCTGGCAGGTCTCCCCGAAAACCGCCGGCTACATGGGAGCGGCCTGGTACAGGCGCGAATTCGACGCGCCTGAGGAGTGGAAAGGCAAGGTCGTCCGGATCGAGTTCGAAGCCGTCTTCCACACGGCCGACGTCTTCATCAACGGCAAGAAGGCCGGCGGACACGCCGGCAAGGGCTATACGGCCTTCAGGCTCGACGTCTCGCCGCTCATCGAGCCCGGGCGGCGGAACACGGTCACCGTGCGTGTGCACAACTCCTTCTCTTCGGCCATGCTGCCGCGGAACGACTCCTATGATTGGACGCCCGACGGCGGCATCACCCGACCGGTCCGGCTCATCGTCACACCCCCGGTCTACGTCGAATCCCTGAGGGTCGACGCCGCGCCGGACCTGGCTAAAGGCAGGGCCTCGCTCGACATCCGGGCCGTGGTCCACAACGCTTCGGGGGCGCCTGCGCGACTCGGCCTGGGATTCCGGGTCGCGGACGAGAAGACCGGCCTGTCCGTCGTCGAGGACCCGGCCGCCCTGGAGGTCGAGATCCCGGCCGGGACGGCCCGCGAGATCGCTCTTCCGGAGGCCTTCATCGACCACCCGCGGCTCTGGCACTTCGACCACCCCGACCTCTACACGCTGGAGATCTCGCTCCTCCAAAAGGACGGAGTCGGGCACCGCCTCGGGACGACCTTCGGCGTTCGCAGGATCGAGGTCCGGGGCACAGAGTTCCTGCTCAACGGCGAGCCCGTCCGGCTGGCTGGGGTCGAGCGCATGGCCGGCAGCCGCCCCGAATTCGGCATGGCCGAACCGGACTCCTGGATCGCCCACGACCACGACGACCTCAAGGAGCTCAACTGCGTCCTGAGCCGGGTCCACTGGCAGCAGGACCGCCGGGTTATGGAGTATTGCGACCGCCACGGCATCCTCATCCAGATCGAGGTGCCGACCTGGGGCCCCGGGACCTTCGCCCATCTCGGAGCGGGCGAGCTCGAGGTCATCACCGCCAACGGGCTCGCCCAGCTCGGCGAGATGATCGGCCGGGAGCGCAACCACCCCTGTGTCTTCTCCTGGGGCCTCTGCAACGAGGTCGACGGCCAGAATCCCGTGGCCCGGGAGTTCGTCAGGCAGATGCTCCGCGAGGCCAAGAGGCTCGATCCCTCCCGGCTGTGCTCCTACGCCTCCAATTCGCTGCAGACGACGCCCGGGCGCGACGTGGCCGGCGAGATGGATTTCATCGAGTGGAACGAATATTATGAGACCTGGTACGGCGGCGATCCCGCCGCGATGCGCGCGAACCTCGAAGCCATCCATCGGGCTTTCCCCGACAAGCCCATCGTCATCTCCGAATACGGCTACTGCGCCTGCACGGCCGACAGGCCCGAGGACGATGCCCGCAGGGCCCGCATCCTCGAAACGCACAACGCGATCTTCCGCGATCATGTGTGGGTCGCCGGCTTCATCTTCTTCGATTACAACGACTACCGGACCCACATGGGCGACAAGGGATCCGGCGTCCTCAAGCAGCGGGTCCACGGCGTCGTCGACGTCTTCGGCGCCCGCAAACCCTCGTTTGACGTGCTTCGGAGGGAGTCGAGCCCGGTCGAATCCCTCGTGGTCAGGCCGGAGGGCCCGGCGCTCGTCGCCGTCCTCAGGACCCGAAAGGACCTCCCCAGCTATGCGCTCGAAGGCTACACTCTCCGCTGGACCGTCTATGGGGACGGCCAGATCCCGCTCGAGCGGGGCGAGGCGCGCCTCGATCGACTCGCGCCGGGGGCCGCTTCCGAAACGCGCTTTAAACCTGAGACGCGGGATGCCACGGAGGTTCTGGTCGAGATCGTCCGGCCGACAGGGTTTCCCGTGGCTTCGATCTCGAGCCGGCGGCGGGCCCAAGAGAGCTAGGGGACTCTAGAGCCGGCAGGCGAACGCTTCGGCCAGGGCCAGGTACTTTCGCGAGGCCTGCCGCGCCCTCTGTTTCCGCCGAACCCCGACGGCGGGGTCGGCGACGACCAGCGACTCGACGAGGATCCTGACCAGGGCCCGGTAGCACTGATAGAAATCCGCCAGGTCCCGAAGCCCCTCGTCAGCCGCACATTCGGCGTAGGCATCGATAAGGCGCTCGGCCAGACCGCGCTTTCCCGCGGCTCTCAGGTCCATGGCCAGATAGGCGACATCCGCGGCGACGTCGGTCGAGGCCAGGCCCGGGTTGAACTCGACGGCATCGAAGATGCGGACGGTCTCCCCGTCCATGAAGATGTTGCTCATCCTCAGATCGCCGTGGCAGTGCCGGATCCGTCCCTGCCGGACGCGTTCCCTGAAGAGCCCGAGATGAGAGGACAGAAAGCCGTCGACCTTCTCCCGGATCCGGTCGAGGGCCGCTCCGGCGCCGAATTCCCGCTCGATGAGGGCCCTCAGCCGGAAGGCGTGCTCAAACCCGTCGCGAATGGCCTGCGGAGATCCGTACCTCCGTGCCGCGACGCCGGCCCGGGCGTGAAATTCGCAGAGCGCCCGGACGATCCGCATGATGTCGTCCGGACGAACGCGGCCGCGGGCGGCCAGGCGGTCCAGGCGCAAATCCTGGGGCATCTCGCGCATCGCCACGGCATGGTCGACCGTCCGCCCCGGCCCGCCGAAGCTCACGGCGCCGGTATCGTCACGGACAGGCACGACCCCCTCATAGAGCTCCGGGCTGAGCCGGGAGTTCGCCTCGATCTCCCGTCGGCAATAGGCCAAGCGCCGGGCCGGGCTCGTATAGTCGACGAAGCTGAATCGGACGGGTTTCTTGATCTTGTAAGCATGGGCCCCGTCGAGGAGGATCCAACTGATGTGGGTCTGGATGAGGCGCATCGGGCACCCGGTCCGGAGAGGAGCGATGATCCTGCGCTGGTTCTCGACGACTCGCAGCGTGTTGGCCAGAGGCAAAACGCCACTTCTCCACCCGGGGCTGGCCGTGTCCACGACGAAATGCCGGCCCCGGACGGGCTCGTAGGTCCTCCGGATGAAGCCGTAGACTTCGAAGCCTGCGGGCTTGATCCGCCCGGACCTGGCCAGCCGCCGCCCCATCCGCAGCTTGACGATGGGGCGCGGCGAGGCGATCTCGATAATGAAGACGGGGACCCCGGCTCGGCGGCCGACCGCGGCGGCCGCCCTCCTCAGGCCCGCGAGATAGAACGTCGCGTCGAGGATGACGCTTCGGCCGTCGGCCAGGTCGCGTGCCGCCCTGGCGAACATCCGCTCATAGACGCTGCCCTTATCGCCCCGCGAGAAACCCGGCATCTTGCGGCCTGCCACCCTGATCCTGTCCGTGCTGAGGACGCGCGCGCCGAGCTCGCGGGCCAAAACGGCGGCGACCGTGCTCTTGCCGGTCCCCGGGAGGCCGGTCAGGATGATCAGCATGGCGGCACCCTCGGGCCGGTCTGCGGAGCCGCGGCGCGGCTATTCGGGCAGGACCAGGCTGAGACCCGAGGTGAGGTCGGCGACGCTTCCCGCCAAGTCGACCAGAGACTCCTCCATCTCTTCGTACACGCCCGGCCAGGAGGCGTCCGGAACGGCCTCGAGCTCCTCCGATCGCGCCCGGATGCCTTTCAGCCGCAGCCGCAGGTCGTCGAGCTGGCCGCGAAAATCGGAGATGTCGTCCCAGCCCGACGATTCCATGTCCGATTCGAGCTCGTCCAGCTTCTCCTCGAAATCGCCGACCTGCTGGAGGACGCTGGCGACATACTCTTCGCGGTTCTGCCGGGGCAGTTCGAGCTCTTCGGGGCAGGCCGGACCTTCGGCCTGTGTCTTCTTCTGGGGATTGTGGTTGTCGTTATTGGCCATTCACTGCTCCTCGAGATCCAATTTAAGGGCGATATAGCCCATGATGTCCTTGAGCGAAATGACGCCGGCGAGCTTGCCCCCCTCGGCGACAAGGAGGCGGCTGCGGGCCGTCTTCTGCATGAGGGCCAAGGCCTTCAGCACGTCCTCGTCCGGCCGGATGGTGTTCTCGGGGGAGCAACCCCGGGCCAACTCGTCGACCACGTGCGCGGGCCAGGACTCGCGCGGCAGTTCCTTGACCTGGTCGAGGGTGACGCAACCCACGAGATCCCCGCCGTCGACGATAGGATACATCTTGAAATGGTATCTGTAAATGTAGTCTTCGACGAGCTTCTCGACGGTCGTACCCGGCTTTACGGCGACAACGTCGGTGACCATGAACTTCTTGACCGGGATCCCTTCGAGGGCCCGGCGGAAAAGCAGCTGGCGATAGGACGACCGGGCCGCGGAGCGTACGAACATGCCGATGATGAACGTCCAGATCCCGCCGACCGAGCGGCCCATGAAGAACTGGACGACGCCGAAGACCATGAGGCCTGCCCCCAGGCCGGCCCCGACCGCGGCGGCCACGCGCGTCGCCCGCCGAAGGTCGTTCCAGGCCCCCCAGAGGACGGCCCTGAGGACGCGGCCGCCGTCGAGGGGAAAGGCCGGGATGAGGTTGAAGCCGGCCAGGACGAGGTTCAGATAGCCGAGGTAATTCAGGACACCCGTGACGGGGGTTATGGGCCCTGACCCGGTCAGCAGATAGCTCACGGCCAGGAGGGCGGCCGCCAGGACGACGCTGGAGATCGGCCCGGCCACGGCCAGAAAGAACTCGGCCTTGGGGCTCGGCGGCTCGTCGGCCATCTCGGAGACGCCGCCGAACAGAAAGAGGGTGATGCCCCGCATGTTCAGCCCGAACCGGCGGGCGATGAGGGAATGCCAGAGCTCGTGAAAGACGATGGAGAGAAAAAGGCCCACGGCCCCAGCGACACCCATGGCCCAATAATCGGCCTTGTCCAGGCCCTTGTCCCAAACGGGGAAAAGCCCCGTGGCCAGGCTCCAGACGATGAGAGTGCCGAGGATGAGCCAGCTCCAATCGACCTTGATCTCGAAGCCGAAGATGCGGAACAAGGTCACGGGCTTGCCGAACATCAGGACCTCCTTAACGGTCTCATCCGCTCCCTCCTATTCCAAAAAGCGTGCCAAGGCCGGGTTCGGGACCGCCAAGGGCTCCGCCCCGAGAAAACCGGCCGGTGAGGACTCCGTTCCGGAGCACGATATCCGGCCCGGCAGGAAAACTATCCCGGGGAACGGGACAGAGGTCAGGGGATCTCGGACGTTCAGCGGGCCCTGCCCCTGGCCCCTTCTGGCGCTCGCCTCCCCGGCCGTGGCACGAATCTTGGTGTTGATGGCGGTAAAAGGGTGGATTCTTCATCAAGGAGGTATCATGGACAAGGAACCTCTGACGATCTGGCAGGCCGCGCAGGCGCGAGGTTACTCGCGGCGCGATTTTCTGAAGTTCTGCGGCGTCGTCTCTGCAGCGCTGGGGCTCGAGGCCGGCCAAGCGAAGGCCCTGGTCCAGGCGATGGAGACCAAGCCGCGGCCGCCCATCCTCTGGTACCACTTCCAGGAATGCACCTGCTGCAGCGAATCGTTCATCAAGTCCTCGCATCCCATTGTGGCCGATGTCCTTCTCGACCGGATCTCGCTCGACTATTCCCAGACCCTGCAAGCGGCGGCGGGCGAGCAGGCCGAGGCGGCCGCCGCGGAGACGATCAGGAAGTATCCGGGCCAGTACATCCTGGCGGCCGAGGGGTCGGTCCCGATGAAGGACGGCGGCGTCTACTGCACGATCGGCGGCCGGACCGCTCTGGCCGCCCTGCTCGAGGCGGCCGAGAAGGCCATGGCCGTCGTCGCCTGGGGCAGCTGCGCCTCGAACGGCTGCGTCCAGTCGGCCGCTCCGAACCCGACCGGGGCGACCCCGATCCACAAGATCCTGCCGGGGGTCGTCAACGTCCCCGGCTGCCCGCCGATCGCCGAGGTCATGACCGGGGTCATCGCCCATCTCCTGGCCTTCGGCCGCCTGCCGCAGCTCGACTCCCAGGGACGGCCCAAGGCCTTCTATTCGACCAGGATCCACGACTCCTGCTACCGGCGGCCGTACTACGACGCCGGCCTGTTCGTCGAATCGTTCGACGACGCCGGGGCCAAGAAGGGCTATTGCCTCTACAAGATGGGCTGCCGCGGGCCGCAGACGTACAACTCCTGCGGCATCATCCGCTGGAACGGCAGCACGAGCTACCCGATCCAGACGGGCGCGCCCTGCATCGGATGCAGCGAGGCCGGCTATTATGACGCCGGCCCGTTCACCCGGTCCCTGCCGTCGTTCCCGGGCTTCGGCGTCGAGACGACGGCCGACCGGCTCGGCCTCTATCTCGCCGCCGCGGCCGGCGGGGCGGTGGCCATCCACGCCGTGGCGACCAACATCCGCAAGCGCCGCCTGATCAAGAAGGAGCTCGAGGGCAGTCTCAAGGACAAGGACATCAAGGCCGCGAAACCGGCCGACAAGACCGAGGGAGGTGCGTGATGGCCAACCGGATCGTTGTCGATCCCATCACACGGATCGAGGGGCATCTGCGGATCGAGGCCGACGTCGAGGCCGGCCGGATCACCAACGCCTGGTCTTCGGGGACGATGGTCCGCGGCCTGGAGATCATTCTCCGGGGCCGCGACCCAAGGGACGCCTGGGCGTTCTGCGAAAGGGCCTGCGGCGTCTGCACGACCGTTCACGCCCTGGCGTCGGTCCGGACGGTCGAGAACGCCCTGGGCATCGTAATCCCGCCGAACGCCGAGCTGGCCCGGAACCTCATGTTCTGCGCCCACTATCTCCAGGACCACGTCGTCCATTTCTACATCCTCCACGCCCTCGATTGGGTCGACGTCGTGTCCGCCCTGAGCGCCGACCCGGCCCAGACGGCCGCCGTGGCCAAGTCGCTCTCGAGCTGGGCAAAGAACTCGGAAGCCTACTTCAAGACCGTCCAGGACAAGGTCAAGGCGCTCGTGGCGAGCGGCCAGCTGGGGATATTCGCCAACGCCTACTGGGGCCATCCCGCCTACAAGCTGCCGCCGGAGGTCAACCTCCTCGGCGTCGCCCATTACCTCGACATCCTCGAGTGGCAGAAGGAGATCGTCAAGGTCCACGCCATCTTCGGCGGCAAGAACCCCCACCCGCACTATCTCGTCGGGGGCGTGTACTCCGCGATCGGGCCGGAGAACGCGATGACCCTGAACGCGGAGCGCCTGGCCCTCGTCGGCAAGCTCATCGACGACGCCATCCAGATCGTCGATCAGGTCTATATTCCGGACCTCCTCGCAGTGGCCTCGTATTACAAGGACTGGGCCGCGATCGGCGGCGGGGTCTCGAACTATCTGGCCTACGGCGATCTGCCGACGCGGGGCATCAACGACCCGTCGGGGTTCAAGTTCCCGAGGGGCGTCGTCCTCGATCGCGATCTGAGCCGGGTCCACGAGATCGATTCCGCCGACGCCGGCCAGATCACGGAATCCGTCGCCCATTCCTGGTACGCCTATAAGGGTGGCGACGCGGCGGCCCTCCATCCATGGGACGGGGAAACGGACTTCAACTACACGGGGCCCCAGCCGCCCTACAAGAATCTCGAGGTCGAGGGCAAGTACTCATGGCTCAAGACGCCCCGCTGGAAAGGGCGGGCCATGGAGGTCGGGCCCCTGGCCAGGCTTCTTGTCGGCTATGCCGCCGGCCAGCCGGAGATCAAGCAGGCCGTCGACGGGGCCCTGGCCCATCTTGGCGTTCCGGCGACGGCGCTCTTCTCGACCCTGGGCCGGACGGCGGCCCGGGGCATCGAGACCCAGCTCATCGCCCACTGGATGAAGGGGTTCTACGACGCGCTCCTCGCGAACATCAAGAACGGCGACACCCGGATGTTCAACGGCGAGAAGTGGGACCCGTCGACCTGGCCGGCCGAGGCGAGAGGCGCCGGGTTGTCCGAGGCCCCGCGCGGGGCTCTGGCCCATTGGATCGTCATCAAGGACGGCAAGATCGCGAACTATCAGCTCGTCGTGCCGACGACCTGGAACGGCTCACCGCGCGACGCCGGCGGTCAGATGTCCCCGTATGAGGCGGCCCTCATCGGGACACCGGTGGCCAAGCCCGACCAGCCCCTGGAGATCCTGCGGACGATCCATTCGTTCGATCCGTGCATCGCCTGCGCTGTCCATCTGTACGACCCGCAGGGCCGCCGCCTGCACCAGGTCCGCGTCGTCTAGGAGGGCCTCATGGACACGAGCGGGCATGCCGAATATTACCAGGTTTACGTCTGGGACCTGCCGCTCCGGTTCTTCCACTGGATCAACGCCGCGTGCGTCTTCGTGCTCGGTGTGACGGGCCTCCTCATCGGCTCCCCCATCCCCTGGGGAGGAGCGGCGGTCGAGGCTTCTCACCGGTATCTCTTCGGGTCGGTCCGGTTCGTCCACTTCGCCTTCGCCTATCTCTTCCTGATCAACTTTCTCGGCCGCGTTTACTGGGGATTCGCCGGGAACGATTTCGCCCGGTGGAAGTACTTCTTTCCCCGCACGAAGGCCAAGCGGAAGGAGGTCCTGCAGGTCCTCTGCCTCGATATCTTCATGATCTGCAAGCTGCCGGTCCTGTCGGTCGGGGCCAACGCCTTGGCAGGCATCATCTACTCGATCATGTACCTGGCCATCCTCTTTCAGATCCTCACGGGCTTCGCCCTTTATTCCATCATGACCCCGGCTTGGTTCCCGCATCTTTTCGCCGGACTCATCCCCCTCTTCGGCGGGCTCGACAGCCTGCGGCAGTGGCACCACGTCTTCACCTGGGTCTTCGTCGCCTTCACGACCATGCACATCTACCTGTCCTGGTACCACGACTATCTGGAGGGCCGGGGGACGATCTCCTCGATGATCGGAGGCTGGAAGTTCATCGAGAAGTCGAGCTTCCCCCAGGTCCGTTGAGGAGGCGCCGGATCCGGTCCGCGGCCTCGCGGACGGCCGCGGCAGCGGGGGGTGTCAGCTCGAGCGAGGCGCGGTCCGCGCCGTCGACGGAAACGGTCATCAGGACGATCTCGGGCCGGTCGTCGGACAGGGCGAGGGCGTCCAGGATGTTCTTCAACCCCACCTCGTGCGGAGTGAGTGCGGCGGGATAATCCCCGGAGAAGGACGGCCGCGTTATCGTCACGGTCCCCGGCGGAGCGCCGTCGGCCGCGGCGTCGACGACGACGACAAGGCGGGCGCCGTCGAAGAATGACAGAAGACCGAACCCAGCCGTGCCGCCGTCGACCAGATCGACGCCCGGCAGGCCGCCGGAGCGTTCGAGCTCTTCGACGACGCGGACGCCGACTCCCTCGTCGCCGAGGAGGATGTTGCCCAGCCCCAGGACGACGGTCTTGAGCGGCCGGCCGGCGAGCTCGTCGGGTGTCACATCCCGGCCGGAGCGGCGGGCGCCGCCGCCGGCTGTTCCTCCATGTACTGGATGTAGAGGTCGGTCAGGTCCTCGTGGGCCAGGTCCTGGACCGTCTTCATCATGACCAGCTGGCCCTTGCGCATGAAGCCGATGCGGTCGGCGATGAGCTTGGCCCGGAAGATGTCGTGGGTCGACATGAAGACCGACTTGCCCTTGTCGCGCATCTGGACCAGGATCTCCAGGAACTCCCGGCCGGACTGCGGGTCGAGGCCCGAGGTCGGCTCGTCGAGAAGGACGTTGGGCGCGTCTTTGATCAGGGCGATGGCGATGCCAAGCTTCTGGCGCATGCCCTTGGAGAAGTTCTTGATCCGGCGGTCGAAGGCCTCCTTCTGCAGGCCGACGCGGCCGAGGACCTCGGCGTAATCCTTCTTGGTCAGGCTCCGTTTGCCGGCCAGCTTGCTGAAGTAGTCGAGGTTCTGGACGGCCGTGAAGTTGCCGTAGAGCATGACGTTCTCGGAGACGAAGGAGACGTGGCGCTTGGCCTTGAGCGGGTCCTTGGCCACGTCGATCCCTTCGATCAGGGCCGTCCCCGACGTCGGCGGGATGAAGCCGAGGAAGAGGTTGATGGTCGTCGTCTTGCCGGCGCCGTTGGCCCCGAACATGCAGAAGATCTCGCCCGGCTCGACCTTGAAGGTCAGTCCGTCAAGGGCCAGTTCGCCGTCCTCATAACGCTTGGTCAGTTCGATGGCTTCGAGCATGGGATCCTCCTTAACGGACGTCGTAGTGCAGGAACGAGACGTAAGCGCCGACAAAAAAGACGATGATCATGACCAGGAGCAGGGCGAAGTCGGGAATGGCCCGGACGAGGGACCGGCTCAGCCACTCCGGCTCGTAGACGTGCTGGGGCATGTCGTCGATCTTGATCTTGGACTGCTCGCCCGTCTGAAAGTTGATGCTCTCGCCCAGCTTGGAATTGATCCATTTGGTGTAGATGGGCTTGTAGGTCCGGACCGAGGCCAGGAAGCGGTCGAACTCGTCGACCCCGGTCCTCGCCAGGGTCATCGAGCCGAAGGTCAGGGCCGAGGCCGGCGAGATCCGGGACAGGTTGACGGCCAGGTCCTGCTGGGCCCGCTTCTTCTGCTGGTAGTCGCGCTCGAGCGCGGCGTTGCTCTCGTCGATCCTGCTTGTCAGCTTCTGGTTGTAATCCTGGACGAACTGGCGGAATTTCTCCTGCCAGGCCTTGGGGTCCTTTTGGGCGTCCGCCTGGTTCTTCTGGACCCAGTCTCTGA
>Ga0326731_1000110_pt1 | contig 20480 bp, 12 predicted proteins | sample MHFSIPfraction_FD_207645 | JGI IMG/M metagenome (GOLD analysis project Ga0326731, IMG submission 207645) | Lab enriched peat soil microbial communities from Michigan Hollow, Ithaca, NY, United States - MHF9FY SIP fraction | ecosystem: Environmental > Terrestrial > Soil > Wetlands > Peat | place...
CGTGATGCGCCCCGTGATGTCGGGGCTGACGTCCACTTTGGTCTTCGGCTGGATCTTGCCGCTCGCCGTCACGGCGGCGACGAGGTCGCGCCGCGACACCTTTTCGAAGCGGACCTCGGTCCCGCGCTCGCGCTTGGCGCTCGCACTGGCAATGACGAGGCCCGCGACGAGCACCACCCCGCCGACACCGATGAGCACCTTGCTTCCCTTGGACATGGATCGAGTTCCTCTCCGGTTAGCGCAAGCTGCGGCCGACGGCTGCTTCGAGTGCAGCCACCGCCTTGTGATAGTCGTAGACCGCGCTGATGTAGTCCGTCTCCGCCCGCAGCGCGGTCACCTGAGCGTCCAGCAGCTCGAAGAACGTCCCCGAGCCGACCTTGTAGCGGTCGGTGGCCAGCTGCAGCTGCTCACGGCCGACGACCCGGTTGGTGTCCTGGATCCCGACCGACTGATACGCGGTCTGCAGCGTGTAGTAGGCCTGGCTGACTTCCGTCTGCAGGCCGAGCCCGCGGGCCCGCACGCTCTCCTCGAGGTCCTGATGCTGCGACTTCGCCAGGGCGACCGACTGCGACTGCTGGAAATTCGTCCACAGGGGCAGCGTGACCGTGAGCCGCGCCTGGAAGGGCTGCCCGATGAAGCTGAAAGGGAAGATGTTGTTCTGGTCCCGCATCGCCTGCTCCTGCGACGCGGTCCAGACGAACCCGCTGCAGTCCAGCGGCGACAGACTGCTCGTCCCCCGGATCGTGTTGTTTTCCTGGCACGCGTTGTAATCCTGGCCGGCCGCGAGCTGGCTGCCCAGAATCACCTGGTTGAGATCGCCCTTGCGGGCGAACGCCTGCGTGAACCCCGACCAGCCGGCCGACAGCGACAGCGTGGGCCCGTACCCCGACGCGGCCGCCTTCACGCCCCAGGACGCCGAGCGCTCGCGCGCCCGCAACGCCGCCAGCGACGGATTCTGCGCCTCGGCCATCGTGAGCAGGTCCTCCAGCTTCCACGCCGGGTTCGCGATGGCGAAGGTGTCGGTGAGCTGTACCGAGTCCACCGCCGTCGGCGCGCTGACCCCCATCTGCTCGAACAGCCGCAGCTTCTCGACGCGCTGCGCGGTCTGCGCCCGCAGCAGGCCGACCTGAGCCTGTCCCAGCGCGACCTGGGCCTGCCGCACGTCGATCAGCGTGGCCTGGCCCACGTCGTAGCGCGCCTGCGCCAGGCGCAGGAATTCCTGGTCGCGCGCCAGCAGCTGTTCCGCGACGCCCACGTTGTCCCGTGCCTGCAGCACGGTCAGGTATTCCTGCGTGACCCCGGCGTCGAGCACGGCGCGCGCGCCGTCGATATCCGCGTCCGCGGCCGTGAGCGCGGCATGCTGCAATCCGGGCTGCGACAGCGTGGATCCCGACAGGGTCCAGTCGAGCCCGAGCGAATAGCTCGAGCTCACCGTGGCGTACGCTTGCGAGAAGTTCGAGGTCAGGAACCGCTGCGACCCGGTGCCGGAATAGCCCAGGCTGCCTTGCGCCGTCACCTGGGGAATCAGCAGGTTGGCGAACGCGGTGCGCGTGGCCCAGGCCGCCGGCCCGCGGTTGTTCAGCGTCTGGCGGTACGTGGGGTTGTGCTGCTGCGCGATCGTGAGCGCATCGGCGAGCGACAGGGTGGCCGGCACGGGTTGCTGCGCGGCCGCCGCACCGGCGGCGCTGAGAAGACCAAAGGAAAGCACGAGCGTTTTCATGCGGATCCTTGCTGACGGGCGAAGGTGAATGCGTGCTTCGGGAACGTACCGAAGCCCCGGCCTGTACGCGTTAGGCCTCAGTCAGGTTTCTGGCGAATTCGGACGGCGGGCCTGGAAGGGAAAGCTAACTCCCACAACGAGTTCCGTGCAGTGGGTCAGGCGGGCAAACGCTCCGCGCGCAGCGTTTGATCGGGCGCTTCGACTTTCATCAGGCGGCCCTCGGTGTCGAGCCACACATGAACCGGACCGATCGGCCCGCCGGTGATCAACACGTGGCGCAGCGTCGCGGGATCCCGGTTGAGGGTGGTGGCCTCGACTCCGCGATCCGTGACGGTGAGCGTGAAGCGCCCGGCGGTGCGGGGGAAGATGGCCGTCACCAGTGACGGTGTGGCCCGCGCGTGCCAGGCCGCGAACAGGTACAGCGAAAACACCGAATCGTCCACCACGACGATCTGCGGTCCCGCGGCCACCTCGCGCGCCCGCTCCAGCCCGGGGGCGACGTAGCGCAGCGTGAAGCGCCCCGGGCCGGGCTGTCCCGTGATATGCTGCGACTTGCCGTTCGCCGTGACGTCGAACACGAGCGCGGCCGGCGCCGAATCGGGGGTCAGCTCCACGACCGGGGCGAGCACGGTCGCAAACCCCGGTCCGGACCAGCGCGCGCTCGCATCCAGAAGCCAGCCGCTGGCGGGGTCTCCGGGACGGCGCTCCAGCAGGTGAAAGGTCTCCCGGGCGATCTCCTGTGAATCACGCCGCACCACGAGGATGCCCTGATCGATGACGCCGGTGGGGGTTTGCAGCAGGACCAGCGAGGCGGCGATCTGGAAGGGGATCATACCGCGGCGGCCGCCAGAACTCGCGTGGCGACGCGTTCCCGGATCATCTTATAGATACGTTCGCCCTTCTCGGCCGTCGCCAGCGTGGGGCGCCCCAAGGACCCCGGCGACATGGCCGGCAGCGGCGCCGTCAGCCCGCGCACGTGGCGGCGCTCCACTCGTCCGGTGGGGAGGAAATCCTGAGCCTGGTCCATCCGGACCAGGTGGGGCGCGAGGTGGAGCAGCAGCGACGTATCGAGCTCCCCGCCGTGAGTCGGGGAATCGGGGTCCAGGAGCAGGTCTCCCAGGTCGAGAGCGAACACGTCCACCGTGAAGACACGCGCGCGATTGGTCCGCAGGGTGCTGAGGGCTTCCTGGTGGGGGTCGTGTCCGTGGGCGGTGAGGATGATGAACTGCTCGACGCCGGCCTCCTCCCAGGAGCCGAGCAGGTCGTTCATCCAGCGGTGCAGCGTCTTCCGCCGGACCATCGCATTGCCGGGGAACGTCCGGCGGGTCGCAGTGTTGACCCCGTACTCGATCGTCGGCGCGCGCAGCACGCCGAACTCGGCCGAGAGATCGTCGGCCAGCCGCTCGACGATGATCGTATCGCAGCCCAGCGGGAGATGCGGGCCGTGCTGTTCGCACGTGCCCACGGGGATGAGCAGGCGCGGGTCGCGCGCGAGAATCACGCGGATTTCTTCCGGAACCAGGAGCTTCAGGTGCAGCGGCGCGCTCATCTGGTGATCGCCGGAGTGGTCGCGGTGGTGGCGACGGCGGAATGGCTGTACGCCCTCGACGAAATGTGGGCGTGGGTCGCCGGAGGCGCGGGCATCGTGGCGGCGGCGCTCGCCCTGGTGCCGCCCCGCCGGCGCATCGCGGAGGCGGCGGGTCTCGCCTGTCTCGCGCTGGGGGTCCTGCTCCTCACCGGTGTGCGCTCCGTGCGCCGCGTCGAATGTTGCTGGCCGGCGTTGCGCGAGGCGCGGGTCACGCGCGCGTCGAGCGCGCTGCGGACGACGCTGCAGGACGCGGCCGCGGAAGCGCGCCGCCTGGCGGAGCGGGGCGAGGCGGCCGCCCGGATGCCCCAGCCCGGCGCGTTCGACGCGCTGGCGGCGGCGATGACCCGGGGGCCGGCGACGTTGGAGCGCGGGGTCGTGGTGCTCGAGCCGGACGGCGCCCCGTACGCCTGGGCCGGCCGGCGACGCTCGGTGCCCGTGCCCGACACGGCGGAGCTGCACGCAGTCATCACTCCATTCTACGTCACGCTCGAGGCCGGGCGCCAGGCGCCGAACGGTCGGCAGGCGGTCGGCACGGTGCTGCTCGATGCCGCGCCCGCGGTGGCCGATCGCGGCGGCGCGCTGTCGGTGCGGTTCGCTCACGACCACGGCGTCGCGCTGCGCTTCGATCCGCCCGGCGCGGCGCCGCGCGACTCCGACGAGTTCGAGTTCTGCGCGGCGCGATGCGACGCGAGTCCCGTGCTGTTCAGTGTCCGCCCGGTGCCGCCGTCGCAAGGAGACGCGAAGCTCGCGGCGTTGGCCCACGCCGCGGTGCGCGCCGGCATCACCCTCGCCGTGGCGCTGGCCCTGCTGCTCTTCGCGGCGCCGCCGGGCCGGTGGCGCTGGCTCGTGGCGCTCGCCGCCGCCTGGACCGCCGCGCGCGGACTCTTCGGCCCGGCGCTGTTTCCTCCGGCGCTGTTCTCGCCCGCCACGTTCTACCGACCGCTGCTCGGGGAGTTCAGCGATTCCGCCGGATCGCTGCTCGCGCTCGCGGTGCTGGGGCTGCTGGCGGCGGGGGCGCTGTGGCGGCGCGGCATCCGGCGCCGCTGGTGGACGCTGCTACTCGCCGGCCTGCTGCTCGTGTATGCGCCGTATCTGGTGCGCTACATGGGTCGGGGCATCGCGCCGCCCGCGACCGGCGTGAGCTTCAGCCTGTGGCTCTCGTGGGAGGCGGCGCTGGCGAGCGCGAGTATGGCGCTGGTGCTGCTCGCGGCGGCGCTGGTGCGCGGTCCCGCGGAGCCCGCGCGCGTGCCCTGGACGATCCCCGCCGCCTGCGGGTGGGCGATGCTCGCCGGTCTGGCCGGCCTGTGGTTGTGGCGGCCCTCGGGTGCGTGGCCCGAGTGGTACACCTTCCTCTGGTTGCCGGCGCTCGCCGGCGTCATCGTCCCCGCGCCGCGCCGCTGGGCCTTGCTCGGCATCGCGGTCGTCGCCGGGACCGCGGCGGCGCTCGTGACCTGGGGCGCAGCGGTCGAGGGGCGCCTCGCGCTCGCCGAGCGGGACGCGCTGCAGCTGGGCACCGCGCCCGATCCGCTCGCGGTCGCCGAGCTCGAGCGGCTGGGCGCCCGTACGCTGTCGCAGCCGCCGCCCGCCAGTGCGGCGGATCTCTATGCGCTGTGGAACGCCTCGCCGCTCGCGGGCGAGGACTACCCCACGGCGTTGGCGGTGTGGAATCCGCGCGGCAACCTCATCGCCGACCTGCGTCTCGCGGCGGTCGAGCTTCCCACCCCGCTGCTGGCGGCGCTGGCGCGCTCCGATTCCCCGGGGGGCATTCGCGTGGAGCGGCTGGAGCGCATCCCCGGCGTGCACTATGTCCTGGTGTCGCGCATGGCGGGGGACGACGTGCTCACGGTGGGGGTCGGCCCGCGGTCCCGGCTGGTCCCCGCGAGCCGGGTCGCACGATTCCTTCGGGGCGAGCGCGCGATCGAGCCGCCGTACACCATCACGCTCTCTCTCCCGACGACGACCGTCGAGCCGGCGCGCGTGCAATGGACGCGGGTGGGTTGGACGGCGCACGGCGACCGCCTCGTCGAGCTGCCCGGCGCTCCGCGGCACGTCCACGTGCGGGTGGACCTGCGCGGCCCCTGGGTCCTGCTGGTCCGCGGTGCCCTGGTGGCGCTGTTCGACGTCGCGTTGCTCGCCGCCGCGTGGGCGGTGAGCCGCATCGTCGCGGAGGGATGGCTGCCGCGCTTGCCGTCGCCGCGCGGCGTGCTCGCGAGCTACCGCGGACGCCTCACCCTCGCCCTGGTCGCCTTCTTCATCGCGCCCGTGGTGGCTTTCGCGGCGTGGAGCTTCACGCGGCTGGGCGACACGGTTCGCGCGAGCGGCGACCTGCTGATCCGCCAGGCGCTGCGCGATGCGGCGGCGAGCGCCGGAGAGCAACCGCCCACGACGACGATGGGGCTCGCCTCGACGATCGCCGAGCTGGGGCGGCGCCTCGATGCGGACCTCTGGACCTACCAGGGGGGCCGCCTCGCGGGCACGAGCGCCGAGGTCCTGGCACAGCTCGGGCTCGTCGATCCGCTGCTCACGCCGGGAGTGTACCGGGCCCTGACGTTCGCGGACGAGACCGAAATGACGGTCGATGAGCGCACCGCCGGCCGGCCCACGCTCGTGGGATACCGGGTCGTCGTGAGCGGGCCGTCGCGCGACCAGGTCGTGCTCGCCGCGCCGCAGCTGCTGGACGACGAGACGGCGCGCCGCCGGCAGGAAGACCTGGCCCTGGTGCTGATCCTCGCGACCCTCGCCGGCTTCATCGCCGCCGGGGGCCTGGCCGGAGTGACGGCCCGGACGCTGGCGCAGCCGGTCGCGGCGCTGCGTGAGGCGGCACTCGCGCTGGGGCGCGGCGCTGCTCCGCCGCCCTTGCCGGCCGATGCCCCACGAGAGTTCGCACCGGTTCTCAACGCCTTCGCGCGGATGGTGCAGGACGTGCGGCGCAGCCAGGCGGCACTGGAGGAGGCCCGCCACCGCACGGCGCAGGTGCTCGCCAACGTCGCCACCGGTGTGGTGGCGGTGGATGGCGAGCTGCGCGTGACGATCGCCAACCCGCGCGCCGCCGATCTGCTGGGTGTGGCGCTCGAGCCCGGCACCCTGGTGGAAGCGGCGACGGCCGCGGACTGGGAGCCGCTCTGGCAGGTGGTCCGTGCATTTCTCGCCAAGCCGGTGGGACAGATCGTGGAGCGCGAGCTGACGATCCGGGGCCGCGACATCCGCGTGCAGCTCGCCCCGCTCGGCGCGACCCCCGACGGTTGCGTGGTGGCCCTCGACGACACGACGGCGCTGGCCCGGGCGGCGCGGGTGCTGGCCTGGGGCGAGATGGCGCGGCAGGTCGCGCACGAGATCAAGAACCCGCTCACCCCCATCCGGCTGGGCATTCAACATCTGGAGCGTGTCTGGGGAGCGGGGAGCGGCTCGCGCGCCGACTTCGACCGCACCCTCGGGGACACGTCCCGGCGCATTCTCGCGGAGATCGACCGTCTCGATACCATCGCGCGTGCCTTCTCGCGCTTCGGCGCTCCGGCCGCCGAGCAGCCGGCGCTGGAGGCCGTCGATCTGCACGCGCTGGGACGCGAAGTGGTGCAGCTCTACGCGCTGGGCGACGCCGGTGGGGCGGCGCGCGTGGTGTTGGCCGGGGGGGCGGGCGGATTGGCCCAGGCGCGGCGCGACGAGGTGAAGGAAGTGCTGGTGAATCTGGTCGAGAACTCGCGCGATGCCGGGGCCCGGGAGGTCCGGGTCGAGGTGGACGCCGATGGCCTGGGGCTCAGTGTGGTGGACGACGGGCGGGGCATCGCGCTCGAGGCGCTGGGGCGGGTGTTCGAGCCGACGTTCTCGACCACCTCGAGCGGCTCGGGACTGGGCCTCGCCATCGCGCGCCGGCTGGTGGAGAGCTGGGGGGGAACGATCACCCTCACGAGCGTCCTGGGGCAGGGGACGACCGTCCGGCTGGTGCTGCGGCCGGCCCCTCGGACTGGTGCGCGGTGACCCGACTCACAACATTGTAGCCCGGCGGATGCCACCATTCCCCCTGTCTTCCTTCGAGGTGGATCGTGCGGCGTGCGGTCGTGCTGGGCTGGTCGGTTGTCGGGCTCCTCGCCGGGGCGGCGCCTGCACGCGCTCAGCTGTCGTTCGACGCGCGCCGCATGGGCATGGCTGGGGTGAGCCTGAGCCGCGATGGAGCGCTGGGGCGCTATAACCCGGCCTACGGCGCAGTGCCCCAACGCCCGGGACGCAGCGCCAAGCTGACGATCCCGATCCCGCTCGGCCTCTTTCAGGTGCTCAAGGACAGCACGGCCTTCGACTTCGACTCGTCGTATTTCAATCCCATCGCGCTGGCCAACTACATCCTGCACCCACCGATCTTCCTGGAGATCAAGAAGGTCCCGACGCCCACCAATGATGTCGAATTCACGATCGGCCGGAATGCGCTGCTCGTGGATCTCGGGTCGGCCGCGCAGCTCGTGCCGACCGACCGGTTCGGGTTCGGCGGCGAAAGCCGATTGATGGACCTGGGGGCGACGATCAAGGGTGTTCACTTTGGCGCAATGGTGTGGGAGGATCACGAGATCGGGTTCCAGCTCGACAGCGCCCTGCTCGGCTTCCTGCGGTTGCAGGATTCCGCGCGTACCAACACCACGTATGCGAGCGATGGCGATGGAATCGTCCAGGCGGGAATCGCCCCGACCCTGGGCTACGCCGGCCGCATCTGGGGCGACAGCACGCACGGCATCTACCTCGGCGCCGCCGTCCACTACTACCTCGGCGCCGCCTACGGCTCGGTACGCGGGTCGGCGGGGATCACCACCGGTGACACGCTGTTCGCCGGCTCGAACCCGGTCACCCCGGCGATCGACGGCCGAGTCCAGTACTCCAAGGCCGGCCACAAGCTCGGCCACGGGTTCGGCGGCGACGTGGGCTTCGTGTACGTGAGCGGGCCGGTGGAGGTCGGAGTTGGCGTGAACGACATCGGAGCCACGCTGACCTGGTCCGACACCCGCGTCGACAGCGTGCACTTCGACACGGTCGCCAACGACATCGCGTCCTCGCTCATCGTGAACCACGTGACGACCAAGACACGGCTGCCGGTCTCCTACGTGGCGAATGCGGCGCTCGATCTGGGAACCAACACGACCGTCGGCGCGATGGTGCTGAACAACGGCCGCGGCACCTCGATCCAGCTGGGCGTGGAGCAGCGCGTCGGCCCGCTGGCGCTGCGGGGTGGCGTCGCGCGCGATCAGCGCAAGCGGGTACAGGTCGGTTGGGGTACCGGCGTGCGGTTCGGGCCGTTCGGCCTCGACGTCGGATTCGCCACGCATTCGAGCTCGCTCTCGAATGCCCGTGGGATCACGATGGCCACCTCCATCTCCATCTACTGATGACGATGCGCGCGGGAGCAGCGATGCGCTTCACTCGGCTCACCTGGCTGACGGCCGCTGCGGGCGCCGCGGCCCTCGCCCTGGGTTGCGGCGAGGGACACGCCATTTTCGACGTGGACGTGCTGAGCTTCCTCGGCGGTCAGGGCAACGACACCGTCCCCTACACGATCCCCGGCAACACCTCGGGGACGGTGGACAACCCGCCGGTCCGCGTCACGCTCCTCAAGGGCCTGGGCAATTCGACCGTGGACTCGGTCACGCTCACCGTGAGCGCCGATGTCGAGAACCGGACCGACAGCGGCAATGTGCAGTTCCTGGTCTTCTTCTCGAGCGACTCAGCCGGACTCTATTCCACCACCCCCTACGCCCAGGCCTCCGTGAGAGTGGTCGGTGCGGACACGCAGCCGCTGGCGCCCGCTCCGATCCCACTCGTGGCCGACAGCATCTTCGGGCAGGATCAGATATTTGTCGGGATCCGGGTCGCCGTGGCGGTCGATCCGCCGGCCGGTCCAACGATGACCGGCACGCTGCGGCTTACCGCGGTCCGGCTGCGCATTGTCTTGCAGGACCACCTGTTCCAATAGCCGGGACCGGCGAGGCGTGCCGGCCCGTGGCCCGTCCCGGCGGTCCGTGTGACCGGGCTCACGCCCGGCCGGGGCTGCGGGCTTCTAGCCAGGGGAGCCCGGTTGGTGGCACATTCGCCTACCCCATGAGACGTCCCTCGTGACCGACGGCGCAGCCGGCCCACACGCTAGGCCGCGGTGGCGCGTCCACCGCGGCCTGCTCGCGTTGCTGCTGGCCACCGGGCTGGTCACGTGCACGAGTGACCGGCCGACCGGACCGGGTCGCGGGGCGGTCGGCTATCTCGCCTTCCGGCCGGTGCTCGTGTCGCCGGTCGATCTCACGGCGTTCGGACTCACCATCGACAGCCTGCGGGTCGCGGCAATCCGCCCCGTCGCCGACACCGTGGTCGATACCACCGTCTTCTTCGATCCCAACGCGTCCTCGCTCACGCTGAGGCTGCCGGTCGAGCTGCGGTCGTCGTCGGAGTCGTTCCAGTTGTTGCTCGAGCTGCGCGCCGGCCGCGTGGTCCTGTTCTCGATCACCGACACGGTCGTCGTCTCCGCCGGTGCGCCCGACACGGCGTTCACGCCGACCGATACCCTCAAGTACGTCGGCCCGGGCGCGGGGATCACCAATATCCAGATCGCCCCGGGCGACTCGGTGGTGACCGAGAACCAGACCGCGGCGTTTCGCGTCATCGCCGACGCGGACGGGACGTCGGTCGATTCCTTCTATGTGAGCTGGTCCACCAGTGACACGACGGTCGCGCGCATCAACGCGGCCGGCCTGCTGCATGCGCCCAACGCGCGCGGCGCCCTGTTCGTCCGCGCCGTCGTCCCGAACGGCGTGAAGGACTCGACACGCGTCACCTTCATCCCGGTTCCCAACGCCATTGCCACTGTCTCGGGCGGCGGGCAGACGGGGGTGGTCGCGACGCAGCTGCCGCTGCCCCTGACAGTGAAGGTGACGGCGACCGACGGGCTGGGGATCAAGGGCATCTCGGTGCGCTTCCAGGCGCCCGCCGGCGGGAGCGTGCGCGACTCGGTCGTGGTGACGGACAGCGCGGGCGTCGCGCAGGACACCGTCACGCTGGGGACGACGGCGGGCCCCCAGAACTTCCAGGCGACGGTCACTGGACTGACGCCCGCCGTCATCCCGGCGACGGGAACGGCCGGGGCCATCGCGCCCGCGTTGTCGATCGTCACCGTGTCCGCGGGAACGGTGGCATCGGGAACGGCGGTCACGCTGCGGCTGCAGACGAAGGATGCGTTCGGCAACAATCTCACGACGGGCGGCGCCACCGTCGCCTTCAGCGACTCCGGCGGCACGAGCACCGGCGTCATCGGCAGCACCACCGACAACGGTGATGGGACCTACCAGGCGCCGTTCCGGGGCGGCGTGGCCGGAACGCCGACCAGCATCAAGGCCACCGTCAACGGCATCCTCGTCACGACCGCGCGGCCGACGGTCGCGGTGACCGCCGGGGCCATCTCGGCGCTCACATCGGTCGTGAGCACGTCGAGCGACACCGTCGCCTCCGGATCGAGCGGGACGCTCACGCTGCAGGCGAAGGACTCCGCGGGGAATCCGCTGACGAGCGGCGGCGCCGCGGTCGTGTTCTCGCACACGGGGGGCACGAGTACTGTGGCGATCGGCACCACGACCGATCATGCCAACGGGACCTACACCGCATTGTTCACGGCTGATTCGGCCGGCACCGCCACCACGATTCACGCGACGATCGGCGGCGTAGCGGTGGCGTCGACCACCACGATCACCGTCGTGCCGGGCAACACCGTGGCGGCGCAGTCGGTGATCACCGTGTCGGCCGATACGATTCCGTCGGGGGGAACGTCGATCCTGACGTTGCAGGCGAAGGACACAGCCGGAAACAACATCACGACCGGCGGGCTGACGGTGGTGTTCAGCTTCTCGGGCGGGACGAGCACGGGCACCATCGCACCGAGCCCCGCCACCGACCACGGAGACGGCACGTATACGGCGACGTTCACCGGCGTCACGCCCGGCACGGCCACGACGATTCACGCCACCATTGGCGCGGTGCAGGTGACCTCCACGCTGCCGACCATCACCGTGTTCTCGTCGGTGCACGTGTCGAACATCACGGCCGACTCGACGTGGACCGCCGCGGCGAGCCCGCACATCGTCAACGGGTATTTGAAGATCACCAACGGGGCGAAGCTCACCATCCAGGCCGGCGCCGTCGTGAAGTTCAATGCGGGCTCCGGGCTCCAGGTGGGCGATACGGCGGCGAGCGAGTCCGGCAATCTGGCGCTCGACGGCACCGGTGGGCTGATCACGCTCACGGCCAACTCCGCGAGCCCCGGCGTCGGCTTCTGGAGGGGCATCGAAGTTCAGCGCAGCCTGACGACCACGTCGTGGCGCAACGTCCTGATCGAGTGGGCGGGCGGCACGCGGGCGCCCGCGGGCGCGGTGGCGGCCGAAGCGTGCGTGCTGCTCGTCGACAACTCGGGCGCGGGCCTGGATCTCGATTCGCTGCACATCCGTCAGTGCAACCACGCCGCGATCCATCATTTCGGCGGCACCGCGCACGTGCATCGCTCGCAGATCGACACGGTCACGGGTTCCGGGATTCACGTTGACTTCAACGGGCAGCTCGAGCTCGACTCGACGACGATCCGCGGGGCCGGGCAGGAAGGGTTGTTCTTCGGTAGTCTCGCGTCGCGGCTGCTGCCCTCGAGCGCCAACCGGTTCCTCGGCAACGTGGTGACCGGCATTCATCTGAACGCGTTCCAGCTGCCCGGCCTGCTGAAGCAGGACTCGATCGCCGGCAACGGGACCAACTTCATCATCGTGGACGGCGGCCAGCCCGATCCGAGCGCCGTCGCGTTCACGATGTTCGCCCAGCCGCAGCCGGTGGGGCTGGACGGCTACCTGATTCAGAACGGCAGCCTGAACGTCGGACGGGTCGGCGGGCAGGCGCTCACGCTCGACGCGAACGTGGTGCTGCGCTTCAACGGCCAGACCGGGCTCGTGATCGGCGACAGCGCCGGCACGCGCAGCGGCACGCTGCGCTCGCTCGCGACGAGCTCCGCGAACCGTGCGGTTCTCTCGGGTTCGGCCGGCAGCTTCCCGGGTGCCTGGGTGGGTGTCGAGATCGGCCGGCTGTCGGGGGCCGATACGCTGCGGTTCGTGCGGATCGTCAATGCGGGCGACTCGGTGTCGAGCACCCCCCACCGGTCCGGTCTATGGATGCGCAACCCGGTCGCGGTGCCGTTCGTGCTCGACGGTGCCAACATCTCGGGCAGCGGCGGTCCCGCCTCGCCCAAGAACTCGGCCGGCGTCGTCGTCACGGGGACGGGCGGCACCGTGATCCGCAACTCGGAGCTGTTCCAGAATACCGGCTTCGGGATCGCGCTGGCGGACCGGGGCTTCAAGGTGCTCAACGACACGATCGACGGGCATGTGATCGGGGTCGCGACGTTCATGCAGGGCGGCAGCCAGCTGCTCGCGTCGGATTCGATCTCCGGCAACACCTTCCCGGGGACGCAGTACGCGCTCTCGATGACGGCGGCCGGCCTCAGAGCGCTGCAGGCCAACGGGATCACCACTGCGGCGAGCGATACGCTGCTGCTGACCGGCGGCCTGCTCACGGCCAGTGCGACGCTGCCGACGTTCCCGGGCTACGTGTGGCATGCGACGGCCATGACGAACATCGACTCGAGCGCGATCCTCACGATCTCGCCGGGCGACACCATCGCGTTCGACAGCATCGCCGGGATCCTGGTTGGCAGCAACAGTGACGGGGCGCTGGCGGCGCTCGGAACCGCGCCCGCGCCGATCCTCTTGACCACGAGCGCCGGTCCCCCCAGTCGCTGGCTAGGCCTCGAGTGGCGCAAGCCGGCGGCAGGAGGAGCCTTCACGTTCGTCACGGTCGAGCGCGCCGGATTCCTGGCGCCGTGCTTTGGCGGTGAGTGCAGCCCGATTCCGTTCGCGTCGCTGCGCTTCACCGATTCCCAGCAGCCGACCAACGTGAACCTCCTGCTGGACCACGTGGTTGTGCGCGGGGCGAGAAGCCTCGCGCTGGACTTCAGTCGCGGCGGGACCGGGACGGTGAGCATCACGAACAGCCAGTTCTACAACACCGTCAACCCCAACCGCCGGTTCGACCCGATGATCCGCGCGATCCTCGTCCAGGCGAACCAGCTCTCGATCACGGGCTCCGACTTGTACTTCTATCGGGGCTGGGCGATCGAAGGCAACGGCAATCAGGGCGATTCGGTCGCGGCGACGAACAACTGGTGGGGCGACGTGCTCGGGCCGGACTCGGGGTTCATCGGCAACGACAGCCTCGGGCGCACGGCGCTGCAATTCAGCTCGGTGCGGATCGCGCCGATCCACACGACTCCGTTCTTCCCCGTCGGCTCGGCGACGGCGATCCAGGCCATCCAAGACACGTTGCTCTTTCCCCCGCTCTCGACCGCCGATTCGATCCGGGTGCGGGTGGTGGATGGGTTCGGGCGCGGCGCGCCGGGCACGGTGACCTGGTCGGCGCAACCCGTCGGCCACAGCAGCGTTGCGCCGTCGACCGGATCGAGCGACATCGGGGGTCGATTCGACGCCCAGTGGCAGTTCACCACCTTCGCCGGGATCCAGATCGCGACGGCCGGCGGGGCGGGCACCCCTACGCAGTACGTCGCGGATGTTCAGCCCGGGTTGACGGTTCCCCCGACCGCCTGGACCCTGCTGCCGACGTTGTCGCAGGGAACGGTGACGGCGCAGCGCGCCATCACGTTCACGAGTACGAACCGGCGTGGTGTGGTCGTCACGAACTCACGGGACGTGAACGGCAATGCGACGCACTTCAATCAATTCACCTACTGCTTCGCGCAGCCGGGACAGGCGTGCCCGTTCGTCTTCCCGCCGTACGGCACGATCGACTCGACGCACACCAGCGGGGGGGTGAGCGGCGACACGATCTTCTTCCACGCGAACGTCACGTCCCCGTCGCCGTTCGTGCTCCGCGTCTTTTACGCCACCGCGACCGGCCAGACGAGTGACTCGGTCATTGTCACCATGAACGCGCAGGCCGCGGGCGTGAAGATCGACCGCGACCCGTTCACCAACGGGGTCCAGGCCTCCCCCGATACGGCGGTGATCGCTTCGCTCTGCCCCAGTGGACCGGGGAACTTCAACTGTCAGGGGACGTTCAGCGCGTTCGTGGTGGACTCGGGGCTCACGCCGATCGGCAACACCAACGCGTTGTTCACCTGGACGCTCGTGCCGCCGACGGGCTCGCCGGTCACGCTCGATTCGGTGCGCGGCTCCGCGGCCAACGACATCGGGTTCGTTACGGCTCGTGCCAACGGCTTCGTGCGCCTCGTCGTGAAGGACGGGGCCACCTTCCAATTCGGATCGGACACGCTCCCCATCTTCGTGAATCAGCTGCCGGGCGTCATCCACGTCACGCCGGACACGATCAGCGCGCTGGTCGGCAGCACGACCACGTTCCGGGCGATCGTGCTCGATCAAGGTGGCGACACGATGCCCGCGGCGGTGGTCCACTGGCGCCCCGACAACCCGCTCAACCCGCACATCACGATCGTCGACACGGCGACGGTGAATCAGGTCAAGGTGCGGCTCGACAGCACGCCGTTCGGCGGAGACTTCGTCGACGCATTCGCGGCGCGCGCGCCGGGGGACACGGTCTTCGGCTTCGGGGAGGTGCTGAACCCCGTGACCCTCCGGCTCTCGGTCGCCCAGCAGCCGTGGGCGATCGCCGTGAACTCACAGACTCACTTCGTGTACGCCGGCCACCAGGGTGGCCAGATCTACCGGATGAACGGGACGACGGATGTCGTCGTCGACTCGGTGTCGGCGGGGCAGTTCGTGTCCTCGGTGGCGGTCAATTCGATCACGAACCGCGTCTTCGTCGGCATGGACGCCGGAGTGCGCGTCCTGGATGCGACACTCGGCACGGTCACGACCGTGGCCACCGGCACGACGCTCCAGGGCGCCACGAATCGCCAGGGCCTGACCGTCGATTCGGTCAACAACCGCATCTACGTCACGGTGGACCTTGGTGGGGCCTCGCCCAACCCGGTGCTGCGCCGCATCGACGGCGCCACCAATACCTTCTCGGCGACGAACGACGTGGCGCTGCCGGGGCTCGGCACGGGCGCCGCCTTCGACCCGGCGAACGGGCTCGTCTACGTGGCGATTCCCGACAGTGACCTGGTCGTGGCAGTCGATCCGGTGGCCAAGACGTTCGTGCGCATCCCGGTCGGCAGCTTCCCGATCGCCGTCGCGGTGAATCCCGTCACGAACCGCATCTACGCGCTCGACCAAAGCTCGGAAGACGTCGCGGTGATTGACGCGGCCACCCAATCGGTGATCGCCACTGTTCCGATGTTCGCCTTCGTGACCGGCATCGGCGTCGACGCGGTGAACAATCGGGTCTACGTCGGCGTCAACACCACTAACAGTCTTCTCGTGATCGAAGGAAATACCAATACCTTCCAGCATTCCGTGTTCCTGGGGCCGTTCGGTGACGAAGTGGACGGGGTCGTCTTCGACGCCGGCAACAAGAAAGTGTGGACGGTCAACCTCTTCTCGGCATCCGTATCGAGAGTGGAATACTAGAGCAGACAGGTTGTGGAGGCCCTCCACCTACCTCCACCCTCCTCCACTATCTTTCACCCATGTCTCGCCGGCACACCGCAACTGTTGACGTTGGCGGCATTCGCGTGGGCAGCCCCCACCCGATCGTCGTCCAGTCGATGACCAACACCGACACCGCCGACGTCGCCGCCACCGTGGCCCAGGTGCGCGCGCTGCACGAAGCGGGCTCGGAGCTGGTGCGCGTTACCGTCAACAACGACGCGGCCGCCCAGGCCGTCCCCGACATCGTGGCCCAGGTCGCCGTCCCGGTCATAGGCGACTTCCACTACAACGGCCATCTCCTCCTCACCCGCTACCCGAAGTGCGCTGCGGCACTGGCCAAGTACCGCATCAACCCGGGCAACGTGGGCGCGCGGCGGCACGACGACAACTTCCGCACCATCGTCCAGGTCGCCATTGACCGCGGTAAACCCGTGCGCATCGGCGTGAACTGGGGCAGCCTCGATCAGCAGCTCCTCACCGAAATGATGGACGCCAACGCGCGCCTGCCCGAGCCGCGCGACGCGCGCGATGTGACCATGGACGCCATGGTCGAAAGCGCCGTCCGCTCCGCCGCGCTCGCCGAGCAGACCGGGCTGCCGCACGACGCCATCATCCTCTCGGCCAAGGTGTCCGGCGTGCAGGATCTCGTGGAGGTGTATCGCAAGCTCGCCGCCCGCGGCGATTACCCGCTGCACCTGGGACTCACGGAGGCGGGGATGGGCGCCAAGGGCATCGTGGCCTCGAGCGCGGCGCTCGCGATTCTGCTGCAGGAGGGCATCGGCGACACGATTCGCGTGTCGCTCACGCCCCGCCCGGGCGGCGATCGCACCGAAGAAGTGCGCGTCGCCCAGCAGATCCTGCAGTCGCTAGGGCTACGCAGCTTCACCCCGCAGGTGACGGCGTGTCCGGGTTGCGGCCGCACCACCTCGACCTTCTTCCAGGAGATGGCCGAGGAGATCCAGGGCTACCTGCGCCAGCGGCGGCCCGAATGGCAGCGCCGGTACCCGGGGTCCGAAGAGCTGCGCGTCGCGGTGATGGGATGCGTCGTCAACGGTCCGGGCGAGTCCAAGCACGCCGACATCGGCATCTCGCTCCCCGGCACGTTCGAAGAGCCGAAGGCTCCGGTGTACGTCGACGGCCAGCTGCGCGTCACCCTGAAAGGCGACGCCATCGTCGCGGAGTTCCTGAAGATCCTCGAGGAGTACGTCGGTCGGCGCTACGCCTAGACCGGGACGGGCGACTCCACTACCACCGGCAGCCCCGCCTGGCGCCAGGCGGTGATTCCCCCTTCGAGATTCGCCACCGCGCTCCGACCCCCGGCCTCGAGCAGGCTCGCGGCGATCGCCGAGCGTGATCCCGTCTGACATTGCAGCACGATCGTCCCCTGGCTCGGCAGCTCGGCGATCCGGTCGGGCAGGAGGCCGAGCGGGATGTTCACGACGCCGGGCAGGTGGCCCGCCTCCCACTCGCTGCGCCCCCGGACGTCGATCACGGTGACGTCGCCCGCCCGCATCAGCTCACGCACCTGGTGCACCGTGCGTTGAGCCGTGGAACTCAAGGCGCCACCGGACGCGCGCCACGTCTCCAGCATCTCGGCATCGCAGTCGAGGTAGCCGGCGAGACGATCGAGTCCGATCATCGCCAGGTCCCGGACGGCGGTCTCCACCGCCTCCCCGCGGGCGTGGTCGATCAGGAGGTAGAAATCCCGATCGTACGGAATGAGCCACCCCGCCCAACCGGTGAAGGCGCGGTTCAACGGGATGTTGATCGTCCCCGGGATGTGCGCGGCGGCGTAGTCGGCCGCGGCTCGCGTATCCACGACCAGCGCACCGGCAGCCAGCAGGCCGCCGATGCGCGTGGCGGGGATGCGGCGTGGGTGCCCCAGGCCGCCGAGGATCCGCGGCCCTTCCTTGTTGATGCGCTTCATTTCGGCGAAGTACTTGGGTGGCTCGGGCTGGCCCTCGAGCACGGCCACCACGAAGGCGTCCTCGTCGGCGATATGAAACGCCCAGTTGGCCAGTCGCTCGTAGCCGACTGTGCTCTGCGGCATCGCCCCCAACGCCTTGCCGCACGCCGAGCCGGCCCCGTGCCCGGGCCAGATCTGGAGGTAGTCGGGAAACTCCTTGAAGCGCCGCAGCGACGCGAACAGCTGCCGCGCCCCGATCTCCATCGTGCCCCGGTAGTTCGCAGCCCGCTCCAGCAGGTCGGGGCGTCCCACGTCGCCCACGAACACGAAGTCGCCGCTCAGCACGCCGAGCGGCGCGGCCGCGGTCAGCGTGTCGGTGACGAGGAACGCGAGGTGCTCGGGCGTATGGCCCGGGGCGTGGAGCGCCTCGATCGCCACGTTGCCGACGTGGAAGGTCGCGCCGTCCTTGAGGAGCACCGCGCCGGCCTGGTCGGCGAACGCGTAGCGCCAATCGGGGCCCCCTTCGTCGGACAGGTAGAGCCGCGCGCCGGTGCGCTGGGCGAGCTCCCGGCTGCCGGACACGAAATCCGCGTGGATGTGCGTCTCGGTGACGTGCGCGATGCGCAACCCCTCGGCCTCCGCTGCCGCGATGTACTGCTCCACATCGCGATTGGCGTCGACGACGAGGGCCTCCCCGGTCGCCTGGCAACCGATGAGGTAGCTGGCCTGGGCCAGGCCGTCGTCGTAGAATCGCAGCAGCAGCACGGTGGCTTCTATCCTAGCATGGCGGGATGTGTCCGGGAACACACCCGGCCGATCCCACGTTCACCCGGGGCGCACATGACACGGAACGGCAAAGAGCTGGCGACCCTGGGCGGAGGCTGCTTCTGGTGCCTCGAAGCCGTCTTCCAGGGCGTGAAAGGAGTGGACCAGGTTGTCTCCGGCTATGCCGGGGGCACCGTCCCTAACCCCTCGTATGAGGACGTGTGTACGGGCCGCACCGGCCACGCCGAAGTGGTGCAGGTCACGTTCGATCCGGCGGTGCTGTCCTACCGCGACGTGCTCTCGGTGTTTTTCAGCCTGCACGATCCCACGACGCTGAATCGCCAGGGCGCGGATGTGGGCACGCAATACCGCTCGGTCATCTTCTTCCACTCTCCCGAGCAGGAGCGGGTGGCGCGGGAGGTCATCACCGAGCTCGGGCAACAGCGCCTGTGGGATGACCCCATCGTTACCGCGGTGGCTCCAGCCCCCGTGTTCTATCCGGCCGAGCAGTACCACCAGGAGTATTTCCGGCGCAATCCGGGGCAGGGGTATTGTCGCGTGGTGATCGCTCCCAAGGTGGCCAAGTTCCGCAAGGAGCACCTGGCCCGCCTCAAGGCTACTTGAGAGGCAGGCCCAGGGGCACGTCGCGATCGGGGTGCACCAGTACGATGTCGCCCGGAGCGAGCTCGATCCCCAGCGTCAGGACCTCCGAAAAGAAGTTCGCGATCTGACGTGGCGGGAAATTCACCACCCCTAGCACGAGCTTGCCCATCAGATCGTCCTTGCCGTAGCGCGTGGTGATCTGCGCGCTCGACGCTTTCTCTCCCAGCGGACCGAAGTCGATGCGCAGTTTCCAGGCGGGCTTTCTCGCCTGGGGAAAGTCCTCCACCGCGACGATACGGCCCACCCGGATGTCGACCTTGGCGAAATCGTCGTAGGTGATCTGGTCCATCCCTCGAAGCTCCCGGTGTCGCTGGAATGGTGTTGTCCTCCCGGGAGGTCACTCGTTCCGGGCAGGCCTGAGAAATCTAGCCCCTCCATGGTTGGCACATCGCTTGCCTTTTCGGCCGGCGAACCCCAACCAGGTGTTCGACGATGACCCCGATCGGTGTCGGTGTGCGCGGACTGTTGGCGGCAGGGCTCGCCCTTCTGGTGGGCGCTCCTGCCCCCCTCACGGCGCAGCACTATGCGCGAGGGCTTCGGGAAGTGCGCGACGTGGGGAGCGGTGGCGTCAACCTCGTCCTCGCCGTGCCGACGGGTGAATTTCGGCGCAACGTCGACATCGCCGGGGGCTTGGACGTCTTCGGAGCGTTCAACCTGGGGCCGAGCGACGCGGTGGCCCTGCGTCTGGACGGCTCGTATCTCATCTACGGCAGCCAGAACCGTGTCGTGACGCAGCCGTTCTATCCCGTCTCCATCAACTCGACGTATTCGATCGCCAGCTTCGGCGCGGGGCCGCAGATCACCCTGGGGCAGGGGCCGGTCCGCCTCTATGGGTTCGGGACCTTCGGGGCCTCCTACATCTGGGTCCGCTCCTCCTACGGCGTCGATGGCTGCGGCTGCGATGCGTTCGCCTCCGGGACCGACTTCGACGATTGGACCGTGGCGCTGCAGGGGGGCGGCGGTCTGCTGGTGAATCTGCGCAGTCGTCACGTCCCGATTGCGCTGGACCTGGGGGCGCGGTACCTGTCCAACGGGGAGGCCTGGTACGTTTCGCCTGGGGACGTCGTGCCGCAGCCCAACGGCGACGTGGTGATATACCCGGTCCGCAGTAAGGCAAATCTGGTGATGTTCCACGTGGGAGTGGCCATTTCCATTCAGTAAGTGCATACCAGTTCTCAGTCGGACCGGCAGACGCTCAGGCGCTCAGGCGCATAGCGGGATGTAGTGTGATAGGGGCCAGGAAAAGCCTTCCTGACCCCTATT
>Ga0326731_1000111_pt1 | contig 20233 bp, 20 predicted proteins | sample MHFSIPfraction_FD_207645 | JGI IMG/M metagenome (GOLD analysis project Ga0326731, IMG submission 207645) | Lab enriched peat soil microbial communities from Michigan Hollow, Ithaca, NY, United States - MHF9FY SIP fraction | ecosystem: Environmental > Terrestrial > Soil > Wetlands > Peat | place...
GGGCCAGCACCAGGCGCGCGCCGCGGTCGTCCCACACGGCCAGGCCGAACATACCGTCGAGCCGGCTCACGGCGTCGGGGCCGAGGCGCTCGTAGAACGGCACGATGTTCTCGATGTCGCCGCGCGAGCGGAACGGGTAGCCCCAGCCGGTCGCCTCCCGGCGCAGCGCCGGTGAATTGTAGATCTCCCCGTTGCACACCATCCAGACGGTGCCATCGGGGCTCTGAAACGGCTGATCGCCGGTCGTCAGGTCCATGATGGCGAGCCGCCGCGCCCCGATGCGGGCCCGGTCGTTCCCGACGATGCGCTCGCCGTCCGGTCCGCGGTGGGCCAGCGCGCGCGCCATGGCGGCGAGGCAATCGGGATGCTGGAGCGGCGCGCCGGTGAGGGAGACGACGCCGAAGATGCCGCACACTAGCCGCCACCCTCCCCGTGCCCCGCCATTGGAGATTGCGGATTGGGGATTGCGGATTTCAAGGACGAGGCGTGAGCGGTGCAGGGGCCGTAGGCGGCGTAGTGACCGTCTTCGAAGAGCAGCGGCAGGGTCGAGAGTGCGGCTCGCGCGTCCTGGTCACCGCCGCGGACTACGAAGATCGTAGGCTCGGAGCAGTGCGCGAGCCGGTCGCGCCACGCGTCCGCGGGGAGCAGGGGCGATCCGGGGACGGTGCGGTAGTGGTCGACGTAGTCCGCGATGAAGTTGCTGGTGAGCTCGCGGGCGTGAGCGGTCGCGACGGGGAGCGGCTGGCCGAGATAGAACGGGAGCGACGGTGGGTAGGCGGCGACCGCGACGACGGCGCCGCGGTCCCGGACCGCCGCAGCCAGACCGTAGGCGGAGCGGTCGTCGCCTACCGCCCGCAACAGTCCCGCGATGGCGAAGGGGAGCGCCATCACCACGATCGCGTATCCGGCGGCGGCGAGGTCGAGGCTCGCGCGGCGCGCGCCCCAGGCCACGAACGCCGCCGAGACGAGCAGCGCCACGGCCAACGCACGGGCCGCGAAGGGCATCGCCGCCTGTTCGGCAGCCGTGAGCGGGATCGAGTGAGGCAGCCACAGGGTGACCGATCCCAGCGCCGCCGCGAACGCCACGGCCCACGCGACATAGGTCTTCCACCCGCTGAACGCTCCGCCCTGGGTCAGGCTTCGGGCGGCGGCCAGGGCAAGCGCGGGCATGAGCGGCAGGACATACTGGGGGAGCTTCGACTGGTTGAGCGTGAAGAACGCCAACGGGCCGAGCACCCAGCTGGCGAGGAGCAACGGCTCGTGGGCGTTGACGTTCACTTTGCGTGCGAGCCAGGCCCAGCGGACGCCGCCGGTCCGGAAGCGTGACAGCGCCGGCACGATCCACGGGAAGGCGGCGACGGGGAGGATCGGCAGATAGTACCACAACGGCGCGGTGCGGTGAAAGCCGCGTGTCGTCACCCGCTCGAACGTCTCGCGCACGAAGGCGTAGTGCGGAAATTCGGGGATCCGGGCCGTCACGGCGAAGAACCACGGCAGGGCCACCAGCGCGAAAGCCAGGAGCCCGCGCCACGGGAACAGGCGCCGCAGCGGCAGGCCGGTGAGCAGTGCGTAGGGGATCAGCGCGGCGAGGGGGATGAGGATCGCGATCGGCCCCTTGGTGAGCCCGCCGGCGCCGATCGCCGCCCAGGCCAGGACCGGGCGTTCCACGACGAAGCACACGATGGCGGTCGTAGTAAATAAGGAAAGCGTGCTGTCGAAGATCGTGGTACGCGCATAGGCCGCGACCATCGGCATGGTGGCGAGGGCGAGCCCGGCCACCCACCCGGCCGCATGTCCCCAGCGACGGCGGGCGAACCAGACGACGAGGGCGATCGTCGCGAGCGTGGCGAGGAGTGCCGGGAGGCGCGCCGCCGTCTCTCCGGGTCCGAGCGCCTCCATGGTGGCCGCGGCGGCGGCGAAGTACAGCACCGGCTTGTCGAGGTAGGGAAGCCCGTCGAGGTGGGGGACCACGTAGTCGTTGGTGGCCGCCATCTCACGGGCCACTTCGGCGTTGCGGCCTTCATCGGGGTCCAGCAAGCGATGCCCGCCCAGGTTCCACGCGAGCGCCAACGCGGCGGCGGCGAGGAGAACGCTCCGGCTAGTGGATGCCAGGCGCATCGGGAGCCGCGCCCGGCGGCGGCATCTGGCTCACGCTGAGCGGCACCTCGGCGGCGCGCTCACCGTCGATGGTGATCTCGAAACGGTAGACTCCGTGGTGCGGGAACGGGACGTCGAACACGAGAATCGCGGCCGCCTCGATATCGGTCACGCCGGCGGGCGGCTCCGCGAAGGTGACGGTCCCGTTGCCGCCTAGGATTTCCGCGCCAGCGTCGTCGGCGAGCCGGATCTGCACCCGGTGCTCACCGATCTCGGTGCGCTTGCCTTTCAGCCGCAGCACGAGGTGCAGCCGCGGATGCATCGCGGGAAACTGCTGCACCCAGATGTGCTGAAAGATGCCGAGAACCGAGATCTTCCCGGCCTGATCGACGAGGGCGTAGTCGGCAACTACCGCGAAATCCAGGTGCATGGGGGAACGACGTCAGACGTCGGGCATCAGGGGTTTCCTGATGTCTGACGTCCGATGTCTGGCGTTCTCACTTCTTCGCCAACGCGACCCACGCCCGCGTCTTCTCCCATGCGACCGCCAGCACCCCGCCGTCGCCCTGCGGCTCGACGGTGATCACGAACTCCTCGACCGGCGTCGTGAGCGCGGCGGTCTGCATGTCCACCCGCACGAAGTCGGAGTCCGCGCTGTAATCGGTGCCCCAGAGTCTCGGCCGCCGGGGATCGGCGCACTCGGCGGCCGTGGCGCACGGCGCCTTGGTCTGCTTGTTGAAGATCAGCTTCCATCCCGTCGGGGACGGGAGCGTCCACAGCGTGTAGGTGCCGGCCGGGATGGTCTGGCCACCCACGACGAGGTCGGCCGCGGTCGTGAAGCGGGTGGCGAAATTGGCACCGGTGCGCCACACCTGATTCCACGGGACGACGGGGCGTGGCGATTCAGTCTCCGATCCGAAGATCTTGCGGCCGCGCATGGAGGGGCGACCGTAGTCGACCCCTACCGCGACGCCACCGACGGTGGCCCGGACCGAGTCGGCCGGCGAGAGCTGGCCCAGCGGCCGAGTCGCGAACGCGGCGGCGAGGGCGGCGAAGTCCAGGCGCGCCAGGCGCGCGCTCAGAACCTTCTGCGTGGTGAACCGTCCGTCCGCGGCCTGAATGAGCCCCGCGGCATCGACCCGGAAGAGCGTCGGCGCGTCGCCAGCGAACGCGACGGTGAGGGAATCGGCCGTGGGATGGCCGACCACGAGCATCGTCAGGGAGTTGGCGCCGAGCGGCAGCGTGGCCACGGTGTCCTTGCCCGTCGCTTTGGCGCGGCGGCCGTACTGCTCGTACATGGCGTAGGAGAAGTTGAGGAACGGCAGGGCGCCGTTGGGTGTCGCGACCTTGATCTGGTTGTGCGTCGTATCGCGCGTCACGTCGACGACCGCCGTATCCCCGAACGTCACGACGAAATTGGTGGACGGCGCCTGCGGATTGCCGGCGTTGCGGTTGGTCATCTCGAAGCGCGACAGCGTCCCGTCCGCCTTCAGGGTGCCGCTGTAATGGCGCTGCGTGACGATGGCACCGCGGATCAGCATGTCGCCTTCGAGCGTCGTCGGGGTGCGGGTGTACTGCTCGATGACGATGGTGTCCTTGCCGAGCGTGACGACGAAGGCGCCGCGCTCGGATTGCCCCGCCAGGGGGGCAGCGGCGAGGCCGCACAGGACGATGGGAATGACCAGGGGTCGCATGAACTCGCTCTCCTCGTATGGGTGGAAGGCGGCCGAGTGTCTACTGCACCCGCGCCGACTTCAATTCATCGTTGCCTTTGATCGCGTTGACAACGTCCATCCCCTTCGTGACCTGTCCGAAAACGGTGTGGACGCCGTCCAAATGCCGCTGGGGGGAATGGCAGATGAAGAACTGGCTGCCCCCGGTGTCCTTCCCGGCGTGGGCCATGGAGAGGGTGCCGGCGATGTGCTTGTGGGTGTTCTTGCTGGTCTCGCACTTGATGTGGTAGCCGGGACCGCCGGTGCCGACGGGCCCTTTGCCGGTCTTGGAATAGGGATCGCCGCCCTGGATCATGAAGTTGGGGATGACGCGATGGAACTTGGTGCCGTCGTAGAAGCCGGAGTTGGCGAGCTTCTCGAAGTTGGCGACGGTATCGGGGACTTCGTCGGCGTACAGCTCGAGCTCGATCGTTCCCCGGGCGGTTTCCATCACGGCGCGCTTGTTGGGCATCAGGTCTCCACGTCGAAATTGTCGTCCGCCTGGACGACGGTTTTGGTCCCTACAATCACGGTCGAGACCGCCGGGTTGTCCAGCACGAACTTGAGGGCGAGCTGGGCCGGGGTGGTCGCTCCGGTGCGGGTGGCCAGATCGCGCACGCGGCGGCCCAGGGCCACCAGCTGGCCGACGTACTGCTGCGGCATGCGGGCCCGGATGTCGCCCGTGTCCCACGTACTGTCCTCGGCGTAGCGGCCCGCCAGGAAGCCGTTGGCGAGCGGCTCGCGCACGATCACCCCGATGTTCGCGGCCCGGGCGGCCGGAAAGAACGCCGATTCCGCTTCGCGACGAGCGAGGTTGTACACCAGCTGAACGGCATCGGGCATGGTGGACTGGATCGCGGCCAGGCCTTCTTCGGGAGAATGTACCGAAACGCCGTAGGTCCGGATCAGCCCCTCCTTCTTGAGGTCCTCCAGCACCCCGTAGGTCTCCATCATGGCGATCTGCTGCATCGGCGGGTTGTGGAGCTGAAGCAGATCGACGTAGTCGGTGCGCAACCGCTCGAGGGAGCGGCCCAGGGCGAAGCGGATGTAGTCGGACGAGAAGTTGGCGTCGTGCGTGACGGGCAGTGGGACGTCGGGCGGGATCTGCGCGTAGGGAACCCCTGCGGCCTGCGCGACCCGGTCACGCAACAACGGATGGATATCGCGGTTGTAGAAATTCCCCCCGACCTTGGTCGCGATGAACACGCGGTCGCGCACCCCGGCCAGCGCCGTCCCCAGGATCTCCTCGCTGTGGCCGTGACCGTATACGTCGGCCGTATCGAAGAAATTGCATCCCAGCTCGACCGCGCGCCGCACCGCGCGCAGCGATTCGCGGTCGTCGGTGGGGCCATACGAGTTGCCGTAGCGGTTGCCGCCGATCGCCCACGCGCCGAACCCGACTTCGCTCACGGCGAGCTCGGTGCGCCCGAGCAGGCGCCGCTTCACGCCAGCAGCTCCCGCAGGGCATCGGGCGTCGCGACCGGGAGCGAGCAGGTCGTGCCCACGCACACGGTGGCGGCCGGGCGGTCGGCGATCGTGCGGATGACGACTTTGCGGGGCCGGTAGGCCTGCAGGGCGAGGAGGTGCATGGCGCAGGCTGGGCCCTCGCCTGGCGGCCCCGACACCTCGATGCGGGTGACGGGGTGCAACGCCCAGTCGACCGCGCTCAAGAGCGTGGCGCCGTGCAACCCCAGCTCGCCCGCGACCCCCGCGAACACGCCGAGCTGCCGGTCGAGCCGGGTGCGCCATTCGGGCCCGTCGGTGAGCGCCCAGAGGCGCGCCAGCACGAGTGCCGCGACCCCGTTGGGCGATGGCGTCGGCGCGTCCTGCACCGGTTTGGCGCGCGCCGCGAGATAGGCCGTTCCCGTCCCTCCTTGGGCCAGGTCGAAGTAGCCGCCGGCGGGATCGCCCCAGTGGGTCGCCCAGTGGGCCGCGGCACAATAGGTCGTCACCGCGATCGCGCGCTCGAGCCATGCCGCCACGCCGGTCGCTTCGAACGCATCGAGAAACGCGGCCGCGCTCTGCACGTTGTCGTCCAGCATGCCGCGCGGCTCGGGACGGCCCAGGGCGTGCCCCATCCCCCGCTCCACATCCCACGACTCCGTCCACACCCGCTCCAGCACTTTCAACGCGATCGCGTTGCATTCGGGCCGGTCGAGCACGGCACCCGCCTGGAGAAATGCGGAGGCCATCATCGCGTTCCAGCTCACGTACGTCGCCCGGTCCACGGCGGGCGCGGGGCGCCGGTCACGCGCCGCCTTCAGGTCGCGCATGGCGGTGCCGAGCAGCGCGTGCTCCGCGTCGGTCGCGGGCTCGCGTTTGCGCCACAGCACGTTCTTCGCCGGGTTGTGGTCCATCTCGCCGTCGGTCTCGATATCGAACGTGCGCCGCGCCAAATCGAACTCCGGCTCCGACAGCGCGGTGCGCGCCTCCTCCACGGTCCAGGTCCAGTAGTCGCCGTCGTCACCGGGCCCGACGTCGGCGTCCTGGGAGGTGAAGAACGCGCCGCGCTCGCGGTCGGCCAGCACCTCGAACACCCAATCCACGATGCCCGCCGCCACCTCGCGCGAGCTCGGGTCGCCGAACGCCGCCGCGGCCGTGAGGTAGGCCTTGAGCAGCTCGGAGTTGTCGTAGGACATCTTCTCGAAGTGCGGCACGATCCAGCGCTCGTCCACCGAGTAGCGGTGGAACCCGCCGCCCAGCTGGTCGCGCACGCCGCCCCGGGCCATTCCGCTCAGCGTCTTCTCGACGATTTCCCGGAGCCACTCTTCCCGGGTGTCGTGCCAGCGCGCCGTCAGCAACATGCACGGCCCGGGATGCGGAAACTTGGGGGCGGTGCCGAAGCCGCCGTAGCGGACGTCGAAGAGACGCGCCATGTGGGACAGGGCCTGGTCGAGCACGCCGGGGCTGACCGTGCCGGCCTTGGCTTCGTCGAGCGACTGGGTCACGTGCTTGCGGATCGCCTGCGCGTTCTCGCCGACCTTGGCGGGTTCTTCGCGGTACAGGCGCGCCACGTGCTGGAGCATGGTGGCGAAGCCGGGACGGCCGTAGGCGTTGTTCTCGGGGGGGAAGTAGGTCCCGCCGAAGAACACCTCGCCTGCGGGGGTCAGGAACGCCGTGAGCGGCCACCCTCCCTGTCCGGTGAGCGCCTGCACGGCGCGCTGGTAGCGGGCGTCCACGTCGGGACGCTCGTCGCGGTCCACCTTGATGCAGACGAAGTCGCGGTTCAGGATCTCGGCGACGGCGGCGTCTTCATAGGATTCGGCGTCCATGACGTGACACCAGTGGCACCACACCGCGCCGATGTCGAGCAGAATCGGCTTGTTGTCCTCCTGCGCCCGCGCGAACGCCGCATCACCCCAAGGAAACCAGTGGACCGGTTGGTGTGCCGCGGACTTCAGGTAGGCGGATGGTTCGGCAGCGAGGAGGTTCTGACTCATGCCCCAAGGTAGCGTACCGCGGTTTGCGTGAGCAGCTCGGCGCCGATCGTCAACGCTGCTTCCTCGATATCGAACGTGGGACTGTGATGCGAGGAGGAGGTACCATCAGCCCGCGCCGAGCCCACGAAGGCGAAGCACCCGGGCACCCGATCGAGGAAGTAGCTCATGTCCTCACCCCCCATGGTTCGGATCCCACCTTTCACACGCTCTTTCCCGACGACTTCCTCCGCTACGCCTTTCATCAGATCCGTCATCGCGGCGTCATTCACGAGCGGCCCGGTCAGGCGGCGGAATTCCACCGTCGCCTCGGCGCCGAACGCGGCCGCGATGCCGCGAGCCGTGTTCTCCAGGAGGCTCGGAGCCTCCTCGAAGAACCGGCCGCCGAAGGTCCGCACCGTGCCGCGCAGCGTGGCCCGCTCCGGGATGATGTTGAAGGCGTGACCGGCGGCGAGCTGCGTCACCGACACGACTCCCTCCTCGAAGGGATCGCGCCGCCGCGAGACGAGACTCTGCAGCGCCGTCACCACGTGCGCGGCCACGAGCACCGGATCGATCGTGAGGTTGGGCATGGCGGCATGGCCGCCCTTGCCCACGATCGTGATCTCGAACTGATCCACCGAGGCCATGACCGGCCCCGCCATGAGACCGATGGTCCCCACGGGCAGGGTGTTCCAGAGATGGATGCCGAACGCCGCGTCGACCGCGGGGGCGGCGAGCACGCCGTCCTGGATCATCGCGCCCGCGCCGTCGGAAGTCTCCTCGGCGGGTTGGAACGCGAACTTCACCCGGCCCGGCAGCGCGGCCGCCGCGAGGCGGCGCGCCACTTCGAGGCCGATCGCCACGTGCCCGTCGTGCCCGCACGCGTGCATGCGGCCGGCGTGACGGGAGCGGTACGGGACGTCGTTCGCTTCATCGATGGGAAGCGCGTCCATGTCGGCGCGCAGCAGGACGCAGCGGCCGCCGTCGCCCTTCACCCCCACGACGCCGGTGCGCCCGACGCCGGTGCGGACGGTGAAGCCCAGCTGCTGCAGGCGCTCGGCGGCGAGTGCGGCGGTTCGCGTTTCCTGGAATCCCAGCTCGGGATGCTGATGCAGGTCGCGGCGATCGCGAATCAGGGATGTCTCGTCTACCGGTGGGAGGTGCATGGCCCCTCAGACTCTCGAGCTCGGGCACAGATCATTGATCCTGCACGTCTCACACTTCGGCCGTCGCGCAATGCAGGTCTTCCGACCGTGGAGAATGATCAGGTGCGAGAAGATCGTCCAGTCCTTGCGCGGCACGAGCGCCATCAGGTCCCGCTCGATCTTCTCGGGGGTCGTCTCACGGGTGAGCTTGAGGAGTTCGCTGATGCGCTGCACGTGTGTGTCGACGACGATTCCCTCGTTCTTCCCGAAGGCGTTGCCCAGGACGACGTTGGCGGTCTTGCGGCCGACGCCCGGCAGCGCCACGAGCGCCTCCATGGTGTCGGGCACCTGACCCCCGTGCCGCTCGAGCAACGCCTGGGCCATGCCGAGGATCGACTTCGTCTTGTTGCGGAAGAAGCCGGTGCTCTGGATCTCGCGCTCGAATTGCCGCGGATCCGCGGCGGCGAAGTCCGCGGCCGAGCGGTACTTCGCGAACAGCGCGGGCGTGACCATGTTGACCCGCACGTCGGTGCACTGGGCCGAGAGGATCGTGGCGACGAGCAGCTGGAGCGGGTTCTCGTGGTCGAGCGCGCACCTGGCCTCGGGGAATTCCCGCCGCAGCCGGGCGATGATCTTCCGGGTACGCGCCCGTCGCAGGGCCACGGATTCCGTGCGGCCAGACCGTTTCATGCGGCGCGCCGCTCCCGGGCGAATGCCAGCATCCCCGCGGCGTCGCGGGTGTTGAGGATATCAGCGGGGGTGAGCCACCCTTTGCGGGCGACGCCGATCCCGATGGCGACGTTGGCCATCCCGGCCACCGAATGGGCATCGGCGCCGATCGAGATGATGACGCCGAGGTCCTTGGCGCGTCGTACCAGGCGCCAGTCGAGGTCGAGTCGATGCGGATCGGCGTTGACTTCGACCGCCACATGGCGCGCCGCGGCCGCCGCGAGCACGCGGTCCAGGTCGAGGGGGTATGGCTGGCGCGCGAGCAGCATGCGTCCCGTAGGGTGCCCGAGAATCGTCAGCCGGGGATCCTCCATGGCGCGGAGCATCCGTGCGGTCATCTCCTCGGCGGTCATCCCGAAGCCCGAGTGAATCGAGCCGATCACGAAGTCGAAGCGGTCCAGGATCTCAGGGCCGTAGTCGAGCGTGCCGTCGGGGAGGATATCCGCCTCGACGCCCTTCAGCACCCGAACGCCGACTGTCGTCGCGTTGACGGCGTCGATTTCCTCGTGCTGGCGCGGCACGTCGCCGGCCTTCAGCCCGCCCGCATATGAGGCCGAGCCCGAATGATCGGTGATACCGATCCAGACGTAGCCCGCCGCGTGCGCCGCGTCGGCCCACTGCGCGATCGTGGTCGAGCCGTCGGAGTAATTGGTGTGGCAGTGCAGGAATCCCCTGAGGTCCCGCTGCTCCACCAGCACGGGGAGCGGGCCTGTCATGGCCGCCTCGATCTCGCCCAACCCCTCCCGCAGCTCGGGGGCGATCCAGGGAATCCCCAGAGCGTGATAGACATCCGCTTCGGTGGGGAAGGGGTGGTGCGGATCGAATCCGCGCGCCTCGAGCTGGCGCAGATGCGCGACGGAGCCCGTGGCGCGGACCAGGGTGGTGCCGAAATCCGCCGCGGTGGCGAGCAACACGTCGGCCACGAGCCCGGACTCGAACCGCAGCGTGACCGCCCCTTCCTTGTCGATGAACTCCGTGACCCGGGGCGTTTCCCCGAGCCGCCGGACCAGGGCCGCGGCAGCGCCCGGGGCATGCTGGACGACGAGGTCCACGTCGCGAATGATCTCGCAGCAACGCCGCACGCTGCCCGCGACCTCCACCCGCTCGACGCCCGGCTCGGTCGCCAGCGCCCGCCGCAGCGTCTCCGCCTCGGCGCGCGCGTGGTGAAACAGGCGGAATTCGACGGCGCGGTGCAGCGCCGTGATGCCTTTGCGCACCTTCTCCGCGGTCTTCGCCCCGAACTGCGGCAACCCGGCCAGGCGGCCGTCCGCCGCCGCCTCCTCGAGCTCCGCCAGCGAGTCGATCTGCAAGACATCGTGGATGCGCCGCACCTTGGAGACGCCCAACCCGGGGACGCGCAGCATGTCGACCAGCCCCGGCGGCACTTGTTCGCGCAGCTCGTCGAGGAAGCTCGAGCGGCCGGTGGCGGCAAGCTCGCGGGCGATCTCGAGCGTGCCCCGGCCGATCCCCGGGGCCTTGGCCAGCGCGCCGGAGCGGATCGCCTCGTCCAGGTCGCCGGGATATTCCGCGATCACCCGGGCCGCGTTCTCGAACGCCCGGATCCTGAAGGGATTGTCACCCTTCAGCGAGAGCGACGCGGCGATCTGATCGAAGACGTGCCGTACGGCCTGCCGGTCCATGGCGGCGGAACGTACTGCAAACTCGGGGGACGGGGGAAGAGGGATGGGAGACGGGTATATTCGCCTCGATGAACGGTTACAACTTCACCGATCGCGTCCGGAAGGTGCTGCAAATGGCGCGGGAGGAGGCCGCCCGGCTGCACCACGACTATGTCGGCACGGAGCATATCCTGCTCGGACTCCTCCGGGAGGGAGAGGGTGTCGCGGTGGCGGTATTGACCAACCTCAACGTCGATCTCAGCGAACTCCAGAAGACGATCGAAGGAGCCACGACAAAAGGGAAGCCGACGGCCTCGGCGGGGCCCGATCTTCCGTACACGTCGCGCGCCAAGAAGGTGCTCGAGTTCTCGATGGCAGAGGCCCGCGAGCTCGATCACGCCTACGTCGGCACGGAACACCTGCTCCTTGGTCTGCTCCGGGAAGAGACGGGAATCGCCGCTCAGGTGCTCACGGACGTCGGCGCGAATCTCGAATTGGTGCGGGCAGAGACGCTTCGGTTGTTGGGCACCAGAGCGCACAGTCCTACGATCGGGACACAATCCTCTCCAGACTCGCCGCGCGAGTCCCGGAGAATGCACTACGGCTTCGTGGTTCGAGCGTCCAGAGTCCGCTTGCTCGGCGGGATCCTCTTCGCCCTGAGCGGCGCTGAGGCGCTGTGGTACGCCCCGGGAGTCTTCGGGAAGGCCGTCGGATTACTCGGGGCATTTGGAGGCCTATTGATGATCGCGTTTTGGCTGACGGACGCCCTGTAGTTCAAGCTCTTTGTAAGAACCCATCCACCGCCGCCACGAATTCCTCGGTCGCTTCGACGTGCGGACAATGTCCTACCGGTAGCTCGATCAGCTGGGCGTTGAGCAACCCGGCCAGCTCGCGCGAGCCTTCAATTGGAATTGGATCGAAGGTCCCGTGCAGGATGAGGGAAGGGGGAAGGGGGAAGCGGGAAGGGAGATCACGAAGCCTGGGTCGGAGGTCGTAGTGGCCGAGGCTCGACCAGACCGCCTGCTGTGTACGCGCCGTCACCCGGAACGGCGTGAGGTGTTTGGCGTCGGCGAAGTTCCGGAAATATCCCGCCACCGAGAGCTCGAACGCCCGCCGGCGATACGCGTCAGGGTCGCGCTCGCGCAGGCCGCTCGCGCGCAGCTCCTCTCTCGCCCGCTCGATCTCGGGCGTGCTCATCCGCTCGGCGAAGCGGCGCTCGAATTCGTCGCGGTATTGAGCGGTGATCGACGCCGGTGACACGAGGGCCAGACGCTCCACCCGGTCGGGATGCACCAGCAGATACAGCACGGCCAGGAGCCCACCCCAGGAGTAGCCACACAAGGTCACCCGCTCGAGTCCGAGCGCTTCCCGCATCGCATCCAGATCGGCGACGTGCTCCCGCCATCCCACTGGGACCGACCGTTCCACGGGTGACCTTCCGCCGCCGCGCTGGTCGTAGTAAAACAGACTCCGGCCCTGGGCGAGCCGGTCGTATTGCGGCAGCAGGTAATCGTGATGCGCCCCCGGTCCCCCGTGCAGCACCACGACCAGCGGCCCCCTGCCGACGTGTCGGGTGAAGAGTTCCACTCCGTTGACGCGCATCATCATGAGCGAGGCAAGATAGCGTTGCGCGCAGAGCACCGTTCGGTCGGGATCGCCGACGTGCTGGTGGTCGGCCTGGTGGGCGCGGCGGTCGCCGCCATCGTGAGCTTCGCGCGCGAGTTCCGCGCGCCCTTCCTGCCGGCCGTGCAGATCGAGCTCTGGCGGGACACTTCGACCGGGGTGTCCAGTCTCGTGGTGGTCACGCACAGCGTCGAGGAAGCCGTCTATCTCGCGGGCCGCATCGTCGTGTTCGGCACGAATCCCGGGCACGTGCGCGAGGTGGTGGAGAACGCCTTGGCGTATCCGCGCGATGTGCGGGCCCCGGCGTTCGGCGCCATGGTCGAGCGGCTGCACGCGATCCTCACCGATACGCTGCTTCCGGAAACCGAGCGGGGAGGAGAGGCGGGGATGGCGGTCATGACGCTGCATGACGATCTGCTTCCCCTTCGCGAAGGCGCAGGCGATGTTCCGCACGGTCGTGGAGTGGGGACGCTACGCCGAGCTGATCGATCACGAAAACCGCAGCCATCGCCTCGTGCTGCGGGAACCGCGCGGGACCTAGCGGATCAGACCCGCGCGGCCACGCCCAGGCGCCACCGTTTGAGCTTCGGCAACACCTCCATCATCAGCGCGCGCGCCTTCTTCTCCGGCATGATGCTGCGACGGACCATGGCGTCCACGCACAGGTCGGTCATTTCCTGCAGCGTGATGTCCGGGTTGATGAACTCGCCCTTGGCGTAGCAATAGTGGCAGTAGTCGTTCACGCGGTATCCGACGGCGTCGGTCCCGTAGTCCTCGGGCTTGTCGAGCGGCATGGCGCAGCTCTGACAGAACGGTCCCAGCAGCTGATTCGTCGTCACGGTCGCCTCCCCATGGTTCATGTGCATGAACCTGCCGGGAGGCGATGAGAGGACGCTGAAGGAGTAATGAAGAAGGCTGTTACAGCAGGACGGCGAGGGCGTCCGCGACCAGCTTGACGTCGTCGTGCTCGCGCTCGCCGAAGCCGTTCAGCACATCGGAATCGATGTCGATCTGGCCCAGGATGTGGTCGCCGCGGCGGATCAGGACGACCAGCTCGGACCGCGTGTAGAGGTTGCAGGCGAGGTAGTTGCCGACGGCCCGGACGTCGGGGACGTTCTGGTCGCGCTTCTCCGCGACCGCCGTGCCGCAGACGCCCGCGCCGACCGGGATCCGCGTGTGGTCGGTTTCGCGCCCCGCAAACGCTTCGAGCAGCAGCTCGTCCCCGTGCAGCATGTAGGCGTACACCGAGGTGTAGGGACCGCCCCACGCCTGGATCTTCTCGCAGGCCATCTGCAGCAGCTCCCCGCGCGGGGCATCGTGCAGGTGCGCCGCGCGCAACGCCCGCACGGCGCCGGCGGGATCGCTCTTCACACCGGTGGTCACGAGCTGCGCTTGCCGAGGACCGCGGTGAGCCGCACGAGCGCCGAATCCCGTTTCACGACGATGACGACGGTGTCGCCCGCCTGGTGGCTGCGCAGGGCGTCCGTCATGTCGTAGAGATTGGCGACCGTCTTGGCGCCGATCTGGGTGATGATGTCCCCCGCGGTGAGCCCCGCGTGCTCGGCCGGACTGCCGGCGCGGGTTCCCGTGATGCGCACGCCACCCGGCGATTCGCTCATGTCCGGTACGGTGCCGAGGTAGGCGCCGTAGCCCGAGCCGCCCATGGACGTCTGGGGCGGCGGCACATCCACGAAGGTGAGGGGCCCGCGGCGGTCGGCCAGCGTGGTCGCCGCGTCGGCGACGAAATCCGCCACTTCCTCGAGCCCCACGATATTGATCTTGTCCCAGTCGTCGGTGGTGCGGTGGTAGTCCCCATGGAGGTCGGTGAAGAAATGCAGCACCGGCCGCTTCGCCGCGTAGAACGACGCATGGTCGCTCGGCCCCCAGCCGTCGCCCGAAGCGCGCAGATCGAACCGCGGGTCGGACCCGCCGGAGCGGTTGAGCGAGTCGAGCAGCGCGGGGAACTCCTTGGTGGTCGCGGCGCCGGAGACGATCAGCTTCGCGTTCCGCAACCGGCCCACCATGTCCATGTTGAGCATCGTGTAGATCGAGTCCATCGGCACCGTGGGGTGGGCCACGTAGTACCCTGAGCCCAGGTCGCCCAGCTCCTCGCCCGAGAAGGCGATGAACAGCACCGTGCGCTCCGGCCGGCGTGTGACGAGGCGGCGTGCCACTTCCAGCAGGGCCGTGGTGCCCGACGCGTTGTCGTCCGCCCCGTTGTGGATCTTGCCGGTCGAGTCGGGATCGTCCAGCGCGCCGAAGCCGCCGTACCCCAGATGGTCGTAGTGCGCCCCCACGACGATGATTTCGCCCCGCAGCGCGGGGGAGCGGCCGCGCAGCACGCCGATGACGTTGCGGATCGTCTTCCCGCCCGCATCGGTATGGATGGCGGCCGGCGCATCGTGCGAGATGACGAACGTCTGGAAGTAGGTCCCCGAATCACCACCCGGAGCGAGCCCGATCGTCTTGAACGCCTGGGCGAGGTAGCGGCCGGCCTCTTCGAGTCCGCGCGTGCCGACGCCGCGTCCTTCGCGGGCGTCGTCCGCCAGGTAGTGAAGATCGTTCAGCGCCCGGTGAGCGGCCGGATTCAGGGTGTCGTGCGCCTGGGTCTGGACCACCAGGCGCGTCGCGAGCAGCAGGCTGGTGATGAGCATGCTGAAATATCTATCTTTGCGCCTCCGTTCACGGAAGTCATCCGGTGCCGGTTCGCCTGCTGGCCCTGATTCCCGTTGCCGTCGCGATCAACCTCGCCCTGTCCGCTGCGGTGGACGCGGTTGGGCTCCCGCTGTTTCTGGACACGACCGGGACGATCCTCGCCACCGCGCTCGCGGGGCCGGTCGTGGGGATCGCGACCGGCGCCCTCACCTCGGCGGTGAACAGCCTGCGGAACCCGACCTTCTGGCCGTTCGTCGTGGTGCAGGTGCTGGTCGCCCTGTATGCCTGGATCGCCGCCCGGGGCGGGTGGTTCCGGTCGTTGCGCACAGCCGTGCCGGCCGGCCTCCTTCTCGGCGTACTCGCGGCGCTCACCTCCACCCCGATCTCCTATCTCATCTTCAGGTGCGCGACGACCGGCGGGATCGCGCTGACCACAAAGTTGGGCCAGCTGCTCGGCCTGTCGGACCTGGGCGCTTGCTTCTTCGGCAGTTTCCTTTCCGATTTCGCCGACAAGGCGGTGACCTTCGCGCTCGTGACCACCGTACTGCATGCATTGCCGCGGCGGACCGCGGCTCGGTTTCCATTGGCCCTACGCGCCATCGCCCGCACGGCCGCCTGAGTGCGGGCGCTGCATCCGTTCACCCTTATCGGCATCGCGGTCGTCCTCCCCGCGCTTGCCTGGATCCTCCCGGCGCCCTGGGGCGGCATCGCGACGGCGACCGTGGCACTGGGGCTGTGTGCCGTCGGGGGCGCGGGATCCGGGATTCGGTTGCTGCGCGTCGCCCTGCTGACCGCCGCCCCGTTCTGGTTCTTCCTCTTTCTGTTGCACGGCGTCGGGGGCATGGTGACGACCGGCGTCCGGCTCACCACGATGATCGCGAGCTTCCTCTGGCTGATCGCCGTGCTGCCGCCGGCCTGCCTGGTCGAGGCAATGGTCGCGGCCGGTTGGCCCGCCAGCGCCGCGTTCCTGCTCTCGGCGACGCTCTCGGCCGTTCCCGCCCTGCGCGAGCGAGCGAGCCGCATCGTGGACGCCCAGCGCTGCCGCGGACTGGATACGAGAGGCGGACCGGTAGCGCGGTTCGCCGCGCTGCGGGCTCTGGCGCTGCCGCTCGTGCTGTCGGCGCTGCACGAGGTGGACGAACGGGCGCTTGCCCTCGAGACGCGCGGCTTCACTCCCGGTGTGCGCCGCACGCCGCTCGCCCCGCCGCGCGACCGGCCGGCCGAGCGAGTCGTCCGATGGGGGATGCTCGTCATCTGCGTGGGACTGCTCGTATGGCGGATCGTGTGAGCGCGCTCGTGCTCGAAGGCGTGACCTACCACTATCCGGCCACGCGAACGCCCGCGCTCGCGGACATCACCCTCACGGTGGACCGCGGGGAAGTGGCGGGGGTGATCGGAAACACCGGCGCCGGGGCCTCGACGCTGCTGCTCGTCGCGGGCGATCTGGTGCCGCGCGTATTGGGCGGGGAGCTCACGGGCCGTGTGACCCGCGCGGGCCGCAGCGCGTTGCTTCTGCCGACTCCGTGGACGCAGGCCTCCGGGATGGCCTTCACCGTGCGCGACGAGGTCGCGTTCGGCCCCGCGAACCTCGGGTGGCCGCTCGAGCGGATCACCGCCGCGGTCGAGCGCTCGCTCGCCCGGGTGGACGCGACCCACCTCGAGGCGCGCGATCCCGCGACGCTGTCGGGCGGTGAGCTGCAACGGGTGATCCTGGCCGGCATCCTCGCGATGCAGCCCGAGATCCTGCTGCTCGACGAGCCCACGGCCGAGCTCGACCCCGCCGGGGCGGTGGCCGTGTGGGGTCTGTTGCGCGAGCTGGCTGCCGAGGGCACCGCGATACTGGTGGCGACGAGCGACCTGGATGCGCTCCCCGACGCCGCCGATCGTATCCTCTGGCTCGCGGGCGGCCGGGTGCGCGCCGTCGGCTCCACCCGCGACGTTCTGTCCGATGCGGCGCTCTGGTCGGAGGCGGGACCGGGCAGCACCGCGGTCGCGGGCGCGTGGCGACGAGCGGCGCTCGATGCGCCGCCGCCGCTGACGGTGGCCGATGCGGTGGAGCGCGTGCGATGAGCGCGGTGCTCGGGTTCGAGGACGTGGCCTTTGCCTACGCGGGACGACCGGCGCTCTCGGGTGTCTCGTTCGCGGTCGCGCCGGGCGAGCGCGTGGCGCTCGTGGGGCGCAACGGGGCGGGGAAGTCCACGCTGCTGCGACTCGTCACCGGATTGCTCCATCCCACATCCGGGGTGGTGCGCGTCGGCGATTGGGACACCGCGAGGCGGCGCCCCGATGAGCTGGCGCATCGCGTGGGGTCGCTGTTCCAGCATGCCGACCAGCAGCTGTTCGCTCGCACGGTGGCCGATGACGTGGCGTTCGGGCCTCGGGTCACCGGCATCGCGGCACCGGAGGTCGCCGCGCGGGTGGAGCGCGCCCTCGAGAGTCTCGGGCTTTCGGACGTCGCGGGAGAGCACCCCTACGATCTGCCGCCGCCGTGGCGCAAGCTGGCGGCGCTGGCCGGCGCGCTCGCGCTGGAGTCCGCGCTGCTCGTGCTCGACGAGCCGACGGCGGGTCTCGACCGCCGCGCGCGCGACCGGGTGGCGGCCGCGCTGGCGACCCGCGCCGAGCGCGGCGCGGCGCTGCTCGTGGTCACACACGACCTGGGCTTCGCGGCCGAAACGCTCGACCGGGCGCTCGTTCTCGAACGGGGGCGGCTGGCGTGGGACGCGCCGATCGCGGGGCTGCTGACCGATGCGGAACGGCTGGAGGGTCTGGGACTCGTGGCGCCCCCGCTCGCCCGATTGTCCCATGCCCTCGCGTTGCCCGGCCGTCCGGTACGGGAACGCGAGGTGGCGCGCGCGCTCGCGGAGCGTTGCCGCGCCTAGAAGCGCGTCCTAGATTCACTCACCGATATCATGGTCAACCCTGTCGTCTTCGCCACGCATCTGGCGCGCGCCGTGGACCTGTTCCGGGATCCCGCCAAGAAGGAGGATCAGAAGCGGGAGTTCCGGATTCTGGTCGGGATGCTGAAGGAAAGCGGCGTGGCCGCGCGCGTCGTGCGCGACGTCCTCCACATCAATGGTGAAGCGGTCACGGCGCCGGAGTTCCAGCCGCTGGTGCAGCGCATGGTGCTGCACGGCGTGACCGAGATCGCGATTCCCTCCGACGCACCGGTGGCGCACCTGTTCGAGCTGCTGCGCGCCCTGGCGGACCAGCCCGGCGCGAGCGTGAACATCGCTTCGCGCCTGCGATCCTCGGGGGCCAACCGGGTGTCCGTGGTACTGGCGGCCCTCGATCTGCCGCCCGAAGAGACCCCCCCACCGGCGGCGGTGGACGAGCCTCACGACCTGGGCACGCGCGGCGTACTGCGGGGGGAGCCGGTGCGGGACCTGAAGAGCACGCCGATCTCGGGCGCCGACGACGTGGAATCGGTGGAGCAGAACCTGGCGCCGCCCTCGGTGGCGCTGCCCAGTCCGGAAGCGGCCACGCCGTCGGACGAAGTGGTGCCGCGGGAGTCGGCCCGGGTGCCCTCGCCGGGGCTGCCCGCCACCCATCTCGAGAACGAGCCGGTGCTCCCGGCGAATCTGCCGCCGCCCCCGCCGCCGCCTCCGCCCCCGCCGCCCATCTTCACACCGGCGGCTCGGCTCGCCGCGGCGACTCCGCCCCCTCCGACTGCGGCGCCGCCTGCGCCGCCGGCGGCCATTCAGCCGCAGTCCGTGGAGGTGCCCGACGAGACGCAGGACGTTCGCATCTCGAGCTCGAGCGCGCAGCCCGACATCACGCGGGAAGCGGCGTCGTCGACGTTCGCGCTGCGCGAAGCCCTCTCCAAGGACACCACCGACCTGCTGACGGCGCTCGAGGCGAATCCCCAGGCATCGAACATCGGGGAGACCCTCACGGTGCTGACCCGACAGGTCGAGAGCGTGATGCGGGCCGGGAAGATCGAGCAGGCGATGCAGATCGTGTACCACATTGTGCTGACCGAGCAGCGCGTGGAGGACGCGGCGGTGCGGCGGCAGTACGGCATCGCGCTGCGGCGCATGATCACGCGGCAGATGCTGGACGGCCTCAGCAAGCTGGTCCAGGTCCCGCACCTCGAAGACGCGGCCGGGATCGTGCTGCAACGCGCCGGGCCGGACGGGGTCGAGGTGCTGCTCGACCTGCTCACCACGTCCAACACGGTTACCGAGCGGCGCGGCGTGTTCAACGCCCTGATCCAGATGAAGGAAGGGCAGGACCAGCTCATCCACATGCTGGGCCACCCGCAGTGGTTCGTGGTGCGGAACGTGGCGGATCTCGTAGGCGAGCTGGGACTGGAAGCGGCGGTCCCCGCGCTCACCAAGCAGCTCGATCACACCGACGAGCGCGTGCGGCGGCAGGTGGCGCTGGCGCTGGCGAAGATCGGAACGCGCAGCGCGGCGGAGCCGCTGCGCCGCGTGCTGCGTGACAAGTCCGCCGACGTACGGCGCCAGGCGGCGCTCGGCGTCGGCGGGCGGAAGGCGAGCGCGCTGGCGATGCCGCTCGTGGTAGCGCTCGAGGAAGAGAAGGATCCCGAGGTGGTCCGCGAGCTGATCTTCGCGCTGGGCCGCATCGGCAGCCCCGACGCGGTGCAGGCGTTGAGCAAGATCGCGCAGCCGTCGGGGAAGTTTTTCGGCCGCAAGCCGACCGCGTTGCGCATCACCGCCGTGGAGGCGCTGCGCGTGGCCGGCACGCCGGCGGCCATCGGCACCCTCCAGAACCTCTCCAACGACAGCGACAAGCAGGTCCGCGCCGCGACCCAGCAGGCGCTCAGCGAGCTGAGTCTGAAGAAGCCCTGATTGGGGCAGGGCTATTTCGGAATGAAGCTCGCGTCGGGTCCCAGGGCGCGCGCGAACGCCGCGAGCAGGCGGGCGGCGCGCTCCACGTCGGCCAGCGCCACCATCTCATTCGGACTGTGCATGTAGCGGTTGGGCACCGACACGAGACCGGTCGGAATGCCGCGCATCGCGTTGTGGATCGCGTCGGCGTCGGTGCCGGTGTCGCGCGGCGCGGCCTGAACGGTGTAGGGAATCCCCTCGTCCGTCGCGCAGCGCACCAGCAGGTCGAACACCACCGGGTGCACGGCCGAGCCGCGCGAGAACACCGGACCCCCGCCCAGCTTGTGGTCGCCCCCCTGCTTCTTGTCGGCGCCGGGCCAATCGGTGGAGTGCGTCACGTCCACCACCAGCGCCACCTGGGGGTCGATTCCCACCGCGCTGGTG
>Ga0326731_1000117_pt1 | contig 19924 bp, 14 predicted proteins | sample MHFSIPfraction_FD_207645 | JGI IMG/M metagenome (GOLD analysis project Ga0326731, IMG submission 207645) | Lab enriched peat soil microbial communities from Michigan Hollow, Ithaca, NY, United States - MHF9FY SIP fraction | ecosystem: Environmental > Terrestrial > Soil > Wetlands > Peat | place...
GAGCCCGGCATCGAGGGCTTGATCCACATCTCCGAGATGAGCTGGACCAAGCGCGTGAAACACCCGTCGAAGGTCGTCGCGATCGGCGACGAGGTCGACGTGCTCGTGCTCGAGGTCGATCCGCAGAACCGCAAGATCTCGCTGGGCATGAAGCAGACCGAGCCGAATCCGTGGTCACTCCTGGAAGAGCGCTACCCGATGGGCACCAAGGTTCGCGGGGTTGTGCGCAACGTCACCAACTTCGGTGTCTTCGTCGGCATCGAGGACGGAATCGACGGCCTGATCCACGTCTCGGACATCTCGTGGACGCAGAAGATCCGCGACCCGAAGGAGCTGTTCAAGAAGGGCGACGAGCTCGAAGCGATGGTGCTGAAGGTCGACACCGAGAGCGAGAAGTTCTCACTCGGCCTGAAGCAGCTGCAGCCGAATCCCTGGGACGAGGTGCCGCGCAAGTATCCGGTCGGCTCCAAGATTAAGGGCAAGGTCACGAGCATCGCGGACTTCGGCGTCTTCGTGGAAGTGGAAGAGGGCATCGAGGGTCTGGTCTATGCCTCCGAGGTCGGCCGCAACGTCGAGAACCTCGCGGACGTGTGCAAAGTGGGTGACGAGGTAGAAGCCCTCGTCGTCCGCGTCGACGCGTCCGAGCAGAAGATCGCCCTCTCGATGCGCGCGATCGCCGAGCGCGAGGAGCGCGCTGCGATCAAGCGCGTCGCGGCTCAGTCGGGCACGCAGAAGGCGACGCTCGGTGACTTGTTCTCGTCCGACGCACTCTCGAAGCTGCGCGGAGGCGGCTCCAGCGGTTCGAGCGGCGAGGACACGTGAGCGAAAAACCCTAGTACGGAGACACGCGGGTGGGGGACCTCTCCGGAATGACCAAGAGTGACCTGATCGAGCGCGTTGCGGTCAAAGTGCCGCACATCTCGAAAAAGGACACAGAGACCGTCGTCAACACGATCTTCGACTGCATGACGGAGTCACTCCGCAAGGGTGACCGCATCGAGATCCGCGGCTTCGGGAGCTTCCAGGTCAAAGTGCGCGAAGCGCGCGAGGGCCGGAACCCGAAGACCGGCGAGGAAGTGAAGATCCCCGCGAAGCGCACGCCGTTCTTCAAGGTCGGCAAAGAGCTGAAGGAACGGATCGAGGCGAAGCGGAAGCAGGAGGTCGGGGGAGCCGGAGCGCGACCCAGCGCCGGCGCGAGCCCCCGCACCTGACGGCCAGACGTGACGTGAGCGCAGCCGACACCGACGAGCGTCGGCCGCTCTGGGCGCCGTGGCGCATCGAGTACATCGAAGCCGCGCGCGGTCCCCAGCGCTGCATCTTCTGCGAGCCCCCGGAGCCCGTCGTGGACCGCGCTCGGCTGATCCTGCACCGCGGGCGCAGCGCGTTCGTGCTCTTGAATCGCTATCCGTACTCGCCGGGTCACTTGATGGTCGCCCCGTTCGCGCACCGCGCCCGCATCGACGAGCTCGACTCGGCCACGCAGGCGGAGCTCATGGCGCTGCTCGCGCGCTCCGCGCGAATTCTCGAGACGACTTACAATTGCGACGGCCTGAACGTGGGCGCGAATCTCGGCGCCGCCGCCGGCGCGGGCTTCGCCGACCATGTCCACTTCCACCTTGTGCCGCGCTGGAGGGGCGACGTGAACTTCATGACGACCGTCGGCGAGATACGCGTGATCCCGACTCACATCGAGCGCAGCTTCGACGAGCTGATGCCCGCGTTCGCGGCGGAGGCGAAGCGATGAGAAGCTGGGCTGCCATCGCGTTCGGGGTGTTCCTCGCGGCGCTCTTGGTCTTCGTCGTGCTCAGCAACGACCAAGAAGTCACCGTGGTGCTTCCGCTCTTGCAGTGGCGAACCAAGCTCTGGGGCTCGATGGTCGCATCGGCGATCGTCGGCGCCGCCTCGACGCTGCTCTTGGCCACTTGGCCGCTGCTCCGCTTGAAGCTCCGCGCGCGCCGGCACACGCGCCGCATCGCCGAGCTCGAGCAAGAGGTGCACGGCTTGCGCACCCTCCCGATCGCGAGCGACGCCGCGAATCCGTCGAGCGCGCAGAAGGTCTAGCTTGCGCGACTGGCTGCGACGCCGGGCGACCAAGAGCGCGCCGGATCGCTCGCCGACGGCGCAGCTGCGCAGCGCGCTGCACTTGGTGCTCGCGGGTGACTTGCCCGCCGCCGAGGCGCAGCTCGCGGAAGCTGCGCGCCTCGACTCGTCGTCGTCGGACGTGTATCTCGCTCTCGCGAATCTCTACCGGCTGCGCGGCGACATCGGCCGGGCGATTCAGATCCACCAGAACCTGCTGCTGCGTCCGGACATCGCGGAGGAGCTGCGGCGCGAAGCGCTGCTCGGCCTCGCGCTCGACTTCCGCGCCGGTGGCTTCCTGAAGCGCGCCGCCGCGTCGTTCCAGGATCTGCTGCAGCTCGAGCCGGAGAACTTGCAGGCGCTGCGCGCGCTCGAGCGCATCCGCATCGAGAGCGGTGACTGGGAAGGCGCGGTGCAGATTCGCAACCAGATCGGCGCGCGCGACCCCGAAACGCCCAAGGTGCTCGCGCACCTGTGGACGGGTCACGGGCGCTCCCGCGCGGCGCGCGGCGTCGAGGCAGAGGCGCGGCGCGCGTTCAAGCGGGCCGTCGGCCAAGACCCCGACTGCGCCGAGGCGTATCTCGCGCTCGGCGACCAGCGCCTGCGCGAAGGCAGCGTGAAGAAGGCGGCGGGCCTGTTCCAGCGCGCGCTGGGCCTGCATCCGGCGATCGGGAGGCTCGTGTATCCGCGCCTCTGGGAGGCGCACACCAAGCTCGCGGACCTGGCGGGTCTCGAGTCACTCCTGCGCGAGCGCTTCGACGCCGAGCCCGACGACGCCGATGCCGCGCTCTGGCTCGCGCGCGCAATGGCCGCGCAGTCACGCCCAGACCAGGCGCTTGCCCTTCTCCGCCGGCTGCTGGATCGGGATCCGGTCCAGCTCGCGCTGCACGCCGAGATCGGTCGTGTGCTCCTTCACGAGAATCGAGATGCCGACGCGAAGAAGGCGTTCGAGGAGCTGCTGGAACGCCTGCCGACCGAGCCGCGGCCGCTCGCCTGTCGCGGGTGCGGAGCGCAGGACACGGTGCTGCACTTCCGCTGCCCGCAGTGCGGGGAGTGGGACAGCTTCAGCTGACTGCGGCGCGCAGCGCGCGTGCGACGCTGTGCGCCAAGCTCGTGGCGGTGAACGGCTTCTGCACGAAGCCCGCGATGCCCTGCGCCTCGAGACGGCGCAGCGCTTGATCCGCGGCGTAGCCGCTGGTCGCGAGCACGGGAGTGCTCCCCGCGAGCTCGCGCAGCTCGGCGAGCATGAGCTCGCCCGAGTCACTCCCGAGGGTGAGGTCGAGGATGATCGCCGAGATCTTCTCGCCGTGCGCCCGGAGCTGGGCCAGCGCCTCGCTGCGATCCGCCGCCAGCAGCACCGAGTAACCCGCACCCTCGAGCACGCGCCGCGCGACTTCGCGCACGCCGCGCTCGTCGTCGACGACCAGGATCGAGCCTTCGCCGCGCGCGGCCGCCGCGCTCGCCGCGTCGGGGTGCGCGATCTGCGCCGCGGGAGCGCCGGCCGCGGCGGGCAGCAGCACGCGCATGCGCGTCCCGCGCGCGGCGCTGCTCTCGACGTTCAGGCTGCCGCGGTGCGCGCGCACGATGCCATGCGCAACTGCGAGGCCGAGACCGCGGCCCGAGCCCTTGGTGGTGAAGAACGGGTCGAAGATCTGCGTCAGCGCGGCGGCATCGACTCCGCAGCCGGTGTCGGTGACCTCGAGCGCGAGATACTGCGTCGGATCGCCCTCGACGGCCTCGGCCGCAGTGACTCGCACGGTGACCTGGCCACCCTCCGGCGGGAGCGCTTCGCAGGCGTTGGTCACCAGGTTCATCAGCACCTGACGTAGCTGCGTGGCGTCGCCGTCGACGCTCGCCGGCGCTGCCGGCGGGGCCCAGTCGATCTTGGCGCGCGCCGGCAGCGAGCGGCGCAGGAGCTCGAGGGTGTCGTCGACGACGGCACGCAGGTCGACGCGCTCGCGCTCGATCCGCTCGCGGCCAGCGAACGCCAGGATCTGGCGCACGAGGCCGGCCGCGCGCTCGCCTGCCCGCTGCACCTCCTCGAGACACTCGCGCAGCGCCGAGTCGGCGATCGGTCGCTGCAGCGCGAGCTCCGCGTTGCCGAGGATCCCGACGAGCAGGTTGTTGAAGTCGTGGGCTACGCCGCCCGCGAGCAGGCCCAGGCTCTCGAGCCGTTGTGACTCGCGGAGCCGAGCCTCTAGCTCGGCGCGCTCCAGGGCGAGCCGCCGGCGCATGGTGACGTCCGCGACCACGCCGAGCGCGACCCCCGGTCGCTCCGCCAGCGCGTGCCCGCGCATCAAGATCCAACGCGTCTCGCCGCCCCGGCGCCAGGCCAGACGGAACTCGAGCTCGAATGACTCGCCGCGCTGCGCGCGCTCCACCGCCAGATTGCGCGCGGACTCGAGGTCGTCGGGATGCACGATCTTGTAGACGGCCTCCGTGGTCCCGGGCATCTCCTCGCCGTCGCGCAGCCCGAACACGCGACCCGCGTTGGCCGACCAGCGCACGATCCCGCGCTGCGTGTCCCACTCCCACGTGCACATCTGCGCACCCTCGAGAGCGAGCCGCAGGCGCGCCTCGCTCTCGGCGAGCGCCTGCTCGGAAGCTCGCTTGTCCGAGAGATCCGTCAGCGTGCCGACCCAGCCGGCGAACGCGCCCGACGCGTCGAACTCCGGCACCGCCTGATTCAGTACCCACCGGACCTCTCCGTCCGGGCGGACGATGCGCTGCTCGAGTCGCAGTGGCCGGCCCTCGGCGAGCGCGCGGCGCGAGAGCTCGAGAATCTTGCCGGCGTCTTCCGGGTGGAGCGGGCGCTTTCCGGGATTCGCCATCGCGGTCTCGATCGGAATGCCCGTGAGCTCCGACCAGCGCTCGTTCAGATACACGTGACGGCCCTTGTTGTCGATACGGAAGATCCCGACCGGCACGGCGCGCGCGAGACTCTGGTAGCGCTTCTCACTCTCGCGCAGCGCCTCGAGCGTGCGCTGCTCCTCAGTCACGTCGCGAGTCACCATCACGACGCGGCGCTCGCCATTCGCGTCTTCGAAGCGACGGCCCTGTGTGTGCAGCCAGCGGTATTGGCCGTCGGCATGGCGGACGCGCTGCAGGATCTCGGGTGTCTCCGGAAGTTCGCCCGTCTCGACCAGCGCGGCCGCGCGCGGCAGGTCGTCCGGGTGAATCAGCGTGGCGATGGATTTCGAGAGCCCGTTCATCCACTGCTCGGGCGAGTAACCGAGCACGCGCTCGATGCTCGGACTCACATACACCAGCTCACCCGTCGCGGTGTACTCGCCGATGATGTCGGACGAGTTCTCCGCGAGCCGCCGATAGCCCGCCTCGCTCTCGCGCAGCTGTGCCGCGGCGCGCTCCCGTGCGCTGTGGTCGCGCCCGTGAATGAGCACGGCTCGGCGCCCGCGATATCGGATCGGCGCGAGCCAGACCTCGACGTCGAGAACGCTTCCGTCCGCAGAGACGAGCCGCACTTCGAGGAACGGCACCGCCTCGTGTTGGCTGCGAACCCGGCCCACCGCTTCGCGTGCACTTGCGCGGTCGTCGGGGTGCACGAAATCGTAGATCGATCGACCGAGGATCCCGTCGCTCGGCGCGCCGCCGAGCAGTCGCACGCTCGTCGGGTTCGCGTACGCCACTCGCTCGCCGACGGCGATGCCGATCAAGTTGGGCGTGGTATCGAGGAGGCCTCCGAGCCCGGTCGGATCCGCACTGAGACCCGAGACACGCCGGACCAGGCGCAGCAGGCGGCTCAGCATTCGCGATCCCTCGGCCCGTTGTGGCTCTGGCCGCGATCGTATCACCGCACGCGCAGCGATCCGCTGCATTTCGCCGCGAGACACGACTTGGAAGCTTCGCGCGCATGAGTTCCGTCGCGCGCATCGCGGGCGGCTGCTGGGTGGGAGCCGCGATCACGTTCTGGCTCGCGTGGTTCCTCATGCCGTTGCCGGGAACCACGGACGCGGCGTTCATCCTCGATCAGGTCGGGGCGACGCGCGAGCGCGTCTTCTGGTCGGTCGCGCTCCAGCTGGTCTCTTCTGCGCTGTTCGTGCCCGGCCTGCTCGGCCTCGTCTCCTCGTCGGCGCTGCGCGGCTCGACTCCCGGTTTCGTCGGCGCGACTCTGGTCGGCATCGGCGCCACGGGTTTCGCCGCCGACGCGATCTACCACTTGCTCGCCTACGAGATGTCACTGCCGGGAGTCACTCGCGACGCGATGCTGCCGGTGATGGAGCGCTTTCAGTCGGCCGACCTCGTCTTCGTCGCACCACAGCTCCTGGCGCTTCTCGGCGGAGTGGGCTTTCTCACTTGGAGCGCGGCGCGCGCGGGCGCCGCATCGCGCTGGGCGCCACGCTTGCTCGCGGCTGCGCTGGTCCTCGCGCTCGTCGGCGGTGCGGCCGTGCGCGCGTCGGGCGGCGCGGGCCGCCGCGTGCTGGCGCTGTGTGTCCTCGCGCTCTTCTCGCTCGCGACCGCCCAGCTCGGAGCCGGGCTCTGGCGCACTAGATCGTGATCTGCATGCCGAGCTCGACGGCTCGGCCCGGTGGGATGCCGAAGTAACCGGCCGCCGGCTGCGCGGTGTAGTGCAGCACCGCAAACAGGCGCTTGCGCCAGCCGGCGAGCTCGCGCTTCCCCGAAGCGAGCACGGTGACTCGCCCGAGGAAGAAGCTCGCGGTCTCGACGCTGACCGGGACTCCGGTCGCGGCGATCTGGCGTACGATCTCCGAGATGGTCGGCGTCTGCGTGAACCCGAAGCGCGCAGTCACTCGCACGAAGCCCTCGCCGAGGAACTCGACGCGCACGCGGTCGTTGCGCGGCACCGACGGCACGTGCTCGGTCGTGATCGACAACAGCACGATCCGCTCGTGCAACACCTTGGAGTGTTTGAAGTGGTGCCCGAGCGCGAGCGGCAGGCCGTCCGGATAGCCCGACATGAACACCGCCGTGCCGGGCACGCGCAGCGGCTTCTCGCGCCCCACGTCCGCGATGAACGCGGTGAGTGGCAGCGTCACGTCGTTCAAGTGGCGGTTGAGCAAGTCGGTGCCGCGCTTCCAGGTCGTCATGATGGTGAACAGCACGAGTCCGACGGAGAGCGGGAAGAGACCGCCATGCGGGGTCTTGGGCAGGTTCGCGCCGAACAGCGCGAGATCGACGAGCAAGAACAGCACGCCGAGTGAGACCGAGACCGGCACGCCGTAGCGGCGGATCGCGATCGGCACATAGAGGAACGTGGTGACTGCCATCGTGCCGGTGACTGCGATGCCGTACGCAGACGCGAGCCCGGACGAGCCGCGGAACTCGAGCACCAGGAAGATGCACGAGAGCATCAGCGCCCAGTTCACCGCGGGCACGTAGATCTGTCCCTCTTGCCGCGTCGAGGTGTGGATGATCTGCATGCGCGGCAGATAGCCGAGCTGGATCGCCTGCGCGGTGAGCGAGTAGGAGCCGGAGATGACGGCCTGCGAAGCGACGATCGTCGCGAGCGTCGCGAGCCCGACCATCGGCAGCACGGCCCAGACCGGCAGCATCGTGAAGAAGGGGTTGTCGACGCCGGAGTCTCCGGCGTGGAGCAGATACGCGCCCTGTCCGAAGTACGACAACAGCAGCGAGGGAAATACGACCGCGTACCAGGCGAGCACGATCGGCGTGCGGCCGAAGTGACCCAGATCTGCGTAGAGCGCCTCGGCGCCGGTGACACACAGCACGACCGCGCCGAGAATGAAAAAGCCCGGACCCGACCCGCTCGCGAGCAAGCGCAGCGCGTGCACGGGGTTCACGGCCTGCAGAACCTGTGGCTCGCGAAGGATCCACGGCAGTGAGAACACCGCGATCGCCGCGAACCACGCCAGCGAGATCGGTCCGAACCAGGCGCCGATGCGACTCGTCCCGCCGCGCTGCACCAGAAACAGCGCGACCAGGATGACCAGTGCGGTCGGCCAGATGAAGCCCGAGGTGCCGGGCAGGGCGACGTCGATGCCTTCGACGGCCGAGAGCACGGAGATCGCCGGCGTGATCATTCCGTCGCCGTAGAGCAGAGCGGTGCCGACCAGAGCCACGAGATACGCGATCGGGCGGAAGCGCGCGGCATTCGGATAGTTGCGCTGCACCAGCGCGAGCAGCGCGAGCACGCCGCCCTCACCGTTGTTGTCCGTGCGCATGACGAACGTCAGGTATTTCAGCACCACGACGAGGATCAGCACCCAGAACACCAGCGACAGCACGCCCAGCACGTTCTCGTGATTCGGCAGCGCGCCGTGTTTGGGGTTGAAACACTCGCGGATCGCGTAGAGCGGCGAGGTACCGATGTCTCCGTACACGACGCCGATCGCGGCCACGGTCAGGCGGCGAAGCGCGAGCCGTGGTCCCGACCCGTCCGACACCCCGCCGTGCTGCACGGCCGGTTCGGATAGCACGTTCGAGCGCAGCGCGCAGTGGAGCGGAATACGCGCCGCAAGTTGACCGCTGCAGCGGGCCGCGGCGAGAATCGGGCCGAGGGAGACCGCCCATGAGCGACGCGACACGCCCGCCCGACATCCTGACCCTGCACGCCAAGAGCTCGCCGCAAAAGCTCGCGGTGGTTCACGATCGGCCGGACGGCGTGGTCCTGCGTTGGACGTTCGCGGAGCTCGAGGCCGAGGCCAATCGGCTCGCGAACGGACTGCTGGCCCTCGGGCTGCGGCGCGGCGAGAAGCTCGTCTGGTGCGGACAGAACTCGCCCGGCGTGGTCCGCGTGGTGCACGCCGCGCGCAAGCTCGGTGCAGTCGCGGTGCCCCTGAATTACCGGCTCTCGCCGGAAGAAGCGCAGTACGTGGTCGACAACTCGGACGCCGTCATGGTCTACGTCGACGCCGAGTACGCGCCGCTCTTCGCCAAGATTCGCAGCGAGATCCCGAAGGTCCGCGAGATCGTCGTCTACGACGGCGCCGCGCCCGCGGGAATGCGCGATGGCGATGCGCTCGTCGCCTCGGCGAGTGACTCGGAGCCCGGGGTCGCCGCCGCTGCCGCCGACGCGGCGCAGACGATGATCTACACGTCCGGCACGACCGGAAAGCCCAAGGGCGCCGTGCGCGGGGCGGGCAACGCCGCGCAGTCGGGCGCGCTGCTGCAGCTCATTGGATATCAGCTCGACGACGTGTATCTCACCACCGGGCCGCTGTATCACTCGGGCCCGGGCGGCTTCATGGCGGTCGCGCACGGGCTGGGCAACACGGTCGTCCTGCAGAAGAAGTTCGACGCGGAAGACTGGCTGCGGCTGGTCGAGAAGTACCGAGTCACTACGACCTTCTCCGCCCCGACGCCGGTGCGACTGATCTGCAATCTTTCGGCGGCGACCAAGGCGAAATACGACAAGAAGAGCATGCGCCGCTTCATCGCGAACGCGGCGCCCTGGTCGTTTGCGCTGAAGCAGATGTATCTCGCCGACTTTCCCGGCGACTCACTCTTCGAGATCTACGGCTCGACCGAGCTGGGCGTGAACACCGTCCTGCGACCCGAGGACCAGCTGCGCAAGCCCGGCTCGTGCGGAAAGCCGGCACCGCTGGTCGAGATCAAGCTCTTCGACGACGAGGGCAAGGAAGTCACGACGCCGCGCGTCCCGGGCGAGCTGGCGGTGCGCAGCCCCGGCGTGTTCGACACGTATCACAAGGCGAGCGAAAAGTTCGAAGAGGACAGGCGCGGCGACTACCACACCGTCGGCGACGTCGCGTACTTCGATGAGGAAGGCTTCTACTACATCTGCGACCGCAAGAAAGACATGATCATCTCGGGCGGCGTGAACATCTATCCGGCCGAGATCGAAGCCGTGCTCGACGCGCATCCGAAGGTGCTCGACGTGGCGGTCATCGGCATTCCGAACGAGGAGTGGGGCGAGAGCGTGCACGCGATCATCGTGCGCCTGCCCGACGTGTCACTCGATGAGAACGACATCCTGGGGTACGGCCGCGAGCACCTGGCCGGCTACAAGATCCCGCGCTCCGTGTCCTTCGCCGACGAGATTCCGCGCAACGCGTCGGGAAAGATTCTCAAGAAGGTCCTGCGCGAGCCGTTCTGGAAGGGTCGAGACACGCGCGTCTGAGCGTCAGGCGCCCGCGAATGCGGCGATCACTTCGGGCGGAGCTTGAACCAGCTCGATCAACACGCCTTCGCCCGAAGCCGGTGACTCCGCGCTGCCCTTGGGGTGAATGAAGCAGACGTCGTAGCCCGCGGCGCCCTTGCGGATCCCTCCGGGGGTGAAGCGCACGCCCTGCTGCTCGAGCCACGCGACCGCCGCACGCAGATCGTCGACCCAGAGGCCCACGTGATTCAGCGCCGGGTCGTGCACGCGCGGCCGCTTCTCGGCGTCGATCGGCTGCATCAAGTCCACTTCGACCGCGAGAGGTCCCGAGCCGGCGCGCGCGATGTCCTCGTCGACGTTCTCGCTCTCGCTGCGGTAAGTCCCCGACGGAGTGAGTCCGAGGAGGTCGATCCAGAGACGCCGCAGCGCCCCCTTGTCGGTAGATCCGACGGCGATCTGCTGCAGGCCCAGCACGCGAAACGGACGAGACTTCGGCATGGCCGTCATGCTACCGCAACCGGCCGGCCGCTTCGCGCAGCAGGGCCTCGGTCGCGTCCCAACCGAGGCAGGCATCGGTGAGCGAGACACCGTAGGCCGGCGCTGCGCCGGCTACGAGTGACTGGCGACCGGGCTCGAGGTGGCTCTCGAGCATCGCGCCGAGCAGCGGTGTCTCGTCCGCCTCGAACTGCGCAAGGACGGCGCGCAGCACCGCGGGCTGCTGTTCCGGGTCCTTGCCGGAGTTTCCGTGGGAGCAGTCGACGAGGATCGGGCGCGCGAGTGCGAGCGGCGCGACCAAGTCGGCCGCGCGCGCGACGTCGGTCGGCGCGAAGTTCGGCCCGCGCGCGCCGCCGCGCAGCACCAGATGGACGTCCGCGTTGCCGCTCGTCTCGATGCGCACGAAGCCGCCGTCGGCGCCCACGCCGAGATGGCGGTGGGGGCTGCGTGCGGCTACGAGCGCGTCCGCTGCGGGCACGAGGTCACCCGACGTCGGATTCTTGATGCCGACCGGCAGGGGCAGGCCGCTCGCCATCTCGCGATGGATCTGACTCTCGGACGTGCGCGCGCCGATGCACGCCCACGCGAGCAGGTCGCCGATGTAGTGGCGTACGATCGGATCGAGTATCTCGCTGGCACACGGCACGCCGAGCTCGTTCACCGCGCACAAAATCTCGCGCGCCAGAGTGACTCCGTGCGCGAGGTCCGCGCTGCCGTCCAGGCGCGGATCGTGAATGAGTCCCTTCCAGCCGAGCGCGCTGCGCGGCTTCTCGAAGTAGGTGCGCATGACGAGCGTGAGCACGTCGCCGAGCTCGTGCGAGAGGAGCGCGAGACGGCGCGCGTAGTCGAGCGCGGCTCCGCGGTCGTGGATCGAGCACGGGCCGACGATCACGACGAAGCGCGGGTCCTTGCCGTGGAGCGCGTCGCGCAGCGCGGCGCGACCCCGCTCGACGCTGGCGGCGGCGCGCGCGCTGCGCGGCAACCACGCGCTGAGCGCAGCGGGCGAGGGCAGATCGCTCGCGACCTCCCCGTTCTCGGCTTGCATGGAGTCTCCTTCGCTGGCGTGGGCACAAAAAAAGCCCCGAGAGGTCTCTCTCGGGGCTCCGCGGTTTCGGCTCGGTTCACGCGCTAGGCGCTCGTGCCTGCTCCCTCGGCCCCGATCTCGGGCCAAAAGAAGTAGAAGCCGAAGTAGCCGGCGCGCACTGAACTCACGGGCGTGCTTGTACCGCACCGGACACGAGCACGTCAATCCGACCGCACGGTAGACTCGGCCCGTGGAGCCGCCGCGCAGCGAGACGCCGATGATGCGCCAGTACCGCGAGCTGAAGCGGCGCGCCGGCGACGCGCTCCTGTTCTTCCGCATGGGCGACTTCTACGAGCTCTTCGAGGCCGACGCCGAGCGCGCCTCGGCGCTGCTCGATCTGGTGCTGACCTCGCGCGAGCGCGACTCACCCGCGCCCGTGCCGATGTGCGGCGTGCCGTTCCACGCGCTCGAGGGCTATGTGCGGCGCTGTCTCGCGGCGGGGCTCTCGGTCGCGATCGCCGAGCAGACCGAGGACCCGAAGAGCGCGAAGGGACTGGTGCGGCGTGAGATCACCGAAGTCGTGACTCCCGGTCTCGTCGCGAACGCGGAGCGGCTCGAAGGCGCGGGCGCGAACTATCTCGCCGCGGTGCTCACGGACGGCGGGCGACACGGAATTGCGTACCTCGACCTGTCGACGGGTGAGTTCGCGGCGACCGAGATCGAGCGGCGAGAGACCTTCCTGGGCGAGCTCGACCGACTCGCGCCGCGCGAGATCCTCGCGCGCGACGCCGAGAAGGAGCTGCCCGGCGGTCCCGCGGTGCGCCGCGTCGGCGACGCCGACTTCGACCCGCGCGCGGTTGCCGAGCGCGTCGGGTTCCTGCCTCACGGGCTCGAGCGCGACGAGCGCTCGAACGACGCGCGCGCGGCTGCGGCGCTGGTCGCAGCGGTCGCGGCGCTTCAGCCCGCCTCACTCGCTCAGCTCGGCGCGTTGCGCCGCTATCGCGCGAGCGAGCACCTCTTGATCGACCGCTCCACACGGCGGCACCTCGAGCTGTTCCAGAACCTGCGCGACGGAGGAGGCGAGGGGACGCTGTTCGAGACCGTCGACGCCACGCGCACGCCTCTGGGCCGGCGCCGCTTGGCGACGTGGCTCGGCGAGCCGCTGCTCGCGCCCGCGGCGATCTCGGCGCGCCAGGATCGGGTCGCGGCGTGGCTCGAGCCGGACAGTCGGCGGGCGGCGCTGCGCAATGCGCTGCGCGGTGTCGGCGACCTCGAGCGAGCCGCGACCCGCGCGCTGCTCCCGACTGGCGGCCCGCGCGAGCTCGGGCAGCTGCGTGCCTGCCTGCACGGCGTCGCGGAAGTCACTCGGGTGACACCCCTCGGTGACGACCTCGCGATTCTGTGCAAGGACCTCGAGCGCGTGCTCGTCGACGATCCGACTCCCGCGCCGCGCGGCGAGCCGCACACCGGCTACGTGCGCGACGGCGTCGACCCGGAGCTCGACGAGATCCGGCGCGAGTCGGCCGAGGGCGAGTGCTTCCTCGCGGGCCTCGAGGCGCGCGAGCGCGCGCGCACCGGGATCCCCACCCTGAAGGTCCGCTACAACCGCGTCTTCGGCTGGTCGATCGAGGTGACCAAGGCGCGCCTCGCGCTCGTGCCGCCCGAATACCGCCGCAAGCAGACGACCGCCGGCGGCGAGCGCTACACGACCGACGAGCTCGAGCGCTGGGAGGGAGTCACTCTGCGCGCGCGCGAGCGCGCCGCGAGCGCCGAGGCGCGTGTGCTCGAAGAGCTGCGTGCGCGGCTGCGCGGCGAAGGCGAGCGGATCCGGCGCACCGCGTTCGAGATCGCGGAGCTCGACACCGCGCAGTCACTCGCGCACGTCGCGCGCGAACGCGGCTGGGTGCGGCCGCAGGTCGACGACTCACTCGCGCTGGAGATCGAAGCCGGCCGACATCCGGTCGTGGAGCGGAGCGCCCGCGACGGCTTCGTGCCGAACGACGTCGCGCTCGACGGAGAGGCGACGCGCTTCGTCATCCTCACGGGTCCGAACATGGCCGGTAAGTCGACCTTGCTGCGCCAGGTCGCGCTGATCGCGTTGTTGGCACAAGCCGGCTCGTTCGTCCCCGCCAAGCGCGCGCGCATCGGCGCGGCGGATCGGATCTTCACGCGCGTGGGCGCCTCCGACTCCTTGGCCACCGGGGAGAGCACCTTCATGGTGGAGATGCGAGAGACCGCCGCGATCGTGCGCGAGGGAACGGAGCGCAGCCTCGTCCTTCTGGACGAGATCGGCCGCGGAACCTCCACTTTCGACGGCCTTTCGATCGCCTGGGCGGTTGCGGAATACCTCCACGATACCCCGGGGTTGCGGCCGCGCGTCTTGTTCGCGACCCACTACCATGAGCTAGCGGATCTGGCGCGAACGAAGTCGGCGGTTCGGAACTTCCACTTCAGCTGTGCAGAGCGGGACGGCGAGATCGTGTTCCTGCGACGCATGGAGCCGGGAGCCGCGAGTCGAAGCTACGGAATCGAGGTGGCGCGTGCGGCCGGTCTCCCCCCCAAGGTCATTCGGCGCGCGCGCGAAGTGTTGCGGAATCTGGAAGGGGGGGAGTTCGATGAACGCGGAGTGCCACGGCTGGCGCAGGGCGCCGGCCTTCACGCCGAGCCGGCGCAGCTCGGGCTCTTCGCACCAGCCCCGGACCCGCTGCGCGAAGCGCTGCGAAGCATCGACCCCGAGCGCATGACGCCGATCGAGGCGCTGGTCGAGCTCGAACGTTTGAAGAGCTCGGTGGAGAGCGAGTCGTGAAACCGTTTGGTGTAGTCACTGCGCTCTTGTTCGCGCTCGGCTCGCTGGGTGCGGGCGTCCGGCCGGCCGGTCTCGACGACGTGCGCGCGATCTCGGTCGTCGACGAGCCGACGGTGACCCGGGTGGTGATCGAGCTGTCCGCGAAGGCGGGCTTCGAGAGTCACGTGCTGGCGAACCCCGAGCGCCTGTACATCGACGTCGACGGGACCTGGCTCGATGGACCGGTCGGCGCGCCGCAACCGGGCGGGGTGGGGTCGCCGTTGCGCGTCGTGCGCGGCGGGCAGAACACGCTGACTCGCTCGCGCATCGTTCTTGAGCTGACACGCGGCGGTGTCGCCCCGAAGGTATTCGTGCTCGAGCAGCCGTTCAGGATCGTCGCCGAACTGCCGAAGGCCGCGCGCGCCTCCGAGCCCGCGCCCGCGCCGGCACCCGGACCGAAGACCGACGTTGCAGCAGCCGGGCCTCGGGTGATTCAGAGGACTCCGGCGCCGAGCCCCGCGCCCGTGCTGGAAGCTCAACCCGATTGGGATCAGCGCGCGGTGCGGCGCATCGTGATCGACGCAGGTCACGGTGGGAAGGACCCGGGCGCGCTCGGCGCGGAGAAGATGCGCGAAGCCAACGTCGTGCTCGCGATCTCACGCCAGCTGCGCCGCGAGCTCGTCGTGCGGGGCTTCGAGGTCTTGATGACTCGCGACGGCGACGTCTTTCTGCCGCTCGGCGAGCGCACCGACGTCGCGAATCAGCGCGACGCGGACCTGTTCCTCTCGATTCACGCGAACGCGGCCAAGAGCAAGAAGCTCGCGGGAGTCGAGACCTATCTCCTCGACACGCGCTACGACAAACAGACCGCGCGTGTCGCGGCGCGTGAGAACGGCACGAGCGTGAGGCAGCTCTCGGAGCTGCACATGCTCCTCGCGTCGTTGAAGCTCGGCAACAACGAACGCTACGCGGCGCGCTACGCGAACCTCGTGCAGAGCTCGCTGATTCGCAGGCTGCGCAAGAACTACGACGACACCATCGATCTGGGCGTGAAGCGCGGCCCGTTCCTCGTGCTCTTCCAAGCCGACATGCCCGCAATCCTGGTCGAAGTCGGCTTCGTGTCGAACCCGGCCGAAGGCCACCGCCTCGCCTCGCGCGACTTCGCGCGCGCCGCCGCCGAGGGCATCGCGGACGGCGTCTCGGCCTACCGCGAGCAGCAGGAGCGCCGCATCTTCGCGAGGCGCTAGTGCAGCCAGTCTGCGAGGACTTCTTCGCGGCGACGGAGAGGGGTCGACCCGGCCCCTCTTCGCAGTATCTGAATCCGTTCGTGCGCGCCTATCTCGACGCGGTGCGTGCGCACCTACTCGAGCTGCATGACTCGGGCGCGCCTGCGCGGCGCGTGAACGAGGAGCACGCCGAGCTCATCGACCGGCTCGTGCGCAAGCTCTTCCGCCTGGCCGAGGACCGCTACTTCGACAACTTCCCGCGGCTCAACTTCCGCTTCGCCGTCGTCGCGGTCGGCGGCTACGGGCGCCGCGAGCTGTCGCTCGGTTCCGACGTCGACCTCCTGTTTCTGTATCGCGGCAAGGAGAACCCGTACGTCGAGACGATCACCGAGACGATCGCGACGCGGCTCTGGGACGCGCGCGTGGTGGTCGGCGCCGCGACGCGCAGCGTCAGCGAGTGTCTGCGCGTCGGGAAGGAGGACCTCTCGACGCTCACCTCGTATCTCGACGGTCGCTTCCTCGTCGGCGACCCGGCGCTGTTCGCGGAGCTCGACCGAGACGTGCGCGCGCACCTCAAGGAGCACTCCGACGCGTTCATCGACGCCAAGCTCGCGGAGCAGGCAAAGCGGCACGAGGCGTTCGGCGAGTCACTCTATCTTCTGCAGCCCAACCTGAAGGAGAGCGTAGGCGGACTGCGCGACTTCCACACCGCGCTGTGGATCGCCCGCGCCGCGATCTGGGAAGTGCGGCGCGCGGAGCATCTGCGCGTGCACGGCTTCATCGATGCGGACGAGGAGCGCGAGCTGCAGGCGGCGCTCGAATTCCTGTGGCGCGTACGAAACCAACTGCACCGACGCGGCCGCAAGGACGACCGGCTGCACTACGAGGCGCAGGCGCAGCTCGCAGAGTATCTCGGTCTGGCGAGCGGCGTGCGCGGCGTCGAAGTGCTGATGCGCAGTTACTATCTGCACGCGCGCGCGATCCAGCGCGTCTCGCGGCGGGCGATCGACCACGCGCGCCAGGTCGCGACTCAGCGCCGCCAGCCGAGTCGCTACGCGCCTCATCCGGTCGCGGAGGGCTTCGTGCTGAGTGGCGGGCGGCTCGAGATCCCGGCGTCGTCGCTGCTCGAGGAGCGCCCGATGCGGCTGCTCGCGGCCTTCGCGATTGCGCAGCACCACGACGTCGAGCTGTCCGCGCGCGCGCAGCGGCTGATCCGACAGAACCTGCACCGGATCGACGACGCGTTCCGCGGGGACCCCGAAGCCAACGCGTTCTTCCGTCAGATCCTGGGCGCGCCGACGCGCGTGTATCGCACCCTGCAGACCATGGACGAGGTGGGAGTGCTCGGCGCCTACCTCCCGGAGTTCGCGCACCTCGTCGGCATGTGGCAGCAGGACATGTACCACACGTACACCGTCGACATTCACTCGCTGTTCCTCGTCGAGCAGCTGCGCCGGATCCAGAAGGGGCGCTACCGGCGCGACCTGCCGCTCGCGACCGAGCTCATGCGCGAGGTACGCAATCCGGTGCTGCTCTATCTCGGCTGCATCCTGCACGACATCGGGAAAGGCCACGGCGGCGGTCACTCCGGTAAGGGCGCCGCGATGATCCCCGGGCTCGCGCGGCGCCTCGGGCTCTCGGCGGACGAGACGGCGATCGTCGAGTTTCTCGTGATGCACCATCTCACCATGAGCGCGATGGCCGAGCAGCGCGACGTGCACGACCCGCGCCTGATCCTGCGCCTGGCGAAGCTGTGCGGCTCGCGCTTGTATCTGCGCCTCTTGTATCTCGTCACCGTGGCCGACATCCGCAGTGTCTCGCCGGTGGCCTGGACGTCGTGGAAGGCGGGGCTGCTCGAGCGCCTCTACCGCAACACCGCCGAGTGGCTCGAAGCCGGCGAGGACCAAACCGCGGAGCAGTTCCTGCTCGAGCGCGCGATGAGTCAGGCCGCGGCGACGTCGGGCCGCGCGGTGGACATGCTGGCGCAGGCCGGCATCGAGAAAGCCAAGGCCGAGGCGCTGCTCGATCAGATGCCGCGCCGCTATCTGCTCGAGAACTCACCCGAGGAAGTGGCGGCGCACATGCGCGCCGCGTTCGCGTTCCTGGCCGAGGGCCCGGCTGCCCGCGTCGAGCCGTTCCGCGCCGCGCTGCCGAACGCGCGCTCGTGGGGATTGGTCGTCATCGCGCCCGATCGCCCGGGTCTGTTCGCGACGCTCGCGGGCGTTCTCTCGGGCTGCGGTCACAACATCCTGGCCGCGTCCGCGTACACCACGCGCGACGGGCTCGCGCTCGATCTGTTCGACGTCGACCCGATCGGCGGCGGACCGGAGGAGCAGGAGTTCGAGCGCGCGCGCATCGAGAAGCGGCTGGCGGCGGTGCTCGCCGGCGAGGCGGAGATTCCGGCCTCGCCGCGCCCGGCGCTCCCCCGCGTGCTGCGGGTGCAGGAGCCGAAGGCGCGCATCGAGAACGACGACTCCGACTTCTACTCGATCATCGACGTCGAGGCGATGGACCGACCGGGCCTGTTGTTCGACATCTCGCGCGCGCTCTTCGAGCAGGGTCTCTCGCTCGTCGCGGTGCGCGCGTCGACCCGCGCGAGCCGCGCGACCGACGCCTTCTACGTGACTACGCTCGACGGGCACAAGCTCGTCGATCCCGAGCTGCAGCGCCGCGTGGAGGCAGCGATCCTGCGCTCGATCGGGCAGGGCAGCGAGTGACTCTGGACGGCGCGATCGATGCGTTTCTCGCGCATCTCGCCGTCGAGCGCGGTCTCTCGCCGGCCACGGTCGAGGCTTACGGTCGCGACCTCGCCAGCTTGGCGGAGCGGCTCGGCGAGATCGAGGTCGCCGGCATCGACACCCCCGCGCTGCGCGGGCATGTCGACGCGCTCGAGCAGCGCGGTCTCTCGCCGGCGACCCGAGCGCGCTCTCTCTCGGCGATCGCGCGTCTGCTCGCGTGGCTGCGCGCGGAGGGTGAGCTCGCGAGCGACCCGCTCGCCGACCTCGCGCGCCCCAAGCGCGGCCGAAAGGTGCCGAAGGTGCTGTCTGCCGAAGAGGCGCGCGCGCTCGTGCACGCGCCCGACGAGAGCGACGTCGGCATCCGCGACCGCGCGCTGCTCGAGGTTCTGTATGCGGCGGGACTGCGCGTGTCGGAAGTCACGTCGCTGCGCCTCGCGGATCTGCGCATCGCTTCGCGCAGCTGCGTCGTGCAGGGCAAGGGCCGGCGCGAACGGTTGGCGCTGCTCGGCGAGCCCGCGGTGCGTGCGCTCGAGCGCTATCTCGCCGAGGTGCGGCCGCGCTGGGTGCGCAGAGGCGACGTGCCCGAAGTCTTCGTCAGCGCGCGCGGGCAGCGACTCACGCGACAAGCCGTCTGGTACCGAATTCGCGGCTACGGGCGCGCGCTCGGCATCGCGCACAAGCTGACTCCGCACGTGCTGCGCCACTCGTTCGCGACGCATCTGCTCGAGGGTGGCGCGGATTTGCGGATCGTGCAGGAGATGCTCGGCCACGCCGACATCGGCACGACCGAGATCTACACACATGTGAGTCGGAGCCGGCTGCACGATCTCGTGAACCGGCGACACCCGCGCGGCGACCGGAGCCCGGGCAAGGTGCCCGTGCGATCGTGAGACTCCGCGCGCTGGCCGCACGCGGGGCGATGGGTTAGGTTCGCCGCGTCGTAGGGGGTGCGACATCGCAGCGGTGGAAGGCGATCTGACTAGCGATCCAACGGGCGAGCAGCCGCAGACTTCGAGCCGCGAGGCCACCGCCGTCGGGCGCTTCTCGTGCGCGGTGAAGCTGCCCGCATTCGAGGGCCCGCTCGATCTGCTCCTGCACCTGATCCGCGCGAACGAAGTCGACATCGCCGACATCCCGATCGCGCTGATCAGCGAGCAGTATCTCGCCTATCTCGACCTGATGCGGATGCTCGACATCGACGTCGCGGCCGACTATCTGCTGATGGCCGCGACGCTCGCGCACATCAAGTCGCGGCTGCTGCTGCCACCCGATCCGGACCTGCTGGCGGAGGATGGCGGCGAGGACCCGCGCGCCGAGCTCGCGCGCCGCCTCGCGGAGTACGCGCGCTACAAGGATGCAGCCGCCGAGCTCGCGCGCCGACCGCTGCTCGGGCGCGACGTGTTCAGCGGCGCCGCGGACCTCACGGAGATTCCCGAGAAGGAAGGCGTGCTGGTCGTCAGTCTCTTCGGGTTGCTCGAGGCGATGCAGAGCGTGCTCGCTCGCATCCCCGCGGACGAGGCG
>Ga0326731_1000118_pt1 | contig 19844 bp, 23 predicted proteins | sample MHFSIPfraction_FD_207645 | JGI IMG/M metagenome (GOLD analysis project Ga0326731, IMG submission 207645) | Lab enriched peat soil microbial communities from Michigan Hollow, Ithaca, NY, United States - MHF9FY SIP fraction | ecosystem: Environmental > Terrestrial > Soil > Wetlands > Peat | place...
CGACCATCGCGGATGGATTCTTCCTCGAGCAGTCCGGCCCGTGCCAGCGCCATCTCGGTGGCACAGGTTGCAAGCAGTGACACGCGCCCCATGGAACGCGTGACCTTGCGGGTGAAATGCGCCGGCGCGGTGAAATTGCGCACCGGGCCGCCCAGCCGGGTATTGAGTTCCGGGTAGCGCGCCCACTCCGGCATGTGCTCGATGCCGCTGGTGTTGGCCCGCAGGCTCGCTTCGATTTCGGACCAGCAGCTGCCGATCGAGGTAATGCCGGCCATGCCGGTCACGGCCACGCGCCTGGGCATCAGCACATCCCACCGTTGACGCCGATCACCTGGCGCGTGATGTAGGAAGCGGCGTCCGACATGAGAAACGCCACCACGGCTGCGACCTCGTCCGGTTCTCCGATGCGCTGTGCGGGGATCAACTTGAGTATCTCTTCCATCGGGGCGTTGGCACTCATGGCGGTGCGGATGAGTCCCGGTGCCACGCAATTGACGGTGATTGCCCGACTTGCCAGCTCCACAGCGAGCGCCTTGGTGGCGCCGATTATACCGGCCTTGGCCGCGCTGTAGTTGACCTGGCCGCGGTTGCCGATCACGCCCGAGACCGAGGACAGCGTCACGATCCTCCCCGGCTTGCGCCGGCGGATCATGGGCATGACCAGCGGTTGCAGCACGTTGTAGAACCCATCGAGGTTGGTGCGCAGTACGCTGTCCCAGTCCTCGCTCGACAACGCGGGAAAGGCACCGTCGCGGGCGATCCCGGCATTGCACACTACGCCGTAGTACGCACCGTGGGTCTCGACGTCGGCGCTCAGTGCCGCCTGGGTCGCGCTGCGGTCGCCGATGTCGAACTGCAGGATGCGTGTATGCACGCCGGCCGCATGCGCAGCGTCGGCCACACCTTCCGCGGCCTTGCGGTCGCTGCGGCAATGGAGCACGAGATTGTAGCCATCGCGTGCGAGATGGTGCGCGATCGCTGCGCCGATGCCGCGGCTCGAGCCGGTGACCAGCACCCATTCAGCCATGCGCGCCGGACTCCAGGAACTCGTCGATGCTCTCCGGCATATACCCCTTGACCTGACCTCGTGCGAGCAGCTCCTCGCGCTCGCTGATCGTGCAATCGAAGACTCCCAGGCCCGACGCATCGCGCAGTGCCAGCACAGCCCGTACTCTCAGCTGGGCGCCGGTGGCAAAGAACGGCACTAGCGCTTCGTATGCGCGCGCTCCAAGCAGCAGGCCGATGCGCGGCGCAAGCCCCTGGGCGCGCAGTTCGAGCCCGGAAAAGACCGAGATCGCCTGCGCCATGAGCTCGATGCCCACCCAGGCCGGCATCCCGCGCGAATCATCCACCAGCGGGTGCTGCACTGTCACCGTCGCACCGACTTCCACATGGTCCGGTCCGAAATCGTACAGGTTATCGAGCAGCAGCATCTCGTGTCGTTGCAGCAATAGCTCCTCAATCGGGATCGGGAGCGCCACGCCACTCATCGACCGTGCACCATCCGCGTTCATTCGAGTGGCAGCGAGTCGATCGTGATGGAGTAGCCGTGCTCGAAGTTCACGAGCCAGGCGCGTCCGGTCCACGGATCGGCGCTGGCGTAGTGCACCTCGGCAATGAGTTTGCGATCGCGCGCCAGGCGACGCGTGCGCGCATCGGGTTCCGTCACTGTCCAGCGCGAATGATCAAGAGCGCTTTGCAGGGCCGCCAGCGGCCAGAGAGTCAGCTGCAAATCATTGAGCAACAGCTGTGGACGCAGGTCCTCGGGTATCTCGGCACTCTCCTGCGCAGCCACGTGCTGGCCGTCGTAGTCGACGCTGAACATCCGCGGCCCGCCCGGCACCAACCCGATCACTGTCAGATGGCCCGCGCTCACCTTCACGACGCAGTCCAGGATCAGCTCGCGGTCGCTGAACGCCGCGCGCAAACGCTGGTTCGCGGCACGCTCTGCGCCCAGCGTGGCTGGGGCGAGCGGTGACCAGGACGTCGCGCCGGGGCCGGACTCATGCTGCCGCGTGCTCGCGCAGGCTACGAGCAGGCCGGCGAGCGCCACGGCCGCTGCGCTACGCACCGCGACAGAGCCTCGCAAGTGCTGTCAGGCGCCGCCGGGCATGCTGACCGGTGTACGGATTCGCGGCATCCCAGGCATAGCCGGCCAGCACGGAACAGATGTGGCGGCGAATCTGCTCCTCCTGGTGCGGATGGAAGATCACGTCCTGCAGCGTGCCGTCGTACCAGCCACTCACGAAGGCGCGGAAGGTCTCTACCCCGTACTTGAGCGGCACATCGAAATCGGCGTGCCAGTCCACGCTTTCACCGCGCAGCTGTCGGTCGAGCACGCGCGCGGCAAGACTGGCCGACTGCATGGCAATCGTCACGCCGGAGGAGAACACCGGATCCAGGAACTCGGCGGCGTTGCCGAGCAGCGCGAAACCGTTACCGTGCAGGGCCGTCACGTTGGCCGCGTAGCCGACGATCTCGCCCACCTGTGCGACCGGTCGGGACTGCGCCAGGAGCTGCGCGAGCGAAGGCTCCTCGCCGACGATCTGCCACAGACGCTCGCTGGTGCTGCCGTGGTAGCGCTGGTGGAATTCGCGCGTCGCGACGACCCCGAGGGAACTGCGGCCGTTGGAGAACGGAATCAACCAGTACCACACGTCGCGCTCACGCGGGTGGATGCTGACGCGGATCTTCTGGCGATCAAAAGCGCCCGCCTCGACGTGATCCTCGATATGGGTGAAGAGCGCGGCGCGTACCGGAAAATCGGAGGGACGCTCGAGGTTCAACAGGCGGGGCAGCGTGCGCCCGAAGCCGCTCGCGTCGAGCACGAAACGCGCCTGATGCCGCGAGACCTCGCCTTGCGCGCTGCGCGCCTCGAGTTGCGGTGAGGCGCCGGAAAAATCCGCCGCGGTGATCTCCACCTCGTAGCGGATCTCGGCACCGTACCGCGCCGCCTCGTCCGCCAGGACCTTGTCGAAGTCGGCGCGCGGGACCTGGAACGTGTAGGCGTAGCCAGATGCACTCTTCTGCGCGAAGTTGTAGTCCGAGTAGGACCCGTCGCGCACGAACGCCGCGCCATTCTTGAACTGGAAGCCCCCCGCCTGTACCGCCTCCAGCATTCCGGCTTCCTCGATGAAGTACATGCTGTTCGCGAGCAGGCTCTCACCGATCGAGAAACGCGGAAACTTCTGCCGCTCCAGGACCAGTACCTGGTAGCCGCGTTGCGCCAGCAGGGCAGCCGCAATCGCCCCCGACGGGCCGGCACCGATGATGAGTACGTCAGCCATGGTGCTCCTCCCCCAAGCTCAGCGGTGTCGGTGGGCGGCGCCAGGAATCGCCGACCACGGTAATCAGCCAGCAGGACCCGATGCCAACCAGCAGCGTGAGCCCGATCGAACGAATCAACGGTGTGGAACTGAACCCGAGCAGCCCGAAGGCTAACATCGTGGTCAGCGCCGACAACGATACGGAAAGTAACGCAGTGGTACGTTCGGCGCTCGATTCGCGCAGAAAGATCGCATAGTCGACCCCCAGTGCCAGCAGCAGCAGCAGACCCAGCACGGCAAACAGGTTGACCTGCAGGCCGGCGATGCCGGCAAACGCCAGCGTCAGCACCGTGGCGCCGAGCGGCGCGGCGCTCAGCCAAACCGCATCGCGCAAGCCATAGCGCCAGGCGAGCACGCCAAAGATCGCTGCGTACGCGAGGAGCAACAGCTCCGACACCGCCACTCGATACCGCGCCAGCACAGCGGAAATCTCGCTGACGCGATCCACGAAGCGCGCGCCCGGAATCGTGCGCGCCACCGCGCGCAGGGCATCGGTGTCGTGGATGCCGGCCAGCGCGACCACGGTCGCGTAATGACCATCCGAGGCGCCGAGCCACAGATCACGGAACGAGGTGGAAATCGGGTTGGCCAGCCATTCATCAGGCTGCAGAGGCGTGCGCGAGTTGCGGAACGCTTCGACTTCGCGCGCCGCATGAGCCGCATCGAATCCAAGTTCCTGCATGAGCCTTGGCAGCAAGCCGTCGTCGGCCAGAATCTTCTGCTCCAGCAGGCGTTGAATCTGCTCCTGACGTCGGAGGGAAGGCAACGAGTTGCTGACGGCCGTAAACGCCTCGACAGCGCCACCCTGCTTGAGCGCGCGCAGCGCCTGCGCAAGCTGCTCCTCGGTCTCGAGCACCGACTCGGCGTCCGCACCGCTCACCAGGAAATAGCGGCTCTCACTCAGCGTGCCCAGCAGCTCACTGACGCGCCGCTCCACCTGCGCCAGGCGCGGCGTGACCATCTGCAGAGTACGGATATCGTCGCGAAACTGAACGCGCGCGAGCCCGACGGCGAGAAAGACGAGCGCCAGCACGCCGACAATCAAACGCGCACGACGCTTGGCGAGATAATGCCCTGACTGTTCGATCGCGGCGATGAACTGCGCACACCAGCGTGGCAAGTCGCGACCGCTGCCGCGGGCCGCGGCCGGAAAGATCAGGAACACGCAGGCGCAAGCGACGATGAGGCCGGCGATGCTGATCAACGCCATCTGCTTGAGTCCCGGGAACGGCAACAGCAGCAGGCCCATATAGCCGAGCACGGTCGCGCCGATGCTGAGGAGGATGGGCTGCCCGACATGCGCCAGCGCATCGGTCGGGACCCAGCTGCGGGGCGCACGAAACTGATCGGCATAGAAGTGCATCGAGTAGTCAATCGCGACGCCGATCAGGCTCGATCCGAACACCAATGCGATCAGGTGCAGCTCGCCGAAAACGAAATGCGTGGCACTGATACCCGCAGCTGCGCCGGCGCTGATTGCGATCAACCCCAGCACCGGTGCGCGCCAGTCCCGGAACAGCACCAGCATCAGCGCGAGCACCGCCACGGTGGCGATCGTGCCAAAGAGCGCCACTTCATTCTGCGCCCTGCGTGCGGCGACGGTCGCATGCTGGAGCGCTCCCGATTGCAGCAGTGTGATCTCGCCAGGCGCTGCAGCACGCGCCGCTCGGGTCGCGGCAGTGAGAGCCGCCTCCGCCCGGTCCTGCACGTCGCCTGCAAACGGGCTCCCCGCGGTTTCGGCGCTCACGAGCACGAATGTTTGACCCTTCTCAGTCACCGCCAGTTGGGAGCCGCGCAACTGGGCGTTGCCCGTCGCCGGCAGCTGCTCGAGCAGGTAGTCCGATCCCAGACCGAGAGGATCGCGGCTGCCCGCGATCGGATGCATCAGTCCCGCTGGCGTATAGAGCGCCAGCAACGCCGAGCGATAGAGCTTCTCCCCTCCACCAGCCTCGAGCATCGCCTGGTCGCTTGGTGACAGCAGCCGGGCACGATGGCCCAGGTAGAAGCTGGCGCTTGCCTGCAGGTCTTCACCAATCCGCTCACGCACCGCCCGGAACGCACCCGACTGTGACAGGGCATCGGCGAAGACCTGTGCGGCCGCACTCGCCGCCGCGGGGTCTGCGGCGCCGACGAGAAAGATCACTTTACGCGCGAGGCGTTCGGAAAAGGCGTCCACGGCGCTCGCCGTGCGTTGATCGGCAGCGCCGCGGGGCAGGAGCGCCAGCAGATCCGTCTCCACGCGCAATCGCGGCTGCACCAGCAGCCAGAACACGCTGCCCACCAGCGCCAGCAGCAGCACTCCCGCCACCAGGCGCCGGCGCGCGTTCACGGGTGAAATCGGGCCGCTTCGCCCGCATCGAGCGCGCTCGCATGCGTCTCGATGCCCGAAAGCTCGATCTCCGTGCGATCTCCTGATGCGCTGGACAACTCGATACGCTCGACCGTGTGCGCCCCGCTGATCACCGCCTGGTCGAACAGGCGCGCCAGGCCGCCATCGCGCGGCCGCAGTCCCACCTGCCAGTGATCTCCCTGATTCTGGCCAAAGAGCTCGAAGCTCTCGGCGAGCCGCCCGACATCGAGCGCGAACAGGGCAAAGAGCACCTCCAGCGCCGTGCGCAACGCCGGTCGTTCGCTGCTCGACAGGTGAGTCGTGCTCGCGCCATCGCGCAGCGTCATGCCGCCCGCGCTGAGCACGAATTCGGACGGGAAGGGAGTGGTGGTGCGCCACAAGATGCCCTGCTCACGCGCCAGGAGAAAATCGCCTTGCGACACCAGCGGACGATCGAGGCCGGCTAGATAACGCCGCTGCACGAACTTGCCGCTGAGCACGCGTGCCGCGGCGAGCTCGGCCGCAGGCTGCGCCAGCGTCGTATGCAGTAGCTCGCTCGCACTCACCGGCTGATCGAACAGCCCCGATGCACAGGCGCTGCGCGATACGGCAAGGACAGCCCCTGCCGCGAGGGTCGCCGCCGCGAGCCAGGGGCACCTTCGCATCACGCGGGAAGACCCAAGCGCTCGAACAGCACGTCGGGCGAACGCAGGCACATTTCACCGGTGCTCGCGTTCACCGCGACCTGCACCGTGCTCGCTTTTGTGAGGCGTTCTCCCGTGATCGCATTGCTGATCAGATATTCGATACGCAGGCGGTATTCCCACTCCAGCAACGTAGCCTGCACCTTGATGCGATCGCCGAAGCGCAGCGGTCGCAGGAAGCGCAGTTGCAGGTCGACGATCGGCCACAGGTACCCCGATTGCGTCATGGCGTCGTAGTTGTAGTTGAACTGCTTCAGGAGCTCACAGCGCGCGAGCTCCAGGTACTTCGCATAGTGGCCGTGCCAGGCATAGCCGGCAGGATCGAGGTCGTGGAACGGGATCTCCAGGGTGATCTGCGCCTGGTAGAGCGGTTCAGCGGTCATGCGTGGCGCGTCTCCCGCAGCCTGCGCGCCAGGAGCCCGGGGAACCGGCGCAGCATGCCCAGGAACAGCCGCGCGTGCATACCGCTGATGAGCAGATTGTCGCGCCACAGGCGAAAGTGCGACACACCGTCGCGCGGATAAAGTACACGCGTCGGCACTTCGATCACCGGCAGCCCGCGCCAGTGCAGCCGCACCACCACCTCGATGTCGAACTCCATGCGGTGGCCGAGCAGCTCAGCGTCAGCCAGCTCCAGGAGCGGAGTGAGCGGGTAGACGCGAAAACCACACATCGAGTCGGCCACATCGAGGGACAGCGTGTTGATCCGGACCCACAGGTGGGTGACGTGCCGACCGTAGCGTCGCGCGCGCGGTATCGACGCATCGAAACGTGGCGTGCCAAGGATGAGCGCGTGCGGATGCTGCGTGGCTCGGGACAGGAGCAGCGGTATGTCATCGGCGTCGTGCTGCCCGTCCGCATCGATCTGCAGGACGTGGGTGAAGCCTGCGGCGGCGGCGGCCCGGCAGCCGCTCAGCACTGCGGCCCCTTTGCCGCGATTCGCGCCGTGCGTGAGCAGCCTTACGGCGTCCGGCTCGCGTTCCGCGAGCCGCTGCGCCACTGCGTGCGACGCCGAAGTCGAGCCGTCATCGACGACCCAGCAGCCGAGGCCGTGCCGGCGCAGGGCCTCCACCGTGACGCCCAGGGTCCGTGGATGCTCGAAGTACGGAATGACAGCGCACGCACGAATCATCGCGTCAGGACGAACCGTCCGGAGGAGCAGGTCGCGGCACGCTCGCGGAACTGGAAATCGAGAGAGCGGTTGGCCGGCGACCATAGCAGGTCGAGCTCGAGCTCCGCGCCCGGCCGGATGATGCGCTGGAACTTCAGGCCGATGATACGCTCGACCGCCGGGTCCAGGCCGAAATGCGCGCGCGCATAGGCGATCACCCAGGCGAGCTGGACCACGCCGGGAAGAATCGGGTGGCTGGCAAAATGGCCGCGAAACCAGCTGAGCGTCGCCGGAACGCGCAGCTCGAGCGCGACCCCGGACGGGCGCGTACGCATGTTCAGGACTACGGGTTGTGTTGGCGCCGCGGTCACGCCGCGGTCTCGTTGCGCATCAGCTCGCGCACGGCGGCAACGACGTCGCCCACGGTGCGCACGTGACGAAACTGCTCCGGTTGCACCTTGCGCCCGGTAATCTGCTTGAGCTCCAGGATCAGGTCGATGGCGTCGAGGCTGTCGATGTCGAGGTCCGTGTACAGATTGGCGTCCGGCACGATCCTCTCAGGTGGCAGCTCGAACAGCTCGGCGAGCACCCGCTTGACCTGCCCGAATACCTCTTCTTCGCTATGCATCGACACGCGCATTATAAGCTGGCGGACTGTATCTCGGGCGGATTCGTGGCGGTCACATCCGGCTGCGCCCGCATCACGGCTTCGATACCGCGCGTGAAATGGGCGCTCAGTTGCGCCGTCAGCCGGCGCGCGGCGAGCGCATTGGGCACTCCGCCCACAGAGTAGCGATGCGCCGGGATCGGTTGGCCGACGGTGATCACAAAGTGGGGGCGCCGCGGCGGAACCCGGTACCAGTGCGAGCCCTTGGTGAGGAAAGGCACGTCGCACACGATGGTGACCGGCAGGACGTCGGCACGTGAGGCGAGCGCGACCTGGGCAGCGCCCCGCTTGAGGGCCAGGGGTCGCCCCGGCACCGTGCGAGTGCCTTCGGGGAATACCAGCAAGGAACGCCCCCCAGCGAGGAGTTGCGCACAATCCTGAACCAGCTGTGCGCCCTCGGTATTCGGAATGTACCCGGCCCAGATCACCGGCCAGCGCAGCGCCGGGTTGCGCCAGAGCGCACGCTTCACGACGCAACCGACTTCGGGCGTCAGCCACAGCATGAACACCACGTCGATCAGGGTCGGGTGATTAGCGACGATGAGCTGGCCCGGTCGGGCCAGCCGCTCGAGGCCGTGCAGCTCGTAGGTGAACAGGCCGAGAGTGCGCATGAACCAGATGAACAGGCCCATCACGCGGCGCATGGCACCATTGATGCGCCGCTGCGCGACCGCCCGGTTCGGTGAAATCAGCCGGAGGATGGGAAACAGGGTCACACTGAGTACGGTGCCGCCGAGGCCGAAGACCACGAACGACAGGCCCGTGCCGCAACGGCGCGAGCCTCGATCGAGCCACGTCCGTAATCGCGTTTCCATCGGCCGGGTCACCCCATACAATTAGCTTAACGCATCTGCAATCGGCTTCACGGTGACGAAAGTGTCAGATTCTTCGACCGTCACAGCGCAGACCGCTGACGAAGCGGTGCTGGCCGCGCTGCTGGTCGAAGCACTCAACCTGCAGGATGTGTTGCCGGCGCAAATCTCGCCAACAGCCCCGCTGTTCGGCTTCGAGCACGGAAGCCTGGGACTCGACTCGATCGATGCGCTGGAGATTGCGCTCACGATTCAAAGGCACTACGGCGTTGAGCTGCGCTCCGAGGATCCCGGTACCAGGTCGGCATTCGCCTCGCTGAGGGAGCTCACGGCTCACATCCTCACCCGCCGTAACGACAGTTGATTCAAGGATGCTGGCTCTCGCCTTGGCCTATCCCGTGCTGGTGCACCTGGCCGTACTGTGGCCGCTGCCGTGGCTCCAGTGGGCCGCCCTCGCAGCACTCAGCGCACTGCCGCTTTATCCGTCGTTGCGCGCCCGACGCACCTGGGCCTGGGTCGCCCTCAGCGCCTGCCTGGTCGCGAGCGTGCTGATCGTGCGCTGGCAGGGCACGCACTGGGTGCTGCTCCTGCCACCGATCGCAATCCCGTTGTCGCTGCTCATTGTGTTTGGCGCCTCGCTACGCTCCGGCCAGCAGCCGATGGTAGAGCGCTTCGCTCTCATGGCGCGCGGCTCATTGCCGCCGGAGCTGGTCACTTACACGCGCCAGGTGACGGTACTCTGGGTCGCAGTGTTCGTGATCCTCACTCTGTCCGCCATCCTGTTGGCGCTCTTCGCAAGCCCCGAAATCTGGTCGCTCGCCACCAATTTCCTGCATTACCTCCTGATCGGTGTGGTCTTCGCCGGCGAATACGCGTGGCGGCGCTGGCGTTTCCGCCACCTCGAGCACCCGGGATTCTTCGCCTACCTGCGCCAGCTCAAGCCCGCGCGGCTGCGATCCTCATGAACGCGGCTCCCGCCGTGGCGCTGCTGCGTGAGCATGCCCCCGGGGAGGTGGTGATCTGGCGCGGTGGTCGCGGTGAGACCGCGGCCGAGCTCGGTGCCCGGGCAAGCGCCCTGGCGCGCGCACTGCCGCGTGCGCGCTACGCGATCAATCTCTGCGACGGCCGCGGCAATTTTCTCGCTGGCTTCCTGGCCGCCGCGGGGCGCGAGCAGGTCACCTTGCTGCCTACGAGCCGCGCGCCGCTCGCCGTGCGCGAAATCCAGGACCTGTACCCGGATCACTACCTCCTGACCGACGAGCTGGTCGACGCTGTGACGGGCAACGCTGGCGCGGCGTCACCGCTCACCATCGCGGGGTCGGGGACCGTGATCATCGCCTTTACTTCAGGCACGACCGGCCAGCCGACCGCCCACGAAAAGGACTGGCCTACGCTGCTCGCGACGGCACGGCTCGCCCACGAGCGCTTTCTGCCGGGCGCGCGACAGTTCAACCTCGTGGCGACGGTACCGCCCCAGCACATGTACGGCTTCGAGACCACCGTGACGCTGACTCTGTTGAGCGCCAGCGCGGTGAGTGACGGCCGTCCGCTCTTTCCCGCGGACGTGGCTGCGGAGCTGGCCGCGGTCCCAGCCCCACGCGTGCTCATCACAACGCCCGCACATCTGCGCGCCTGCATCGCCACCGACATTGCGTTCGCACCGCTCGAGCTCATCATCTCCGCCACTGCACCACTCGATCGCGAGCTCGCAGCCGCTGCGGAAAGGCGTTGGAATACGCGCGTGTTCGAGATCTATGGTTGTACCGAGGCCGGGAGCATGGCCTCGCGTCGCACGGTCGAGTCGGATCACTGGCTCGCCTACCCCGGTGCCTGGGCCGAGCCCACGGCGACCGGCGCGGTGTATCACGGCGCGCATCTGCCGCAGCCTGTGCCCCTGCCCGATTTCCTGGAGCTGGAGAGCCCGCAGAAGTTCCGGCTCATCGGGCGCGACGCGGACCTGGTGAAGGTCGCTGGCAAACGCACCTCGCTCGCCGAGCTGACCCGACGCCTGCTCGCCATCCCCGGAGTCGCCGACGCGATTGTTTTCGTTCCGCGCCCCGACGCGCGGCCGGCAGCGCTGGCGGTGGCGCCTGGCATCAGTCGCGAAGACATCCTGTCTGCGCTGGCGCAACAGCTCGACCCGGTGCTGGTACCGCGACCGCTGGTCCTCGTTGAACGCCTGCCGCGCAACGACACCGGGAAGTTACCGCGCATGGCACTGCTCGCTGCCCTCGGAGCCGAGCGTGGCTGATACGGCCCGCATAGTGATCGACGCCGGCGAGCCCTTCTTCGCCGGGCACTTTCCCGGCGATCCGCTCGTGCCCGGGGTGGTGATTCTCGAGCGCGTGATCGAGGAGATCGTGCGGCGTGCCGGTGCGAGACGGTGGCCGCGGCGCTTCGACGCCGTGAAGTTCCTCTCCCCGCTCCGACCCGGCGCTGTACTGACCATCGAGCTCGACACGATCGACACCGCATCGGTGCACTTTCGGTGCCGCTCGGGAAAGACAGTGGTTGCTGCGGGCACGGTCACGCTGCGGCAGGACAACACCGAGTCACAGCGATGAAACCCGTGCGCCACGACCCGGGTGGGCTGCCTTCGTGGGACAGCTACCCCGAGCGCAGCACGCCCTTGATGATTAACCTGCTGGTCAACGCGACCCTGCTGCTCGGCCGACCGATCACGCGACTGGTGCTGTGGCCGATCGTTTTCTATTTCTACTGCACTGGCCGGGACGCGCGTCGTGCATCGAAGGACTACCTCGGGCGCGTCCTCGGACGCAGGCCGCGCGCCGCCGAGATCCTGCGCCACTTCTACACCTTTGCCGTGGTCAGCATCGATCGCGTCTACCTTCTCAGGGAGGACGGGGCGCAGCTGCAGATCGATGCACAAGTGCCGGAAGATGCTCTGCGCGCCATCAAGAGCAGCCGGGGGAGCCTGCTGCTCGTCGCGCACTTCGGCAGCTTCGAGGCGCTGCGCATTAAGGGTATGCGTCGCGACGAGGCGCCGATCAGCATCGTGCTCGACCGGCAGGTGGGACGCATGGCGATGGGCCTGCTCGAGAAGCTCAACCCAACGCTGGCCGGGCGCATCATCGACGCCTCGCGGCGAGGCCCGGAGCTCGTGCTCGACATCAAGCGCGCTCTCGAGGCAGGCAACATCGTCGGCATGATGGCCGATCGTGCCCGCGCCGATGAGCGCGCGCTCGTGGTGCGCTTGCTGGGCGGTTCCGTGCGCGTACCGGCGGGACCCTGGATCATCGCCGGCATGCTCGGCGTGCCGGTGGTGCTCGGCTTCGGGATCTACCGCGGTGGGAGCCGGTACGAATGTCGGCTGGAGCTCTTCGAGCAGCGGATCGAACTGCCGCGGGAACGGCGCGAGGAGGTCCTGCAGCAGTGCGCGCAGCGTTATGCCGCGCGGCTCGAGCAACAGATGCGCGCCGCACCCTACAACTGGTTCAACTTCCACCCCTACTGGGTCGATGCGCAGGCAGCGAGCGATGGAACCGCTGCGCATTAGCGCCTGCACTGTGACCTCGGCGCTCGGTCTCGGGCGAGGCGCGCACTTCGATGCGCTGTGCGGCGAGCGCTCCGGCCTGCGGCCCCAGACCATCGAGAACTGCGCGCTGCAGACCTATGTAGGCCAGGTCGCGGGACTTGAAACGCCACTCGCTGGCGAGCTCGCGCGCTGGGACTGCCGCAACAACCGGCTCTCGCAGCTTGCACTGGCGCAGGACGATTTTCGCAGTGCAGTCGAGGGCTGCCGCACGCGGCTCGGCGGGGCACGCATCGGCGTGTTCATCGGCACCAGCACCTCGGGGGTACAGCAGACGGAGCTCGCCTACCGCACCCGCGATCGCGCAGCCAACCGGCTGCCCGACTGGTTCGAGCACCGTTACACACAGAATATCTTCAGTGCAGCCGATTTCGTGCGGCTCAGCCTTGCACTCGAGGGCCCCACGCTCGCGATCTCGACTGCGTGCTCCTCGAGCGCCAAGGTGTTTGCCTCAGCGCGGCGTGCCATGGCCGCCGGTTACTGTGACGCGGCGGTCGTGGGCGGCGTCGACAGTCTGTGCCTCACGACGCTGTACGGCTTCAACTCGCTGCAGCTCGTGTCGAGTGAACCCTGCCGGCCGGCAGACGTCGCCCGCAATGGCATATCGATCGGCGAGGCGGCGGGTTTTGCCCTGCTCGAGTCGGGCGCAGGCGAGCTCATGCTGCTCGGCTACGGAGAGAGCAGCGATGCGTTCCACATGTCCGCGCCCGACCCGGAGGGGCGCGGTGCCTGTGCGGCGATGCGCGCGGCCCTGCGCCGTGCCGGTCTCGCGCCGCATCAGGTCGACTACATCAACCTGCATGGCACCGCCACGCCTGCCAACGACCTCGCGGAAGACCGCGCGGTGCGCGAGGTGTTCGGCGCCGACATACCGCAGAGCTCTACCAAGGGATGGACCGGCCATGCGCTCGGCGCGGCGGGAATTCTCGAGGCGGCCATCACGCTCATTTGCATAGCGGAGGGATTGCTCCCGCGCAGCCTCAACACGCGCGCGAAGGATCCGGTCATCGAGGGTAACGTGCTGCTCGCAAGCCGACGCGCGCGGGTGAACCGCGCGCTTAGCAATTCGTTTGGTTTCGGCGGCAGCAACTGTTCGCTCGTCTTCGGAGGCGCCGCGTGAGCGCGGCGTTCGTCGAGGGCGTCGGCTTGATCGCACCCGGTTTGCCGTCATGGCATGAGGCACAACCCACACTCACCGGCGCGGCGCGCTACGTGACTGCCCCGCTCGCTCCTTTCCAGTCGCAGCTCCTGCCGGCCAACGAACGCCGTCGCGCACCGCTCGGCGTACGGTTGGCGCTGCGAGCTGCCGAGGACGCGGCGACGGCGTCGGGAATTGCGCCGGCGGCGCTCGCCTCGGTCTTTGCATCCTCCGATGCAGACATCGAGATGATTCACCGTATCTCGTTAGCGCTCGCGGAACCTGCACGTGGCGTCTCACCGACCGACTTTCACAACTCGGTGCACAATGCGGCTTCGGGCTACTGGAGCATCGGCACGGGCGCGCGCGGTGCATCGACCGCGGTGTCAGCTTACGACTTCAACCTTGCGGCCGGCCTGCGCGAAGCGCTGGCGCTGCTCAGCACTGATGACACCGACGTGCTGCTCGTGCTCTACGATGTCCCGCCTCCCCCGCCGCTTTATGCCAAGCGGCCCGTCTCGCACGCCGCGGCAGTCGCGCTCGTGCTAGCTCGCGCGCGCACCGAGCGCTCTCTCGCCCGCCTCTCGCTGTGCGATGCGGCCTCCGAGCTCGGGATGGACGATCCTGGACTCGAGGCCTTGCGGCTCGCGAATCCGGCGACACGGGCGTTGCCACTGCTGCGAATGCTGGCAGCAAGGCGCTCGGACATCGTCGGCGTACGCGCATGCAACGAGCGCTGCATCGGCATCCAGGTGGAGGCGCTGTGATCAGCCGCGCCGAAATCCTCGAGCTCGTGCCCCACGCCGGCGCCATGTGCCTCATCGATCGCGCCTTGAGCTGGGATGAAAATGAAATCCATTGCGCGTCCGACAGCCATCGTGATCCGGGAAACCCGCTGCGGCGCGGTGGGGCCCTCGCGGCCGTGCACCTCATCGAATATGCAGCCCAGGCCGCCGCGCTCCATGCCGCGCTCGCCTCGACGTCACCCACCGCGACACGCCCGGGCGTGCTCGCGTCCGTGCGCGATTGCGAGCTCGACATCGAACGTCTGGACGAGCTGCCGCAGACGCTGCAGATCCACGCCCGCCGCGAGGCAAGCAGCGCCGATGCGCTTAGCTATTTATTCGAGGTCTCACACCAGGCGCGCCGGCTCGGCCGCGGTCGGCTGATGATCCGGCTCGGACTTGCTCAAACTTGAGAGGCCTCTATACAAGCGGCGAGTCGACCGGCCCAGGCAACCCACGCGATGCTGGCCGCGACGCACCAGCCGACCGCGAGCAATGTCGAGAGCGCCGTCGTGCGTAGCAACCACAAGGCGACGATGACAATTGCAACGTCGACGGGCGCATGAATAGCGCTGACGCCGACCGGGCTGTAAAGCGCTGCGGCGAGCAGCCCGACGACTGCGGCGTTCACCCCGGCAATGGCGCCCGCCGCGAGCGGACGCGCGCCCAGCGTACGCCACACAGGCAGCACGCCCGCGACGAGCAGGAGTCCGGGCAGAAAAATGCTGATTAGGGCGCACAGCGCGCCTGCCGACCCGCCCATGTCACCCGGAAGAATCGCGCCCAGGTAGGCGGCGAGCGTGAACATCGGCCCCGGCACCGCCTGAGCGGCTCCGTAGCCCGCCAGAAAGTCTTCGTGCGAGACCCATCCAGGAGCCACCACGCTTTGCTCGAGCAGCGGCAACACGACGTGACCACCACCGAAGACGAACGCACCTGCGCGGTAGAACGCGGCGGCGACGGCCCAGAGTCCTCCATGCCCGGCGGCGATGGCCGGCAGCACGACCAGCAAGGCGGCGAATGCAACCAGCAGGCTCCAGCCCAGCCGCGCGCCGTAGCGCAATTGAAATCGCGCCGCGACGTCGAGGTGAGCATCGCGACAGAGCACGATGCCGGCGAGCGCACCGAAAAGAATCGCGGTGATCTGCATCCAGGTGCCGTGGCCCAGTACGATGAGGATCGCGGCTGCCAGTGCAATCGCACTACGTCGCGTATCCGTGCACAGGCGCTGTGCCATCGCGAACACGCCGTAGGCGACAGCCGCTACCGCAACGAGACCGAGACCGTGCATTGCAGCCGCCCCCAGCGGGCCGGGCAGCTGCGGACGCAGCAACACGAAAGTACTCATGATGAGTGCCGAAGGCAGCGTGAAGCCGACGAATGCCAGCAGCGCGCCCGCCCAGCCCGCGCGCAACAGGCCGATGCTGAAGCCGAGCTGGCTGCTGGCGGGACCTGGAAGAAACTGACTCAACGCCAGCAGCTGCGCGAAGGTGCTTTCCTCGAGCCAACGCCGCCGCGTGACGAATTCGCGGTGAAAGTAGCCCGTGTGTGCGAGCGGACCGCCGAACGAACTCAGCCCGAGCCGCAGGAACGTCGTCAAGACCTCGCGCGCGGGCGCGTTCATGGCACAGGTGGGCCTCGTGTCGCCGGGGCAAAATCCTGGTTCGGGAAAGCATTCGTGCGCGGCCGCTGCACCACGTTGAAGCCGAACTTCATCGTGCGATGGCACGCGTTGCAACCGTCGGTGAGCGCATCGAATGCAGCGTCGAACGCGACCCTGTCTTGCCGGTCGACGGCGATGCGCAGCGCAGCGAGGGGTGCATCCACCATGGTCGGTAGGACCAGGGCCAGAGGCTGGGGCGCATCCTTATGCGTCGGGTGGTACGTGCGCGCATCCGCGAAGCCTTCGCCGAGCTCGTCGAGCTCGTACGCGGCGAGTTCCCAGTTGCCTGCCTCGCCCGCGTACCACAGCTTCGCGTGACGCATCTGCGTAAGCGTCATGATCTCGCCCAGGCCCGGTGTGTACGGTGTCGGACCCTCACCGCTGCCACTGCAGGCCACCAGCAACACGCAGCCGATCAGCGCGCCGCGCACAGCGATCGCTCGGTCACGGGGTGATGCATCGTCGTTACTCCTCGCGGTGCGCAACCGGGTCGCGCGTGACCGAGGCGAGCATACCCGGCGAGGCGCCCGGCACGCTCATCCCTTGACACTGGCATACCTGCTCCCTACCCTGCCGCTCCACTGTCAGGTGCATGGGAAGCCGGTGAGTCGCAGGCGACAATTCCGGCGCTGCCCCCGCAACGGTGATCGAGTGATGACGGCATCCTGACGCCACTGCGCCGCGAGAGTTCCTCTCAAACGCGTGGGAAGGCGATGCCGGCCGGCTGCTGAGCCGACTCGTAAGCCCGGAGACCGATCTGACAGCCGCAACCAGCTTCGCGGTGGGCGATTGCTTTGGGCTAACACCCGATCCTCTCCCCGCCGGCTGGTCCTCGTACCTCAACACCATGCGGGCGTGCATGGGGGAGTCGGACCGTGTCGATCCTTCGCCTGTCTGTCGCAGCCGCGGTTGCTGCCGTCACCGTTCCCGTCCTGGCCGCCGAAACCAGCCCACCGCTCGGCGAGACCGTCGTCACCGCCACGCGCACGGAGACTGCCATCGATGACGTGCTGGCTCCCATCATCGTCATTACGCGCGATGACCTGCAGCGCTCGCTCGCGCCCGATGTCTCGGAGTTGCTGCAATTTCACGCCGGCATCGACATCGCGCGCAACGGCGGGCCGGGCCAGACGACTACGGTCTTCATCCGCGGCACGGACAGCAATCACGCCACCGTGCTGGTCGACGGCGTGCGCATCAACCCGGGGACCATCGGCGGCGCGCAGATCCAGAACGTTGCGCCCGACGTCGTCGATCACATCGAGATCGTGAAGGGACCGCGTTCGACACTCTATGGCACGGATGCCATCGGCGGAGTCATTAACATCATCACGCGCAAGTACGCGCAGAGCGGCTTCGAGGCGAGTGCCGGATATGGGCGCTACGACACCCGCCAGGCCAGCTTCAGCGCCGGATATGGGAGCGAGCGCAGCGAACTCGGCTTCTCGGGCACCTGGCTCGATACCGACGGCTTTCCGGCACGTTCCGAGAGCAGCACCGACAGTGGCGTCGAGAACAGGACCTTTTCGCTCCGGGGCCGAACCTCGCTGGGCGCGGCCGAGCTCGGGGCACGCGTCTGGTACTCGCAGGGAACTACCGAATATCTCGATTTCTTTCTCACACCGGTGAGCCAGGATTTCACCACGGGCAGCGCGGCGGTGGACGTGGCGTTCGGCACCGAAGCCTGGAAATCGCGTCTTACGCTGAGCCGCATCGAGGATGACATCGAGCAGAACCAGTCACCCGATCGCGCCCGTACTCGCCGCAACGCGCTCGACTGGCAGAACGACCTGCAACTCGGCGCGAACCAGCTGGTCACGGCCGGTGTGCTGCTCAGCCGCGAAAACGCCGATTCACTAGTGTTCGGCGCGGGCTTCGACGAGGACACCTGGGTCAACATGGGCTACGTGCAGGATCGCATCGCGTTCGGCCGTAACCACCTGCTGCTCGCGCTGGCATACACGGATCACGAGACCTTCGGCGGTGAGACCACGTGGAACGCGGAATATGGCATCGATTTCGCCACGCGCACGCGCCTGATCCTTGCGGCCGGCAGTGCGTTTCGCGCGCCGGACAGCACCGACCGCTTCGGCTTCGGCGGCAATCCCGGTCTCAACCCCGAGACTTCACGCAACCTCGAGATCGGTGTGCATCAGCCGATCGGAGACGATCAACTCGTCACCTTGAACGCGTTTCGCAACGACATTGATGATCTGATCGAGTTCGTCGTGACCGACCCGATCACGTTCGCGGGGCAGAACGAGAACATCGCGCGCGCGCGCATCAAGGGTGTTGAGCTTGCCTATCGGATCCGCGCGGCAGACTGGACCTTGCGGGCCGAGGCCATTGCGCAGGACCCACGCGATCTCACGACGGACGAGCTGCTCCTGCGGCGTGCGAAGCGCAGCGGTACGGTGTCGATGGTCAAGGCTTTCGGCCGGCACGAGCTCGGTCTGGATGTGCTCATGACCGGCGCGCGCGAGGATGTTGGCGGCGCGCGCCTGGAACCCTACACGTTGCTCAATCTTTATGGGCGTTTCGCTCTCTCGCCGGCCTGGTCGATGCAGGTGCGGCTCGAGAATGCGCTCGACGAGCACTACGAGCTTGCGAACACCTACAATACCGCCGGACGGAGCCTGTTCGTCGCGACGCGCTATCAATTCCGGTGAGGTAACTTGACCGCATGGGCCATCGACTCAGCAAGATCTACACGCGCACGGGCGATGATGGCACCACCGGCCTGGGCGATGGCACGCGCACGGTCAAGGACTCGCCGCGGGTCGAGGCCTACGGCACAGTCGATGAGCTCAACAGCGCACTTGGTGTCGTGCTCGCCACACGGCGAATCCCGAAGCGCGTGCGCGATTGCCTGACGGAAGTACAGCACGACCTGTTCGATCTCGGCGGCGAGTTGTGCATTCCGGGTCATCGCGCCATCACCGATGCGCAGGTCGAGCGACTCGAGCGCACACTCGATGGATTCAATGCCAAGCTGCCACGCCTGAAGGAATTCATCCTGCCGGGCGGCGGCCCCGCCGCCGGTACCTGTCATCTCGCGCGCGCCGTGTGCCGCCGTGCCGAGCGCCGCTGCTGGACGCTGGCACGCAAGGAAACGGTCGCGCCCGAGGTCATGCGCTACCTCAATCGCCTCTCGGACTTGCTATTCGTAGTAGCGCGAGTGCTGGCCCGTCACGAGCGCGGCGCCGAGGTGCTTTGGGACCGCAGCCGCCTGCGGGAGGGGCCCGCGAAGTCGACGCGATGAGGCGACTGGACGCCTGACCTCAAGGCCCGCGGCCCGCTCCCTAGCCTTTGACCTTGGTCGCGGCTTTGTCCTCCTGCTGCCGCTCCCTGTGGGCAGCACCTTCAATGCACAGCGTCACCACAATCGGCGCGGGCAAGTTGCGACCGTGGACCGTGACCCTCACCGGCAGCCGGCGACCGATCGCGCGCTCAGTGATTACCATACGTAGTGGCTCGCGCAGCAGATCGACCGGCGAGTCACAGGCAACGGCGCCCAGGTTCCGCGCAATGGTGATGGTCTTTTCGGTGACGGTCACCGAGGGGTAGTCGGCCGTCGACTGACCAGTGGCTGCAGTTGGCGCGCTCTTCTCCCCGGTTGGGCGGGACATGAAGATGCGCGGGGCGACCTCGATGCCGGCGCCATTCGGCAGCTCAATGCTCACTGATGCGTCGGCGACCGGCTCCGTACCTCGATTGATCAGGGTGAAATTGACGCGATGCCCGAGCTCTTCGAAT
>Ga0326731_1000120_pt1 | contig 19664 bp, 15 predicted proteins | sample MHFSIPfraction_FD_207645 | JGI IMG/M metagenome (GOLD analysis project Ga0326731, IMG submission 207645) | Lab enriched peat soil microbial communities from Michigan Hollow, Ithaca, NY, United States - MHF9FY SIP fraction | ecosystem: Environmental > Terrestrial > Soil > Wetlands > Peat | place...
GCAACCGCGCCCGCCAGGAACTTGATCGCGACCGGCCGCCCGAGCTTCGTATCCGTCGCGCGGTAGACGACGCCCATGCCGCCGCGCGCAATTACGCCATCGATGCGGTATTGGCCGAGCCGCGTACCGGCCGCGAGATCCTGCACCTCGCCGGCGGCTGTGCTCGCACCGACGTCGGTCGCGTCGGTCTGCGCTAGGAGCCGCTCGACTGAGGCGCGGAGCTCGCCGTCGCCGCCTGATAGCTCGGCGACGAACCGCGCGCGCTCCGCGGCGGGTCGCTCCAAAGCGGCGCGGTAAAGGGCACGTATCTGTTGATCGCGCTCGGACGTCACGCGGCGGCACGCTCCCGGAGGACGCGGCTACCTTAGCAGAACGGCTCCGCGCGGAAGAACATCACGCCGTAGGGAACGACACCCGGAACTCCGCGCCCGGCTCGCAGTTGCGAACCTCGACCCGGCCGCCGAGCGCGGCCGTGAGCTGCAGCACGAGCGCGAGCCCGATGCCGGTGCCCGCCGTCGCCCGCGTGAGCTCGTCGGGCGGGCGGTAGAAGAGCTCGAAGATCTTCTTGAGCTGACCTTTCGGAATGCCGGGACCGAAGTCGCGGACCGTGAACAGTACCCAGCCGTCGGTCTCGAGCCGGCTCCCGATCTCGATCTCCTTGCGCTCCGCGCCCGCCGAGAACTTGAGCGCGTTGTCGACGAGGTTGATCAGGATTTGCGCGAACGCGTCGGCATCGAGCGCGAGCTCCGTGCCGGCCGGCACGCCGTCGCGAACCGTGAGCGAAAAGCCCGCACGCTCGGCCTGTGTCGCGCATTTCGAGCGCACCAAGTCGAGGAGCTCCGCGCTCGCGATGCGCTTCACGTCGAGCCGCTGGCTATTGCGCGTGAGCCGCGCGAGCTGCAGCACGTTCTCGATGAGTCGCGAGAGCCGCTCGCTCTCGCTGTGAATGTAGTCGTAGTAGGTCTGCTTCTTCGCGTCGTCGGCCCAGCCCGCCTTCAGCATCTCGCCGTACATCCGGATAGAAGTGAGCGGTGTCTTCAGCTCGTGACTCACAGCCGAGACGAAGTCCTGCTGCTGGCGGGCGAGCCGTAGCTGCCCGACGGCGAAGCGATACATGAAGTAGAAACCGCCGCAGAGCACGGCAGCGAGAGTGAGCGAGATCCACAGCAACAGCAGGCCGCCGGGCGCGCTCGGCAACTGGTTCACGCTGAACGCGAGCTCGAGATCGCCGAACGGCGGCGAGAGGCGCGCGCGGTGCAGCAGGGTGCCAACCAGGCCAGTGACCGGAGAAGACTCGTACGACGCGCCGCCTGTCGCCGCGCGCAGCGTCGCGAGCGGACGGTCGCGATACGTCACCGCGACGTCGCTCATCGCCGCGAGGCTGCTCGCGCGATACGCGCTCGCAAAGCCCTGCTCGACGAATCGCGCGCGGTCGATCAATGCGCCCTGGATGTACCGTTGCCCGCCGTGCCAGACGTTGCGGAACATCACGATCTCGCCGGTATCGAGCAGGCCGACCTCGAGCGGATCCACTTCGCTCTCGAAAGTCTGAACTCGGAACTCGGCGCGCGCGCCGGGCTTGCGGTCGCTCGCGCCAGCGTCCTTGTCACTCTCGTGCTCGGCGGGCTGGGCTTCGGGCACGAGGCTCTGCTCGGAACGCTTGCGGCGCTCGACTTGAGCGCGCGGTTCGCTCGGTGCGACCGCCGCGGCCACCGAGCCGCTCGCCGCCGCGTCCTCGCGCTTGTCGGCGCCGGCGAGCTCGTCGGACCCGGCCTGCCGCAGGGGCGCGACTGCCGAGACCTGCGCTCGCGCTTTCGGCTCCTCGTTGGTTTCCTTCGCAAGCGGCGCACTCGGCGCGAGCCGATCGAACGCGGCCTGCGCCGCTTCGGCTTTGTCGATCTGCGCCTTGAGCTTTTTCGCGTCGTCGCGTGTGAACTCGAGCGAGGGTGCGAACGCCGCATTCGCCGGGTTCGACGCTGCGGACCTCGGCGCGTTCGGCGCTGGGGCGCTGGGCGCAGCCGCCCCTGCAGCGCTCGGTGCGGGCGGCGTGGATGCGGGCGCTCGTGCTTGTGCTTGGGCCGCCGGCGCCCCGGCGGCCGGCGCGTCGAGAGAGCGCAGCACGAGCCGATTCGCGGCGAGCACCTCGCTCAGCGACGCGAACAGCGCGCGCCGCGCGGTCTGCTCGTCCGCGGAGATCCCGTAGGTCGCGGCATCGACATCCGGCCCGGGCAGGAGCGGCGTCGTGAGATTGCCGAGAGCATCGACCTGGAAGTAACCGAGCGTGCCGGGCACCGCGCCCTCGACTGGGAACGCCGACAGCGGTGAGCGCTGCACGAAGTTCGCGGCCGCATCCTTGCCCGCGACCACGAGGAACGAATAGTCGCCGAACGAACGCGCCTCTTCGGCCGCCACGGCGGCGCGCAAACCGGCGTCGACTTGCGCGGAGAGATCCTCGGCGAGCAGCTGGTTGCGCCGGAACGCCTCCCACTTGAGCTGCCCATACGCTTGCGCGATCAGCACCGCGGCCGGTACCGCGAGCGCGAGGAAGAATGCGCCGAGCAGAATTCCGAGCCGGCGCTCGTCGAGCTTGCGGAACCACTTCGCGCCGAGCATCTCAGCCCACCGTGATGAGCCGGTAGCCCGCGCCGCGCACGGTCACGAGATTGCGCGGCTCCTTCGGGTCGGCCTCGATCTTGCGCCGCAGCTTCGCGATGTGGATGTCGACCGTGCGCGTCTCGATGTCGGCGGTGCGGTCGTAACCCCAGACGCGTGTGAGCAGCTCGGCGCGCGACACCGGGCGCTCGGCGTTCGCGCCGAGGTATTGGAGTATCTCGATCTCGCGGCGCGTAAACGCGAGCGTCTCGCTGCCGCGGCGGCCCGACAGATTCTGCGTGTCGATGTCGACGCCGTCGAGCGCGATCCGCGCCGCGTTCTCAGCGCCGACGCGCGAGCGGCGCAGCACCGCCTTCACGCGCAGCACGAGCTGCGCGATCGCGAAAGGTTTGGCGACGTAGTCGTCGGCGCCGAGCGTGAGGCCGTTCACGATGTCCTCGTCGCTCGTCTTCGCGGTCAACATGATGATCGGCTGCGCGCGGTCGACCTTGCGGACCTCGTCGCAGATCGAGAAGCCGTCGCGGCCCGGCAGCATCACGTCGAGGAGCAGCAGGTCGTAGCGGCCGCTGAGCGCCTTCGCGAGGCCTTCCTTGCCGTCCGCGACCGCGTCGACGTCGAAGCCGTGGAAAACGAGCACGTCCGCGAGCCCGGTGCGGATGGCGGCTTCGTCCTCGACGACGAGTATTCGCGGCTTGCGCTGCTCCATTCACGCCGCGCCGCCCGACAAGGGAGCGTGCGCTGCGCGCTAGGCTAGCAGGTCGCCGCGAGCCGCCGTGTAAATGGTTTGTAAATTCGCGGCAGAGTTCTCGCTTCCGCCGCGGCTGTCGGCATTCGGCGGCGGAGAGGCCGCCGCGCTCAGGCGCGCGGGCGCAGCGGATCGTTGCTCGCGAAGCGCTGCTCGTGCGGCGCGCCGTCGGAGCGCAGCGCGTCGGCGAGCGCCGCGCGGACGCTGTCGGCGATCGCATCTGCTGCGACGGACGCCGGCCGCTGCTCGAGCTCGCCGCGCAAGGCGGCGCGGTCGATCTCGTGGATCACCGGTGCGCGCTTGCCGTAGACCACGTACTCGTCCATGGCGATTGCGGAATGGAGCGTCGAGAGTGCGGCGAGGCCGACGGAGACTCGGGCCGCGAAGCCCACGAAAGGAAGTCGAAACGCGTTCATTGGCTGCTCTCCCTGCTTCGAAACGTCCTGGTAACCGGATCTGAGCCCGGTGCGTCGTGGTAGCCATTGCATCTCGTGTGCCACCGGCGACAGCGAGCATTTCAGCGGATCTTTGTGACAATCTTTCGCGACATAACCCCTTTGCAGTGCAAACGATCGCGGACGTGCACCGTGCTGACACAAATGCAGCGAGACGCGCGTCACGCTTTCATGCCGCATAGAGCGCGGAGCTTTGCCCGCGCGGCAGGAATGTAACCGCGATGTAAACCGACGCGCGAAGATTTTTCATTTCTCTGTCTGGAGCGCTCGGCAGCTCGCTTCTAAGCTCCTCACGCGTCGCAATCGACGCACACCGAGGAGACGGCGCTCATGGCCCTGATCAATCGAATGTCGAGACTGTTCACCGCGGACGTTCACGCGGTGCTCGATCGCATAGAGGAACCCGACGTGCTGCTCAAGCACGCGATTCGCGAAATGGACGAAGAGCTCGCGCGATCCGAGCAACGCGTGCGCCAGCTCGAGCAGGAGCGCGAGGCGCTTGCCGAACGGCACGGCAAGGTGCAAGCGGCGCTCGCGGAGCTCGTGTCGCAGCTAGACGTGTGCTTCTCGAACGCGAACGACGAGCTCGCACGCAAGGTCGTGAAGCGAAAGCTCGAGACGGAGAAGCTCGGTCAGCATGTCGCGGAGCGTAGCGCTGCCGTCGCGAAGGAGCTCGCGGAACGGCGCGCGCTCGTCGACGAGCAGCGCGAGCGGCTCGACGTGCTGCGCCAGAAAGCCGAGCTGCTCGCGGCCGCGCCGAGCGGCGGCGGCGACGAATGGGGCCGCGCCGGCTTCACCGTGAGCGAGGACGAGGTCGAGGTCGCGCTGCTGCGCGAGCGCCAAGCGAGGAAGCCGTCATGAGCGCGCGTGAGCGTTCTGCGCGGCGGCCGTCGTTCGGCGCGTCGCTCGGCGTGGGCCTCGTGCTGAGCCTCTGCGGCGCCGCGGCGCTATCCGTGCTCGGGCCGATGCTGCTCGCGGGCTTCGCACTGCGTGCGGTGATCGCGCTGGTCGCGTTCGCGTACGTGCTGTATCTCATCGGCAAGAGCGGCGAGCGCGTGGGCCGTGTGACGACCGTCGCCTGCTGGCTCGCCATCGCGTTCGGAGCGTACATCGCGGGGCTGCCGCTCGGAGCCTATGTGCTCGTGCACGTCGGGCTGATCTGGCTCGTGCGCTCTCTCTATTACTACTCCGGCGTGTTGCCCGCGCTCGCCGACTTCGGGCTCGGCGTGCTCGGCGTCGTGTTCGCGGTCTGGGCCGCGCAGCGCTCGGGCAGCGCATGGCTCGCGTTCTGGTGCTTCTTCCTCACGCAGTCGTTCCACGTGCTGATCCCGCAATCGCTCTCGTCTCGCAACTCGCGCGCACGCGGAGACGACGACGCATTCAACCGCGCGCAGCGCATGGCCGAGGAGGCGATCCGCCGCCTCTCGACTGCGCGTTGAGCGCACCGATACCGATCCACTTTGAGACAACGGAGACTCACATGAAGACGAACATCTTGCTCGCAGGTCTAGTATTCACCACCGTCGGCGCCGTGCTCGTATACCCGACGCTGCACGGCCAAGCGACGCCGGTCGCGAAAACGGAGACGCACATCGCGCCCCCGATCGCGACGAAGCGCGTCGAGGTCGTGTTCGTGCTCGACACGACGGGCAGCATGGGCGGCCTGATCGCGGCCGCGAAGGAGAAGATCTGGTCGATCGCGAGCACGCTCGCGCAGGCGAAGCAAGCGCCCGAGATATCGATGGGCCTCGTCGCGTATCGTGACCGCGGCGACGCGTACGTCACGCAGGTCGTCGATCTGGACAAGGACCTCGACTCGATGTACGCGAAGCTCATGCAGTTCCGCGCGGACGGCGGCGGCGACTCGCCGGAGTCCGTGAACCAGGCACTCGACGATGCGATCAACAGGATCTCTTGGAGCCAAGACGCGAGCACGTATCGTGTCGTGTTCTTGGTCGGCGACGCGCCGCCGCACATGGACTATCAGGACGACGTGAAATACCCGATGACCGTCGCGGCGGCAGCCGCGAAGGGCATCGTCGTGAACACGATCCAGTGCGGCAACATGCGCGAGACGGTCAAGCCGTGGCAGGAGATCGCGTCGCTCGGCCACGGCCGGTACTTCACGGTCGATCAGGCCGGCAGCGCGGTCGCGGTCGCGACGCCGTTCGACGACAAGATCGCGACGCTCTCGGCCGAGCTCGACTCGACGCGGCTCTACTACGGCAGCGACGAGGAGAAAGCGAAGATGGCCGACAAGGCCGCGGCGAGCGCGGCGCTGCGCGCGTCCGCTTCGCCCGCGGCGCAGGCGCGGCGCGGCGTGTTCAACGCGAGCGAGAGTGGCGTGTCGAACCTGCTCGGCGGCAAAGATCTCGCCGAGGACGTCGCGAGCGGCGCCGTCCCGTTCGCGGCGGTGCCCGAGGCCGAGCTGCCGAAGTCGATCGCCGCGCTCCCGCGCGAGAATCAAGAGGCCGCGGTCGCCGAGACCGCGAAGAAGCGCCAGGATCTGCAGCGCCAGATCGCCGAGCTCGCGAAGGATCGCGACGCGTTCATCAGGAAGGAGGTCGACAGGCACGGCGGCGCGGCCGGCTCGCTCGACCAGAAGATCTACGATGCGGTCCGCGAGCAAGCGGCGCCCGTAGGGCTCGAGTACGACGGCGGGCCCAAGTTCTAAGCGCGTCTCTTCGAGAGACTCATGACGCAGCGGCTACCGGGCCGCTGCGTTTTTTTCGCGTCCGCCGTCACGTTTTGGCTCACGCCGCTAAGGTCTGATTGGCGCGCATAAACAAACCGAATCGCCGGACTGGCGTTTCCCTTGTAAGATCAATAGGTTGCCATTCGGCCTCACACCGGCACGGGACTTGCTGACGGCCGACAGGATTAAACAGGAGTGAAACATGATTCCTTGCGTGGGAGCCGCGTCATGAGCGGCCGTCGTCGGATTCGCTGGGGGTGGGTCGTCGGCGCGGCGTTCCTGTCGGAAGTGCTGGTGCTCGGCGTCTTCTTTCTGCTGTTGCTCGCGGCGACGCTCGCCGGAGTTCCCGAGATCGCAAGACCGATGAGCCCGCTCGACAACGTCGACGCGCTCGTGTCGTCGTTCGTCGTCGTGTTTCTATTCGCGCTCTGGGTCGGAAAACGCGTCGAGTCCAACCGCGTGCTGCACGGCGCGCTGATCGGAATCGTCGCCGCGCTTCTCTTCACCGTCATGTGGATCGCGACGACGCCCTCGTTCGCGCAGCCGCTTTGGTATGTCGTCGCGCACGCGCTCAAGGTGCTCGGCGGAATCTGCGGCGGCGCGCTCGCGCAGAAGCGAGCGCAGCGCCCGACGGCGACGAAGTAGCCGAGACCGATGACCGAAACCGCGATCCTGCTGCTCGCGCAGCCACCCGTTTGAATTTACTATCCGCGCTTCGTCGGACTTGCCCCCCGCGGAGCCTCCCGTGATCGAAGTCGCCGGTCTGTCGAAAACGTACGGCGACTTCGCCGCAGTGCGCGACCTGTCGTTCCGCGTGCGACCCGGCGAAGTGCTCGGGCTCGTAGGACCGAACGGCGCCGGCAAGACCACCACACTGCGCTGCATCGCGGGCATCATCCCGCCGACCTCCGGCAGCGTGCGGATCGCGGATCACGATCTCGCGACGGATCCGCTCGGCGCAAAGCGCGCGCTCGCGTTCTTCCCCGACGAGCCGCGGCTGTTCGACTACCTGACGGTGAGCCAACACCTCGCGTTCGTCGCGAGAATCTACGGAGTCGACGACCACGAAGCCGTTGCGCGGCCGCTGCTCGAGGAGTTCGAGATCGCGGACAAGGCGAACGAGCTACCCGGGAAGCTGTCGCGCGGCATGAAGCAGAAGCTCGCGATCGCTTGCGGGCTGCTGCACTCGCCGAAGGTCCTGTTCCTCGACGAGCCGCTCACGGGCCTCGACCCGCTCGGGATTCGCCGTATGAAGAACTCGATCGTGCAGCGCGCCCGCGCGGGCGCCGCGATCGTGCTGAGCTCGCACCTGCTGCATCTGCTCGAGGAAGTCTGCACGCACGTGCTGATCTTGAAGAACGGCGTGAAGATCGCGGACGGCACGCTCGCCGAGGTGGCCGCGAGATTCAGCAACGGCGAAAACGGCGTGAGCCTCGAGGAAGTGTTCATCCGCGCGACCGGCGGATCGGAGCAATAGGTGGGCGGCGTCTTCGGCGCCTTGCTCTATCTGCGCGCGACGTCCCTGCGCAACGCCACCGTGTCGAGGATCGGGCGGCTCAAGCAACCGAAGTACTTGGTCGGCGCGGTCGTAGGCCTCGCGTATTTCTACCTCGTGCTGTTTCGCCGTGTCATGGCGCCGCGGCCGACCAGCGGCTCGTTCGCGCAGCCGTTTCCGGTCGAGCAGCTGCCGACTGTCGAGTCGGTCGGCGCGCTGGTCCTGACGGTCCTAGTCGCGCTCTACTGGTTCTGGCCGAGGAGTCGCGCAGCGCTGGCGTTCAGCGAGGCCGAGATCGTTTTTCTCTTTCCCGCGCCCATTAGGCGCAAGACATTGATCCACTTCCGCACGATCAACGCGCAGCTCCGGATTCTGTTTACGTCGCTGCTGCTCGCGTTGTTCTCGAGCCCATGGACCTTTCTGCTCGGCGGCCCGGGCGTTCGCATCGTCGGCTGGTGGCTGATCCTTGCGACGCTCGATCTGCACGCGGTCGGCTCGTCCTTCACGATCACACGCCTCCTCGATCGCGGCATCACCTCGCTGCGCCGCCAACTACTCACGGCCGCGATCGCCGTGCTCGTGGTGGGTCTCGCGCTCGCAGCGGCTTGGCGCGGAGTACGCGCGCCGCAGCCCGAGGACTTGGCGGGCCCGGCCGCGGTGGCGCGCTACCTGAACTCTCTGCTCAGCGCCGGCGCGCTGTCGTGGCTGCTGCTACCCGCGAAGTGGATCGTTCGCCCATTGCTCGCAACCGATGCACGCGAGTTCTTCGCGGCGCTCGGCCCGGCTCTGCTGATCTACGCTCTACACTACGCGTGGGTGCTGCAGACGGAAGTGTCGTTCGAGGAAGCCTCGATCGCGAAGGCCGAGAAGCGCGCCGCCCGGCGCAGCGCCGCGCTGAGAGAAGGGACGCCGAGAAACTGGCGGACCGAACGCAAAGCGCAACGCGAGCCTTTCAAGCTATCCGCCACACGGCGGCCCGAAGTGGCTTTCCTCTGGAAGAACCTGCTCGCTTCGGCGTCGTACTTGCGACCACGTGTCGCTTTGATCGCCGCCGCCGTGATCGTCGTCGGGTGCAATTGGATCACGAGAACCGATCACGAGGTGCTGCGAAGCGTCGTCAGCGGGTTCGCTTTGGTCGGCGCGGGCTACACGTTCGTCTTCGGTCCGATCATCACGCGTCAGGACTTGCGCCTCGATCTGCCGAACGCCGACATCCTGAAGACCTACCCGCTGCGCGGTTGGCAAGTCGTCCTCGGCGAGGTGCTCGCGCCCGTCGCGATCGTGACCGTGTTGCTCTGGCTCATGCTGCTGGCCGCCGCGTTGACGTTTCAGTCGCCACGCATGGAATGGTGGACGCCGGCTTTGGCGACCGTGGCGATAGTTGCGATCGCGGTGCTGATCCCGTTCTTCTGCGCGATCGAGGTGCTCCTGATGAACGCTGCCGTCGTGTTGTTCCCGGCGTGGGTTGCGCTCGGCGCAGACCGCGGATCCGGGATTGACGTGATTGGCCAGCGCATCTTGTTCGTTGCCGTGATGTTCCTCGCGATGGTCGGCGCACTGTTGCCGGCGAGCATCGGCGCGGCCGCGATGTTCTTCGGCACGCTCTGGATCGTCGGCGCGCCGCTCGCCGCGGCGCTCGGCGCGGTCGCCGCGCTCGCGGTACTAGGCGTCGAGATCGGACTCGGGGTCGCGTTCCTCGGCCAGCGCTTCGAGCGCTTCGATCTGTCCGCGGAGCTCAGGCCGTAGCGGGCGCGCCGCCACCCGTGCGCTCCGCGAGCGCGAGCAGCACGAGCAGGTTCAAGATCGTCGACGTCGCGAGCCCGCCGAGCACCGTGATCGCCATCGGCGCCTCGATCTCGTAGCCCGCGCGTCCGAGCCCGAATGCGAGCGGCGCGAGGGCGAGTGCGGTCACGAGCGCGGTCATCAGGATCGGCACGAGCCGCTCGGCCGCGCCGCGCAGCGCGGTCGCGCGATTCCATTGGCTGCCCTCGACGTCGAGCAGATGCTCGTAGTGCGCGAGCAGCAGGATCGAGTTGCGCGAGCTCACGCCGAACACCGTCACGAGCCCGACGAGCGTGCCGAGCGAGAGACCGATCCCCGTGAGGCCCACGGCCGCGATGCTGCCGAGCAAGCTGAACGGCAGGTTCACGACGACGAGCCACGGATACGCGCGCCGCCGGAACGCGAGGTGCAGGATCAGCACGACCGCGACGAGCGCGACGACGGCGAACAGCACGATCTCGAGGCGCGCCTGACGCTCTGCCTCGGCCTCGCCCGCGAAGCGCACGAACACTCCCGGCGGCAGCAGCCCGAGCGCCGCGATCCGCTCGCGCGCGGCCGCGACCGTGCCCTGGAGATCGCGGCCCGCGACGTTGAACGTGATCGCGACGCGCCGCTGGCCGTCGAGATGGCGCACCTGCGAGCGCCCGACCGCGGGCGCGACGTCCGCGAGCTGATCGACTCGCACCGGCCCGAACGGGCTCTGCACGGTGAGCCGGCCGACGAGGTCGATCCGGTTGCGCTCGGCGCCCGGCAGCAGCACGACGGCATCGACCGTGCGCGCACCCGCGAACGTCTCGCCGACCTTGAGTCCCGCGAACGCGGTCTGCAGAGCCTCGAGCAGGTCTCGACGCGTGACGCCGTGGGACGCGAGCAACTCGGCGCGGGGTCGCACGAGCACCTCGGGCGTCGCGCTCTGCCGTTCGTATTGCAGATCGACGATGCCCGCGACGCCGCCGAGCGCGGCCGCGATCCGCGCACCGCTCGCGTCGAGCGCGTCGAGGTCGTCGCCGAACACGTTGACGACGACGGCGGCCGTCTCGCCCGTCAGGCTCTCGCTGAAACGGTCGCCGAGGAACGTCACGACCTCGGTGCGCAGGCCCGGATAGCTCTCGACGATCTTACGGATCGCCTCTTCGGCCTCGGACTGGTCGATGCCGGGATCGGGCTTCAGCTCTACGTGGAACTCGCTGCGGTTCGGCCCCCACGTGTCCTCGCCGAGCTCGGCGCGGCCGATCTGCTGCTCGATCGTCGCGACGTACGGCAGCGCGAGGATCTCCTCGCTCACACGCCTGCCGACGGTCAACATCTCGTCGAAGGACGTGCCCGGCAGCGCACTGCTCGCCTGCACGACGAAATGCCCCTCCTCGAACTCGGGCATGAACTCGCCGCCGAGCGACGGCAGCCAGAGCAGCGCACCGGCGAACGCCGCGACGAGCACGATCGCGACCGCCGCGAAGCGCTCGCTGATCCAGACCGCCGCCCGCGCCTGCGCGCGCCGCAGCCGCGCTATCCACGCGGCTTCGGCACGGTGCGACGGCAACAGCAGCGCGCCGAGCGCGGGCGTCACGGTGAGCGCCGTCACGAGCGATGCGAGCACGGCCACGATGAACGCGAGCGCGAGCGGGCCGATGAACTCGCCCTGCACGCCCGAGATGAAGTAGACCGGCACGAACAGCCCGACCACCGCGAGCGTCGCGAAGATCACGGGCGAGCGGATCTCGAGCGACGCCTCGCGCACGACGTCGACGCGCGGTCTCCGGTTCGCGAACGACGCGTTCTCGCGCAGGCGGCGCATGATGTTCTCGACGTCGATGATCGCGTCGTCGACGAGCACGCCGATCGCGACCGCGAAGCCGCCGAGCGTCATCGCGTTGAGCGTGTATCCGAAGCGGGCGAGCACGAGCGTCGCGGCGACGAGCGACAGCGGGATCGTGATGAACGAGATCAGCGCCGCACGCACGTCCCTCAAGAAAGCGAACAGCACGACGAGCACGATCACGGCCGCGAGCGCGAGGCCGTCGCGGAGATTCCCGAGCGCCCGCTCGATGAAGGTCGCGGGCCTGTGCAGCGCCGGGTAGACGGTTACCCCCTGCGCCGTGAGCCGCGGCACGATGTCCGCGAGCGCGGTCTCGAGCGCGCGCGTGACGTCGAGCGTGTTCGCGCCGAACTGGCTCGATATCGTGAGCAGCACGCCGTCGCGGCCCTGGACCAGTGCGTCGCCGGCCCGCAGCGCCGCGGAAAGCTCGACGCTCGCGAAGTCGCCGATCTTCAGCGGCACGCCATTGCGCACCGTCACGACCGCCGCGGCGAGCACGGCGGGATCGGGCGCCGGCACCGGCGACTCGATCAGCACGCGCTGCGCCTCGAGATCGACGAAGCCCGCGCCGCGTAGCGCGAGCGCCGCGCGCGCGGCGTCCGCGAGCTCGACGAGCGTGATCCCGTATGCCTCGAGCTTCGCAAGATCCGGGCTGATACGGAGCTCTCGCACGTCGCCGCCGAACACGTTCACGCGCGCGACGCCGGGCACCGCGAGCAGCTGCGGCTTCAGGCTCCAGTCCGCGAGGTCGCGCAGCGCGAAGCGGTCGAGCTTGTCGGACACGAGGCCGAGCTTCAGCACGTCCATCGTGCTCGACGTGAGCGGCGACAGCTTCGGCGCGCGGACGCCCTCGGGCAGCGCGCCCGCGACGCGCGCGAGCCGCTCGGCGATGTCCTGGTGCGCACGCTGCGGATCGGTGCCGGGCTTGAAGTCGAGCGTGACGGCGGATAGTCCCGCGATCGACTCCGAGCGCAGCGCCGCGAGCGCCTGTGCGCCGTTCACGGCGGACTCGATCGGCCGCGTCACGAGCGTCTCGACTTGATCGGGCGTGAAGCCCGGCGCCTCGGCCTGGATCGAGACCTGCGCCGGCACGAACTCGGGAAACACGTCGACCGGCGTCTTGGCCGCCTGCCAAAGCCCGACGACCAGGAACGCGCCGGCGAGGATCGTGACGACGACGCGCCGGCGCACGCACCAAGCGACGAGCCAACGCATCGTGCTTTAGTCCGCCTCGGCGCCGCCGCCGATCTCGCGCGCAAGCAGCAGCCCCGCGCCCGCCACGACGACGCGCTGCCCTGCATCGAAGCCCGACGCCTGGAAGTAGCCCTGCGCCAGCGGACGCCCAAGATCGACGCGCCGCCGCACGAGCACGTCGTCCGACTCCTGCACGTAGCACCACGCCTCGCCGCCCGACAGCACGACCGCCGACGAGGGCACCACGCTGCCCGAGACCTCGGGCCCGGTCGCCACACTCGCGATCAGCCGCTCGCCGTAGCTCAACCCCGTGGGCGTCGACAGCAGCGCGAGCAGCGTCGGTCCCGGCACGCTCGGGTCCGACGGGCCGGTCCAAATCTCGGTCGTGATCCAGAACTCGTTGATCTCCCGGCCGAGGCGGCGCAGCGCGAGATTGCCGGGTCGCACGGCCGGCAATCCGGACGGGAAGCTCGCGCTCACGAGCAGCATCTCGCCGCGAGCGAGCGATGCGAGCAGCGGCTCGCGGCGCTCCGCGCCGAGCCAAGGCGCGGCGCCGAACTCGAGGCTCGCGCGGGCGCGCGCGACCGCGACCTGAGCCTGGTCCGCGGCCGCCTGGCGCTCCGCGGCCTCGAGCGTCTCGGCGGACACGGTCTTGTCCGCGCGATAGAGATCGCGCGCGCGCTTGAGCGCGACGTCGCTCGTGCGGGCTTCGGCCGCCGCCTTGTCGAGATCGGCCATCGCGGCAATGACGGGTTGCGGGTCGACGATCCGCGCCGGTCCGTCGAGCGTCGGCTGGAACGTCGCGGCGCCCACGTCGCCGAGCTCGACGCCGAGCTTGCCGCGCTCTTCTTCGCTCAGCGACACACCGAGCGCCGGTTTCGACTCGTCGGCCGCTGGCTCGCCGCGCGGCTTACCGGTCTCGCCGCCGCAGCCGCCGAGCGCGATCACGAGGAGCGCCAGAGCGAAGCGCGCGCTCATCGCGCCGGCTCCACGACGAGCAGCTCGCGGAGTGCGCCGCCCGCGTCGATCTGCGAGGCCGGATACAGAGGCCGCTCGACGCCTTGCTCGAGCGCGGTCACGGCGTCGAGCAACGCGCGTCGCGCCGTGAGCGTGCTGCGCTTGAGGCCCGCGAGCGCGATCTCGCCCGCGAGCAATTGGCCGCGATTCACGGCGCCGGCCTCGAGCCGCCGCTCGAGCGACGCCACCGTGTCCGCCGCGTCGCGCTCGCCCTGCTCGACGGCCGCGAGCGCCGCGCGCGCGGCGCGGTACTCCGCGACCGCGACGTCGATCGCGGCGAGCGCGCCGGCCTGCGTGTCGTCGAATCTCGCGGCCGCGACCGCGCGCTCGGCGATTGCGCGCTGAATCGCGGCGTTCGCGTTGTGGAACAGCGGCACGGGCAAGTCGAGCCCGAGCGTGATCTTGTGATCGGCCTGATCGAGCAGATAGCCCGGCGCGAGAGTGAGATCGGGATACTGCGTCGCGACCGCGGCGCGCAGGTCCTGCTCCGCGATCGCGTACTGCTCGAGCGCGCGCCGCACGTCGAGCCGGTTCACGAGCGCGAGGTCGCGCGCCGTGCTCACGTCCGCGTCGGCGATCGCCGGCACGCCGGCGAGCGGCGGCAGCTCGGGTTGCACGGCCGCGAGCTCCGCCGACGTCACCCCGATCGCGGCCGCGAGCTTCGCGGACGCGCGCGCGAGCTCCACGCCGTCGAGCTCGCGGCGGCTCGTGCTTTCGTTCAACGCCTGCACGGCCAAGAGCCGCTCGGCGGTCGTCGCGGCGCCGTACTGCAGCCGCGTATCGACCCAGTCGAGATATTCGCGCGCGAGTCGCGCTTCGTCGCCGTCGAGCACGACGGACGCGTTCGCGAACGCGACGTCGAGCAGCGCGGAGCGCACGTCGGCGCGCGCGCTCCAGAGCGCCTCGCCGAACGCCCACTCGGCCGCGCGCTCGCCCGCGAGCGCCGTCTCGCGGCGGATGTCGCGCTTGCCGCCGAGCTCGAACGTCATCGCGAGCGCGGCGCCGAGCACCCACGGGTCCGGACTGCCGCTGATCACCTTCTCGGTCGTCGTCTGGACTTTGGGGTTCGGGCGCTGCGAGTCGACGCCGGTCTTCGCGCGCGCGGCGCCGACCTCGGCGCGCGCGACGGCGACGTCGGTGCGCAGCGTCCAAGCCGCGAGCGTGAGCTGATCGAGCGACCAGTCGCCGTTGGCAACGGGCAGCGAGTGGCGGGCGAGCGCGGCGTCGACCGTGCTAGCCGTCAGCGAGCGCGCGGCGATCCGATCTCGGTTCGCGGCCGCGTCGATCGGCGCGAGAGGCACGTGCTGGCATCCCGCGCACGTCACGAGTAGCGCGGCCGCAAATCGCAAGCGAAGGTGAGCGAACGACGGTCGAAACATCGATACGGTTGCCCAGGCCGCAGCGCAGGCGATGATACACCGCGAGCGCGAGCCGACGGCCGCCCGAACGGACCATTCGCGCCGCGAGCGGGTCCCATTCGCATCGTGCAACGGCCCGGCGCGCCGAAAAAGGGCGTGCGCAGCCGATCGTTGCGACCGATAATCCGCGGCGGCGCCGTCGAACGAGCGCTTGCCGCCCGGAGTCGGCCCGGCGAGCGCGCGCCGCGCGGAGGCGCGCAACCCGGGAGTGGACCTTGGCTTTGTCACGTAAAGACTTGGAGCAAGCGGCCTCAGCGCCGTTCCTGCCGTTCTCGCGTCCGTCGATCACGGCGCAAGACATCGAGGCGGTCAACGCCGTGCTCACCTCGGGCTGGATCACAACCGGCCCGCAGTGCGCCGAGCTCGAGCGCGCGTTCGCGGCCTACACCGGCGCGCGGCACGCGGTCGCGCTCACGTCGGCGACGGCCGGGCTGCACGTGCTGCTGCGGGCGCTTAGGGTAGGGCCGGGCGACGAGGTCGTGACGCCGTCGATGACCTGGGCGTCGACGCCGAACATGATCGTGCTCGCGGGCGCGACTCCGGTGTGGGTCGACGTCGACACCGACACGCTGATGACGACGGCCGAGCGCGTCGAAGCCGCGCTCACCGAGAAGACGAAGCTCATCATCCCCGCGCACTTCGCGGGCGCGCCGCTCGACCTCGAGCCGCTGCGCGCGCTCGCGAGCCGGCGCGGCATTCCGCTCGTCGAAGATTCCGCGCACGTCGCGGGCGCCGCGTACGCCGGGGAGAAGCTCGGCGCGCGCGGCACGTCGATCTTCTCGCTGCATCCGATCAAGAACTTCACGACCGGCGAAGGCGGGATCGTCTGCACGGACTCGGACGAGCTCGCGGCGCGCGTGCGGCGCCTGCGCTTCCACGGCCTCGCCGCGGACACGTATCAGCGCGAGACTCAAGGCCGTGCGCCGCAGGCAGAGGTGATCGAGCCCGGCTACAAGTACAACTTGCCGGACATGAATGCCGCGCTCGGCGTGAGCCAGCTCGCGCGGCTCGACGAGATGAACCGCAAGCGCACGCGGCTCGCCGAACGCTATCGCGAGCGGCTCGCGGGCGTGCCGGGCGTGCTGCCGCTCGCGTTGCCCTCGTACGACCACGTGCATTCGTGGCATCTCTTCATCGTGCGGATCGATGCGCGCGAGGCCGGCCTCGACCGCGACGCGTTCATGAGCGAGATGAAGGCGCGCGGCATCGGCACCGGCCTGCACTTCCGCGCCGCGCACACGCATCGCTACTACGTCGAGAACTACCCGCCGCGGCAGCCGCTGCCGAATACCGAGTGGAACTCCGCGCGCGTCTGCTCGTTGCCGCTGTTCCCGGACATGGCGGCGAGCGACGTGGACCGCGTCGTCGCGGCGATCGAGGACGTCGTCGGGAGCAAGCGGCGATGAAGACGGGCTGCGTGTCGATCGTGATTCCGATCTACAACGAGGAGGCCAACCTCCCGGAGCTCCTGCGGCGTTGCCTCGAGATGGGCCGCACGCTCGACCGCGCGTTCGAGATCGTGCTCGTCGACGACGGCAGCAAGGACGGCTCGAGACAGATGCTCACCGCGGCCGCCGAGCGCGACCCCGCGCACGTCGTCGCCGTGCTGTTGAACCGCAACTACGGGCAGCACGCGGCCGTGATGGCCGGGCTCGCGCAGGCGCGCGGCGACGTCGTCGTGACGCTCGACGGCGATCTCCAGAACCCGCCCGAGGAAGTGCCGAAGCTCGTCGCGGCCGTCGACGAGGGTCACGACGTCGTCGGCGGAGTGCGGCGCCGGCGCATGGACACCTGGTTCCGGCGCACCGCGTCGCGCACGATGAACCGCATCATGGGCAGGATCACTGGCGTCTACGTGACGGACTACGGCTGCATGCTGCGCGCGTACCGGCGCGACATCGTCGACGCGATCCTCGCGAGCGGCGAGCGCAGCGTGTACGTGCCGGCGCTCGGCAACAGCTTCGCGGGGCATCTAACCGAGGTCACCGTCGAGCACGCGGAGCGGCGCGCGGGCGAGTCGAAGTACCGCTTGAGCTCGCTCGTGAACCTGTACTTCGATCTGCTCGTCGGCACGACGACGGCGCCGCTGCGGCTCCTGAGCATCGTCGGCACGCTGAGCGCGGTCGCGGGCCTCGCTTTCGGCGTGCTGCTGCTCGTGCTGCGCTTCGTCTACGGACCCGGCTGGGCGGCCGAAGGCGTGTTCACGATCTTCGCCGTGCTGTTCATCTTCCTCGGCGTGCAGCTGCTCGGCATGGGCCTGCTCGGCGAATACATCGGCCGGATCTCGCGCGACGTGCAGCGCCGGCCGCGCTATCTCGTGCACGAAGTGATCGGCTCGGGCTACGCCGCCGGTGCGGGCCGCTCGATGGGGCGCGCAGCGAGCCGCGAGATCGGCGTGTGACGGGGACGCAAAGCTCGCTGTTGTTCGCTGCTTTGCTCGCGGTGAGCCTGCTCGGCCTCGGCCGCGATCTTTGGACTCCCGATGAGCCGCGCGAAGCCGAGATCGGCCGCGAGATGTGGCTCGCGCCGAGCGTCGTGCCGACGCTCAACGGCGAGCGCTTCATCGAGAAGCCGCCGCTCTACTACTGGGCCGTCGCGGGCGCCTACGCACTCGCGGGCGGCCCGTCGCCCGCCGCGGCGCGCGCAGTGAGCGCCGCGGCCGCGTTCGGCACGCTGCTGCTCGTGTGCCTCTGGGGCCGGGGCGTCTTCTCGCAGGGCGTCGGCATCGCGGCGGCGATCGGGCTCGCGACGAGCGCGCAGTTCATGTGGACGTCGCACTCGATCGTGATGGACTCGCTGCTGATGCTGTCCACGACCGCCGCCCTCTGGGCCGCGCATGCGCTCGTGCGCGGCGGCGCGAATCGCGGCACGCTGCTCGCGTTCTATCTCGGCGTGCTCGCGGCGCTGTGGACGAAGGGCCTGATCGGTCCCGTTCTGATCGCAGCCAGCCTACTCACTTACGCGGCGCTGCGGCGAAGCTTCGCGGTGCTTCGGCCGCTGCACCCGTTCGCCGGCGCGGGGTTCGTGCTGCTGATGACCGCGGCCCTCGCGGCCGCGATTGCAGCCGATGCGGGTTGGGGGGCGGTTCGCGAATGGCTATGGGTCAATCACGTCGAGCGCGTGACGAATCCGGTCGCGACCGGCCACGACCAGCCCGTGCTCTATTACCTGTGGACGTTGCCGGCCGCGGTGTTCCCGTGGTGGCTGCCGTTCGCCGCGTTGTTCCGGCCGAGCACCTGGACACGCGCCGCGACGCCGTGGGGCGACGCGAAGGTCTTCTTCGGCGCCGCGACCCTCGGCATGACGCTGCTGCTCAGCGTGCCCGCGACGAAGCGCGGCCTGTACCTCATGCCGGTACTTCCGCCGTTGTTCCTGCTCCTCGCGGCCGTCGCTGCCGAATGGTGGACGAAGACCGCCGCGCCGCGGCTGCGCAACGCGGCGTGGCTCGCGCAGGGCGTCTGCGTCGCGCTGTTCGCGGCCGTCCCCGCCGCATTCGCAATCGGTTATCTGCGCGTCGTCGATGCGCGCGCCGTGCTGTTCCTCGGCGTCGTCGCGGCGCTGCTCGGCGCGCTCGCCGTCTTCTCGCTGCGCGGCGCGGGCGCGCAGGCGCTCGCGACGCTCGGCGCGTGCTCGCTCGCTGCGGCCGTCGGACTACTCGCGGTCGCCGCGCCGCTCGCAGCGCCGCGCAAAGACATGTCCCCGTTCGTGGCCTGGGTCGGCGCGCAGCTGCCGCGCAGCGAGACGCTCTACGTGACGGGCGAGATCGACGAGACGCTCGACGGCATCGTGCCGTTCGTCACGGGCCGGCGCGCCGTCGCGATCGGCGCGGCCGAGATCGAGGCGACCCGCCCGCGCTTCGTGCTCGTGCAAGGCAAGAACGGCGCGAGCGCCGCTGCGGCGCTCGCCGCGCCATACCGTCGGCTCGCGAGCAGCGAGGTCGGCTCGGATCGTTACCTCGCGCTCTGGTCTCGCGACGACGAGCCGCTCGGCGCGCCGCCGCAGCACGAGCCGTCGTCATCGCCCGGCCAGTAGCTCTTCATTCATCCTTCAGCGGAGTGTTTCGATGCGCGCGATCGTATTGGCCTATAACGACATCGGTTGCACGGGCATCGAGGCGTTGCTCGAGCACGGCTTCGACATCGCGGGAGTACTGACTCACGCCGACGATCCGCACGAGACGGCGTGGTTCCGGTCCGTCGCCGAGCTCGCCGCCCGCCGCGGCCTGCCCGTGTTCGCGCCGCAGGATCCGAATCACCCGCTCTGGGTGCGCAAAATCCGCGAGCTCGCGCCCGACGTGCTGTTCTCCTTCTATTACCGCGCGATGCTATCCGACGAGGTGCTCGCGATTCCGAAGCACGGCTGCTTCAACCTGCACGGCTCGCTGCTGCCGGCGTATCGCGGCCGCGCGCCCGCGAACTGGGCGATCTTGAACGG
>Ga0326731_1000122_pt1 | contig 19650 bp, 17 predicted proteins | sample MHFSIPfraction_FD_207645 | JGI IMG/M metagenome (GOLD analysis project Ga0326731, IMG submission 207645) | Lab enriched peat soil microbial communities from Michigan Hollow, Ithaca, NY, United States - MHF9FY SIP fraction | ecosystem: Environmental > Terrestrial > Soil > Wetlands > Peat | place...
GTTCACGGTCGCGGCCGCGAGCCCGCGGACGAGATAAAGGAGCCGGCTCGGGGCCAGCGGGCCGCCGCGATAGAGCTTGCCTGGGTAGCCGCCGAGCGTCGCCGCGATCTCCGGGAAGACCTTCGCCGGCGCAAGCGACGTGACCCGATTGATCACGACGCCGATCGCGCCGTTGTCATCATGGCGTAATACAAGTACGACGCCATGAGAGAAGTTGGGATCGGCGAGCTCCGGGCTCGCGATGAGCAGGGAGCCGTTGGCGATCTCCTGTGCGGCTGCGAGCGCGCCGGCGCCGAGCGCCGCGACCGCGACGAGCGCTCGCCAAAAGAGCGCGAGCCGGAATCGCGCGAGCCCTTTCGAGGCGCCGGCGCGAGCGGTCGGTGGAGCGACGTGAAAGAAAGGCATGGGCTCATGATACCGATTTCGCCACCGCCAGGTGTGTCGTCACGAGACTGCGAGTATTATTCGCGCCCCGTTTTGCCGGCCGCCGCGCCGGCGCCGAGGATGCGGGGCGAATTGAACGCAGATTCCACAACGTGGCCGAGCGCGCTCGGCTATCGGATGCCGGCAGAATGGGAGCCGCACGAGGCGACCTGGCTGTCGTGGCCGCACAACCGCGATAGCTGGCCGGGCGTGTTCGAGGGCGTCGAGCCCGCGATGGCCTCGTTCGTCGCCGCGCTCGCCGAGTGCGAGCCCGTGCACATCAACGTGCTCGACGCGGCCCACGAGCGCCACGTCCGCAAGGTGCTCGCCGCATTCGCGCCCGCCGAGCGCCTGTCGTTCCATCGCTTCCCCACGAACGACGCTTGGTGCCGCGACCACGGCGCGATCTTCGTCACGCGGCCCGGCTCCGACGCCCCGAGGCTCGCGCTCAATTTCGACTACAACGCCTGGGGCGGCAAGTATCCGCCGTTCGACCTCGACCGGAAGATCGGCCGGATGATGGCCGGGGCACTCGGCGTGCCGCGCTTCGCGCAAGGGCGCATCGTGCTCGAGGGCGGCTCGATCGAGGTGAACGGCGCGGGCGCGCTGCTCACGACGGAGCAGTGCCTGCTGAACCCGAACCGCAACCCGCAACTCGACCGCGCAGACATCGAGCGAATTCTCCGCGACGCGTTCGGGGTGACCGAGATCGTCTGGCTTGGGCTCGGCATCGAGGGCGACGACACGGACGGCCACATCGACGACCTCACGCGCTTCTTTGCGCCGCACTCGGTCCTCACCGTGATGGAGCCCGACCGCCGCGACAAGAACCACGCGCCGCTCGCGGCGAACCGGCGCCGGCTCGCCGAGCTCAACGTAGGCGGCCGCGCGCTCGAGGTCGTCGAGCTGCCGATGCCCGAGCCACAGTACCTGGAGACGCAGCGTCTGCCGGCGAGCTACGCGAACTTCTATATCGCAAACGGCGCGGTGCTCGTGCCCGTGTTCGGCTGCCCCGAGGACGATGCCGCTTGCGCAATCATCCGGGGCTGCTTCACCGGCCGCCGTGTCGTGCCGGTCGATTGCCGCGTGCTCGTCGCGGGCCTCGGCACGCTCCACTGCCTCACGCAGCAGGTCCCCGCGGCCCCGTCCGCGGCGTCTCGATGAGCGCCCGGTATTGTGGCGCGCGGCGTGATTTCCTACTCTTCCACGCTTTGACGGGCGCGTAGACGCCCGAGGTATCCGTCGATGGGCGCGATCTCCGACTTCATCCGGCACCACTACCGGCACTTCAATGGCGCCGCGCTCGTCGACGCGGCCGACGGGTACGTCCGCCATCTCGCTAACGGCGGCGAGATGCTGGTGACCCTCGCGGGCGCGATGAGCACCGCGGAGCTCGGCTTGTCGCTCGCCGAAATGATCCGGCGCGGCAAGGTCCACGCGATCTGCTGCACGGGAGCGAACCTCGAAGAGGACGTCTTCAATCTGGTCGCGCACGAGCACTACGTGCGGATCCCGCATTACCGGCATCTCTCGCCGCAGGAAGAGGAACAGCTCCTCGACCGGCATCTGAACCGAGTCACCGACACCTGCATCCCCGAGTTCGAGGCGATCCGGCGGATCGAAGGCGCCGTGCTCGAAGAGTGGGAGCGCGCCGACCAAGGCGACCAGCAGTTCTTTCCGCACGAGTTCATGTACAAGATCCTGCGCTCGGGCGTGATGAAGCAGCACTATCAGATCGACCCGAAGGATAGCTGGCTGCTCGCTGCCGCCGAGAAGAATCTGCCGATGTTCGTGCCGGGCTGGGAGGACTCGACGCTCGGCAACATCTTCGCGGCGCACTGCATGGCCGGCGACCTGAAGAACGTGCACACGGTGCGGACCGGCATCGAGTACATGATGATTCTCGCGGACTGGTACCGGAAGAAATCGACGCAGGCATCGATCGGCTTCTTCCAGATCGGCGGCGGGATCGCGGGCGACTTCCCGATTTGCGTCGTGCCGATGCTCCAACAGGACCTGCAGCTCGCCGACACGCCGCGCTGGGGCTACTTCTGCCAGATCAGCGACTCCACGACGAGCTACGGCTCGTACTCGGGCGCCGTGCCGAACGAAAAGATCACTTGGGGCAAGCTGTCCGCGTCGACCCCGAAGTTCATCATCGAATCCGATGCGACGATCGTCGCGCCGTTGATCTTCGCTCACGTGCTCGGACAGTAGCTCGGAGGAGAGGAAAAGAGATGTCGACGCCCCAAAACAAGACCAAAGCCTCGCCCGCGGAATGGACTATCCAGGACGCCACCGAGCTCTACCGCATCTCGAGCTGGGGCGATCCGTTCTTCTTCGTCAACGCGAACGGCCACATGGCCGTGCGCGCACTCGACGAGGCCGGCACGACGATAGATGTCGTCGACGTCGTCAACGAGCTGCGCCGCCGCGGCGTGCAATTCCCCGTTCTGCTCCGCTTCCAGGACGTGCTGCGGGCGCAAGTGCGCCGCGTGAACGAGGCGTTCCGCACTGCGATCGCGGAGGCGAACTACGGCAACATCTATCGCGGGATTTATCCGATCAAGGTGAACCAGCTTCACGAGGTCGTCGACGAGCTGCTCGACGCGGGCCGCCCCTACGGCATGGGTCTCGAGTGCGGCTCGAAGGCGGAGCTCATCGCGTGTCTGCCGCAGATCGACGGCGACACGCTGCTCGTCTGCAACGGTGTCAAGGACCGCACGATGCTGTCGCTGATGATCGCCGGGCAGAAGCTCGGCCAGAACATCGTGCCGGTGATTGAGAAGTACTCGGAGTTCGTCGACTTGAAGGGTCTCGCGTTCAGCACCGGCTACATGTCGCAGCTCGGCGTGCGCGTGCGGCTCGCGACGCGCGGCTCCGGCCGTTGGTCCGAGTCCTCGGGCACGAACTCGAAGTTCGGCCTGAACGTCGCCGAGCTCATGCAGATGGTCAACGAGCTCGAGGTGAGCGGCCAGCAAGCGAAGCTCGTGCTGCTGCATTGCCACATCGGCAGCCAGATCGCGGACATCCAAGTGCTCAAGCAGGCGACCAAGGAGGTCGCGCAGATCTATACGCAGCTCGTGAAGCGCGGCTTCGGCTTGAAGTATCTCGACGTCGGCGGCGGCCTCGGCGTGAACTACGACAAAGGCCACCTCGAGGAGGACGCGGGCATCAACTACAGCCTCGAGGAATACGCGAACGCCGTCGTGTTCACGGTCAAGGAAGTCTGTGACTCGAACGAGGTGCCGACGCCGACGCTCGTCACCGAGAGCGGCCGAGCGCTCACGGCGCATCACTCGGTGCTGATCGTGCCGGTGCTCGGCGCGCACGCGAAGGACGACCCGACTCAAGATCTCACGGTGCCGGAAGGCGTTGCCGAGCCGGTGCACGCGCTGAACAAGATCCTCACGAACCTGCCGAAGACGCGCAAGCAGGCCGAGCTGCTCGAGGCGTTCCACGACGTCAACGAGCACCTCGAGAACGTGCGCCAGCTGTTCACGCTCGGCTATCTGCCGCTCTCGGAACGCGGGCTCGCCGAGAGCCTGTACTGGCGCATCTGCACGCTGCTGCTGCGGATGCTCAAGCGCAATCCCGAGACGCCGCGGCCCGAGATCGTCGAGCTCGAGGACCAGCTCACCGAGCTCTACCTCTGCGACTTCTCGGTGTTCCAGTCGATGCTCGACCACTGGGCGATCGGCCAACCGTTCCCGATCGTGCCGATCGACCGGCTCGACGAGCAGCCCGAGAAGCGCGCGATCCTCGTCGATCTCACCTGCGACTCGGACGGCAAGGTCACGCACTACGTGTCGACGCGCGACAACCGCTTCCTGCCGGTGCATCCGACCGTGAACGGCACGCCGTACTACGTGGCCTTTTTCTTGATGGGCGCGTACGAGGACATCATCGGCGACGCGCACAACCTGTTCGGCCGCGTGACCGAGGCGCACATCTACGCGGACGCCGAGGAGCCCGGCGACTTCTGGATCGAGAAGATCATCCACGGCACCGCGGTGCAGGACATGCTCGCCCAGGTTCAGTACTTCCCGAACGACCTGCACCGACGCATGAGCGAGCTCGTGCGCGCGAAGATCCAGGCGAATGTCGTGCGGCCGACGCAGGGCATGGAGATCCTCGACCAGTACATGGCGTGCTTCCAGCAGACCACCTACTGCGACACGCGCGACATCGAGCGCGACGCGTCCCGATGACCGGCCCGCGGGCCCGCGCGTCGCACGGAGCTGCGCGGCGATGACCGCGCGTCCGCTCAAGGTCGGACTCGTGCAGATGGCGATGGGCGAGGAGCCCGCGCCGAATCTCGCGAAGGCGATCGACGGCGTGCGCGAGGCGGCGCGCCGCGGCGCGAAGCTCGTCGTGCTGCCCGAGCTCTTCAGGTCGCGCTACTTCTGCCAGACCGAGGACGCGAAGCTATTCGCGCTCGCTGAGCCGGTCCCGGGACCGACCAGCGACTCGCTCGCCGCGCTCGCGAAGGAGCTCGGCGTGACGCTCGTCGCGAGCCTGTTCGAGAGGCGCGCGGCCGGCGTGTTCCACAACACCGCGGCGGTGCTCGACGCGGACGGCCGCTACCTCGGCAAGTACCGCAAGATGCATATCCCGGACGACCCGCGCTACTACGAGAAATTCTATTTCGCGCCGGGCGACCTCGGGTTCAAGACGTTCCAGACGGCGGCCGCGCAGGTCGGTGTGCTGGTGTGTTGGGACCAATGGTATCCGGAGGCCGCGCGGCTCACCGCGCTGCAGGGCGCGGAGATCCTCGTCTATCCGACCGCGATCGGTTGGCACCCGGCCGAGAAGGCCACGCACGGCGAGCACCAGCACGCCGCGTGGGAGACGATCCAGCGCAGCCACGCGATCGCGAACGGCTGCTTCGTCGTGGCGGTCAATCGCGTGGGCTTCGAGCCCGATCCGTCCTCCGGCGGCAATCCGCAAGCCGGGATCGAGTTCTGGGGCCAGAGCTTCATCGTCGCGCCGGACGGCCGCGTCGTCGTGCGCGCGCCCGTGGACCGCGAGGCGGTGCTCGTGGAAGAGATCGACCTCGCGGAGATCGACGCGAGCCGGATCGGCTGGCCGTTCTTCCGCGACCGGCGCATCGACGCGTACGCCGAGATCACGAAGCGCTTCGGCGACGGCGACTGACGCTCGCGCCGGGTGCCGGGGGTGTAGACTCGGCAAGCCACTATGGAGGACAGCCCATGACTCGTCGTCTCGCGTTCGCCGCCGCGGCTCTTGCGCTCGCTTCGCCGCTGTTCGCACCTGGCGTTTCTCGCGCGCAGCCCGCCGCGTCGCCCGATTGGAAAGCCGACGCGCCGGGTCGCGCGCACCGGATCGACGTCGCCGCGCTGCCGGCGCCGGGGCAGTCGTCCGCCGACTTCCCGCGGATCGTGCCGAAGCCGAACGACGCGAAGCTCGATCTTCCGCCGGGATTCAAGATCGACGTGTTCACGCGCGACGTGCAGGGCCCGCGCACGATGCGCGTCGCGCCGAACGGCGACATCTTCCTGGCCGAGACGAAGGCCGGCCGCATCAAGATTCTGCACGCGTCGGCCGACGGCTCGAGCGTCGCGAGCGCGGTGACCTACGTCGAGGGTCTCAATGGACCGTTCGGTATGCAGTTCTATCCCTCTGGCCGGCAGCCGCAATGGCTCTACGTCACTGAGATCAACCGCGTGCTGCGTTACGCCTACAAGGTCGGCGACGCGAAGCCGTCCGGGCAGCCCGAGGTCGTCGTGCCGCAGCTCGCGGACTCGACGCAGGGCCACTCGACGCGCGATCTAGTGTTCTCGCTCGACGGCAAGCGAATGTTCGTGGCCGTCGGCTCGCAGTCGAACGTCGCGGAAGACATGCCGAAGAAGTCGGCCGCCGACATCAAGACGTGGGAAGCCGAGCACGGCGTCGGCGCCGCCTGGGGCAACGAGGCGAATCGCGCCGACGTGCTCGTGTTCGACGTCGGCTCGGGGAAGCCCGGCAAGCCGTTCGCGACCGGCATCCGCAACTGCGTGGCGCTCGCGATGCAGCCGACCGGCGATCTCTGGTGCACGACGAACGAGCGCGACGCGCTCGGCGACAACCTCGTGCCCGACTATTCGACTCGCGTGAAAGAAGGCGGCTACTACGGCTGGCCGTGGTACTACATGGGCAATCACGAGGATCCGCGCCACGCGGGCGAACGCCCCGACCTCGCGGGAAAGACAATAACGCCCGATGTGCCGTACCAGGCCCATTCGGCTGCCGTGGGCTTCACGTTCTACACGGCGAGCAATGGCAAGTCGGCGTTTCCGGCCGAGTACGTCGGCGACGCGTTCGCGGTGTTCCATGGCTCGTGGAACCGCGCGAGCCGCACCGGCCACAAAGTGGTCCGCGTGCCGATGAAGAACGGGGTGCCGACGGGCGAGTATGTCGACTTTCTCACCGGCTTCATCAGCGCGGACGGCAAGCCCTGGGCGCGGCCGTCGAGCATCACGGAGCTCGGCGACGGATCGCTGCTCCTGAGCGACGACGACGGCAACTTGATATACCGGATCTCGTATTCGCATTGAGCACGCGACATGAAATTCCTGCGTGACTTCGTAGTGAATGCGGTCGTTGGCGGACTGCTCGTCCTGGTCCCCGTCTACATCGCGGTTCTGCTGCTCGGCAAAGCGATGCAGACGGGTGCCAGCGCCGTGAAGCCGCTCGCGGATCTATTGCCCGCGTGGCTGCCGGCCGAGCATGTTCTGAGCCTCGTGCTCGTGCTGCTGCTTTGCTTCGCGGTCGGGGTATTGGTGCGCACCTCGAGGGGCTCTGCTCTGCGCGCGCAGCTGGATCGTTCGGTGTTCGGCAAGCTACCGGGGTACGAGATGCTCCGTTCGCTGAGCCAGCAGGTCGCGGGCCGAGCCGACCAAGCGGGCTGGAAACCCGCGATCGCAGAAATCGAAGACGCGCTCGTGCCCGCGTTCATCATCGAGAGGCTCGACAACGGGACCTACACCGTCTTCGTGCCTTCGGTCCCGACGCCGTTCGCGGGCGCGATCTATGTGCTCACGCCCGACCGCGTCCACGAGCTCGACGTGCCGGTCGCTCAGGCCGCGCGTGCGATCTCGCAGTGGGGTATCGGCACGAAGAGCTTGATCGAGAAGATGAAGCCGCGCGGCGCGGCCTGAGGCGCGGGCCTCGCCGACCTCGAGCGACGCGCGATCAGCACCCTTGTGGGGGTTGCGACCACTGCAGGCCGTCGCTCGCCTTGTGGATCTCGCTCAGCAATATCGAGACGTGAGCGCCGTCGTCGGATTGCTTGCTCCCCGTGGCCACGACGTGGTCACCGACTTTCACCGCTTCCTTCTGCACGCCCGCGAGGCTCAGCTGTTGGATGCTGCGCCAGACCAAGTCATAGGTCGTGCCATCCGCGGCTTTGATCGACAGCTTCACGTGGGGATTGCCCCACTCGATGCGTTGCACGTCGCCCTCGATCGTGTAGAGCTGGCAGCGATCGAAACGCGGTGGGTGGTGCGCGCCGGCGGAGCTTGCTAGCCCAAGCAGTGCCAGGGCCGAGATCGAAGATCCGAAGAATCCACGATTCACGATTCCCCTCCATGCCGCGGAGGCGGCTCGGGGTTGGCTCGTATGGAGTCTAGTCCTACGGCCGATGGTTCGCGAACCGGCCGCCGTGTTTGTACACTCGCGCGATGCCCAAGATGCCCTCGCTCGACGCCGAACGCGCGTCGCAGCTCGCCGCGCAGCTCTATGCGAGCTCGATCGTGCCGACGCTCGCCGAGTACATCAAGATCCCGAACAAGTCGCCCGGCTTCGATCCCGACTGGGAGCGCAGCGGTCACATGCAGCGCGCGATGGATCTGATCGTCGCGTGGTGTCGCGCGCGGCGGATCGCGGGAATGCGGCTCGAGGTCGTGCGACTCGCGGGCCGCACGCCGCTGCTGTTCATCGAGGTGCCGGGCACCGTCGACGACGCGGTGCTGCTCTACGGTCACATGGACAAGCAACCCGAGATGACGGGCTGGGCCGAGGGCTTGGGTCCTTGGCAGCCGGTGCTGCGCGGCGACAGGCTGTATGGTCGCGGCGGCGCCGACGACGGCTATTCAACGTTCGCGTCGCTCGCGGCGCTCGAGGTGCTGCAAGACCAGAACATTCCGCACGCACGCTGCGTCGTGATCATCGAGGGTTGCGAGGAGAGCGGCAGCGGCGACCTGCCGGCCTACATCGAGCACCTGCGCGAGCGGATCGGCACGCCGTCGCTGGTCGTCTGCCTCGACTCCGGCGCCGCCGACTACGAGCGGCTCTGGTCCACGACGTCGCTGCGCGGGATGGTGATCGGCAATCTGCACGTCGACGTGCTGCGCGAAGGCGTGCACTCGGGCGAGGCGAGCGGCGTCGTGCCGTCGAGCTTCAGGATCGCGCGCTCGCTGCTCGACCGGCTCGAGGACGCGAGGACGGGCCGGATCTTACCCGAGTGGCTCTACGCGGCGATCCCCGAGCAGCGCGCGGCGCAGGTGCGCGCGATGGCGGGCGCGCTCGGCGACGGCATCGCGAATCACTATCCGTGGCGCGGCGCCACTCGGCCCGTGACCGACGACGCGGCCGAGCTGATCTTGAATCGCACCTGGCGCCCGCAGCTCGCGATCACCGGTGCCGGCGGCCTTCCGTCGCTCGGCTCGGCCGGCAACGTCCTGCGCGCGGGGACAGCGCTGCGCGTGAGCGTGCGCTTGCCCCCCGGGGTCCATGCCGAGCGCGCGAAGGAGCGGATCGCGCGCTTGCTGACGGAGAACCCGCCGTACGGCTCGGACGTGCGCTTCGAGTCGGCCGAGGCCAGCGACGGCTGGAACGCGCCCGCGCTCGCGCCGTGGCTCGAGGCCGCGCTGAGCGAGTCTTCGCAGGCGTATTTCGGCGCGCCGGCCGGGTACATGGGCGAGGGCGGCACGATCCCGTTCATGGCGATGCTCGGCGAGCGGTTTCCGGACGCGCAGTTCCTAATCACCGGCGTGCTCGGTCCCGAGTCGAACGCGCACGGGCCGAACGAGTTCCTGCACGTCCCGACCGCGCGCAAGCTGACCTGCTGCGTCGCCGCGACGATCCGCGCGCACGCGTTGCGGTAGTTGCGGTTAGCGGAGCGCGGCGGGGCGCAGCTCGGCGTCGAGGCTGCGGCCGCGCCGTACGACGATCTCGGGCAGCGCGTCGACGTCTTCGACGCGCGTGCGGAAATTCACGATGCACGCGCGCAGGTACTGCGCGCCGTCGATCACCGCGTTCGACACGAAGCACTCGCCCTCGCGCTCGAGCGCGTTCAGCAGCGCGGTGTTGAGCGTGTCGAGGTATCGGGCCCACGCCTCCCCGCCCGCGCGGGCGGCCGTGGGCCGGTAGCGGAACGTCGCGATGCTGAGGCTCTGCGTTCGCGCCTCGAGCTCCGTGTGTCGCTGCGCGGCTTCGAACAGGCGGCGCGCGAGCGCGATGTCGTCGCGAATCATCTTCTCATAGCCTGCGCGCCCGACGTGCTTGAGGCAGAGCCACACTTTCAGCGCTCGGAAGCCGCGCGAGTTTTGCGGGCCGTGCTCGTAGAAGTTCGTGACGTCCTCCGCGCCGTCGAAGTGGTAGTAGCGCGGCCGATAGCTGAACGTGTGCATCAGCGCGGCTGGGTCGCGCACGAGCGTGCACGCGGCTTCGAGCGGCATGTAGAGCCACTTGTGCGGATCGAGCGCGACCGAATCGGCCAGCGCCAGAGCCTTCAAGTCCGCCGGCGCTTCGGCGAGCGCGGCGGCCGGCGCACCGTACGCGCCGTCGACGTGGAACCAGATCTCTTGGCTGCGCGCGACGGCCGCGATCTCGGGCAGCGGATCGATCGCGCCGGTGCTCACGCTGCCGGCGGTCCCGACGACGAGGAACGGCCAGCAGCCGGCCGCGCGATCGGCGCCGATCTGCCGCTCGAGCTCGTCGACGCGCAGGCGCTGCGTCGCATCCGTCGGCAGCCAGCGGATCGCGCTCGTGCCTAGCCCAAAGAGATCCGCCGCCTTCTCGATCCAGGTGTGCGTTTCGTGCGACGCGTAAACGATCAGGCGGCGCGCGTCGGCGCCGACGCCGTCGGTGCGCAGATTCCACGGCGCTTTCGCGTGCCGCGCGGCGAGGAAGCCGAGGAAGTTCGCCATGTTGCCGCCGCTGACCATGATGCCGCCGCACGGCGCGCCGAAGCCGACGAGCTCGCCGAGCCAGCGGACGACCTGCGCCTCGATCTCCGTCGCGACGGGCGCCAAGTCCCACTTGCCGACGTTCGGATTGACGGCGGCGGCGAGCAAGTCCGCGAGCGCGCCGAGCGGAGCCGCCGACGACGTGATGTAGCCCATGAACCGCGGATGGCCGTTGTGCAGCGAGTGATCGCAGAGCAGCGGCACGAGCGAGTCGAGCAGCTCGCGGGCTGGGGCTCCGGTTGAGGGCAGGGCGCCGCGGCCGACGAGATCGCGGATCGCGTCCGACGTCTCGCCGCGGGTGACGGGCCGCTCGCGCAGCGAATCGTAGAACTCGGCGATCCGATCGACGAGCCGGTGGCCCGCCGCGCGAAATTCATCCGCGCTCATGTCGAGTGACGCGCGCTCATCGCGGCCCGGGCCGCTTACTCTCTCCGCCATGGTTCGCGCTCCACGCAGCACCGTTGCCGCCCGCGCCATCATGGCATAATCGCCGCGAATCTCATGTTCACCGTTCGCCGCTATCCCGACGCCCGCGCTTTCCTCGCTCGCGCCGAGCCATGGTTGCTCGACGCGGAGATCGAGCGCGCGGGGCCGCTTTCGAACGCGCGTCAGGCGAGCGCGGACGACTCGCGCTACGAACGCCCGATGTACTGGGCGACCATCGAGGACGGCGACAAGATCATCGGCTGCGCGTACCGCACGCCGCCTTTTCGCGTCGGAGTCTCGGCGCTGCCGAAGGACGCGCTCGCGCCGCTCACGCTCGACCTCGAGAAGGTGTACCGGCACGTCAGCGGTTTCAGCGGCATCGATCCCGCCGCGAGCGCGCTCGCCGATATTTGGATCGCTCGCCACGGCGGCTCGTCGGCTATCGTGAGCCGGTCGTTCCTGTTCTCGCTCGGCGAGCCGACGCAGCTCGAGGTACCCGCCGGCACGCTGCGCGCCGCGATCCAACGCGACACGGCGCTCGCGAAGGACTGGGGCGACGCGGCCGCGCAGGAGTCCGGCATCGCGGCGCTCGACGGCAATCTCTGCTCGCGGCTGATCGGCGCGGGCCAGCTCTATCTCTACGACGTCGGCGGCGCGCCACGTTGCCTGCTCGGCGTGCTCCACAACACGGCTCGGGCGGCCTCGCTCGCGATCGTCTACACGCCTACACCTGAGCGGCGGCGCGGCTACGCGCGCGCGGGCGTAGCAAGCTTGAGCGCGCGACTCGCGGAGCGCGGCGTCGCGAAGCGCTACTTCCAGTTCGATCCCTCGAATCGCGGGGCCCAAGCGCTGGCCCAAAAACTCGGCGGCGAGCTGGTCCAGGCCGGGGTCGACATCGACTTTCGCTGATTTCCCGAGCGCTTAGCGCGGGTGTCGCCGAGCGGCACGCGCAGCGCTAGAATCCGGTCCATCAGGTTGACCGCGCACATGAGAGGTCTACTCCTCGCTATCGGCGTCCTCGTCTTGCTGGAGGCGTGCACGGCCTCGAGTACCCGCCGGTCCGAAATCTCCGACGAAGAGCTGCTGTCCGGCAGCGCGCTCGACCCGAGCTTCGCCGTCTCGGCGCCCGTGATCTCGATCGACGACGCGTTCGCGCTCGACGACGAGATGCAAGAGTTCGTGCGCCAGATCCGCGACGTCGGCGGCGACTCTTCGATGAAGGTGATCCACCTGCTCCAGGCGATGAAGCAGCGCGGCCTTTTCTCGCTCGAGTACAACGAAGCTTTGACGCACACGGTCAGCGGCACGTTTCACGAGCACCGCGGCAACTGCCTGTCGTTCACCATGCTGTTCATCGCGCTCGCGCGCGAGGCCGGCTTGCATGCCCGCTACCAGCTCGTCGACGTGCCGCCGCAATGGAACCTCGACTCCGACCTCGTCGTGATCGCGAATCACGTCAACGCGGTGATCAACTCGAGGACCGATAAGGATTTCGTGATCGACTTCAACAAGGCGAATTTCCACGGCGATTTCGTGACGCACAAGATCGACGACGCCTATGCGGCGGCGCTCTTCTATACGAACCTCGGCGCGGAAGCGATGCTGCGACGCGACTATCCGGAGAGCTTCACGCTGCTTCGCGAGGCGGTGCACGCGCGCGCCGATGTCGCGCCGCCTTGGGTGAATCTCGGCGTGTTGTACGGCCGGCAAGGTCTCTACGACTACGCCGAAGCCGCGTATCTGCGCGCGCTCCAGATCGCGCCGCAAGAGCGCTCGGCACTCGCGAATCTCGCCGGTATCTACGAGGCGATGGGCGACACCGAGCGCGCCGCCGAGTACCGCGAACGCGTGCGCCGCTACCAGGACATCAATCCTTACTATCACTACGCGCGCGCGCAGAAGGCATACCGTGAGGCGCTGTATGAGGACACGCTAGCCGAGCTACGGCGCGCGATCCGACTGCGCAGCGACGAAAGCGTGTTCTACGCGCTGCAAGGGCAGGCGTTTACGGCGCTCGGTCGCGACGTCGAGGCCGCGAAGAGCTTCGCGCGCGCGAGCGAGAGCCAGCGACAGGAATCGCTCGTGCGGACGGAGGCCAAGGCGAGCTCGGCGCCGGGCCGTCTCCCGCACCCTTCGTACACCACGGGCAACGCGGTTTTCCAGCCCGCGCGGCCCGACGTGCTCGTCCAGCTGCCAGACGACAAAAACTGACCCGACTCGGAAGCCTTTTCAGTAAACTACTCGCCAATCAGTTTTTTGCCTTCCGAGGTCATCCGCATGCGCTCGAGAATCGCGGCCTTCTTGGCCGGCTCGTTGCTCCTCTGCGCGCCCGTGTTCGCGCATCACTCGTTCACCGCCACCTACGACGAGAACACGACGATCAAGATCGAGGGCGAGCTCGTCCAGTTCATGTTCCGCAACCCGCACGCGTTCGTCGCAGTGATGGCTCCGGACGAGAACGGTCAGATGCAGCGCTGGGGTGTCGAATGGGGCGGGGCGGGCTCTCTCGCCGGGCAGGGCGTCACGCGCGACACCCTGAAGGCCGGCGATCACGTGATCATCACGGGCAACCCCGGCCGCAACGCAGAGGATCACCGTATCCGGATGCGGTCGCTGCTGCGGCCGTCTGACGGTTTCGGCTGGGGCCAGAACGGCGAGACGTTCGACTAGCCGCGAGCCTCAACTCTTACCGGCGGCGCGCGCGATCGCGTCGGATATTGCGCGTCGCGCGGCCTCGGCGTTGCCCCAATCGCCGATCTTCACCCACTTGCCTTCCTCGAGGTCCTTGTAGTGCTCGAAGAAGTGCTCGATCTGGTGCAGCGTGATGATCGGGACGTCGGTGTAGTTCTTCACGCCCTCGTAGCGGCGCGTGAGGTGCGGTGAGGGCACCGCGATGATCTTTTCGTCGTGACCCGCGTTGTCCTCCATCACGAGCACCCCGATCGGCCGGACGTTGATCACGCAGCCCGCGACGAGCGGCCGCGTGTTGCACACGAGCACGTCGATCGGGTCGCCGTCCTCCGACAACGTGTGCGGCACGAACCCGTAATTGCCGGGATAGGCCATCGACGTGTAGAGGAAGCGATCGACCACGAGCGTGCCGGCTTCCTTGTCGAGCTCGTATTTGATCGGCTGGCCGCCGAGCGGCACCTCGACGATCACGTTGACGTCGTGCGGCGGGTCGCGGCCGATCCGAATCGCCTCGATGCGCATGCGGCGTCCTCCGTTCGCTGCGGGCAAGTCCTGTTCTGTCGTCGCGCTAGCCGGCGAAGCGGTGCATCCCGCCATCGACGTGGATTACTTCGCCTGTGATATAGCGCGCGAGCGGCGAGGCGAGGAAGGCGATCAGGTACGCCATGTCCTCGGGCTCGCCGAAGTAGCCGATCGGAATGTTCGCGTCGATGAACGCTCGGCGGTTTTCGGGCGTCGGATGCAGCCGTTCCAGGATCTGCTCGCTATTGATCCGCCCAGGCGGCAGACAGTTCACCGTGATGCCGTCCGGCGCGAGCTCGCGCGACAGTCCCTTCGCCCAGTTGTGCAGCGCCGCCTTCGCGACCGACGCGATGTTCACGCCGGGCGGCTCGTTGGCGCCCGTGACGTTGATGATCCTGCCCCAGCGCTGGGCGCGCATGGTCGGGATGAACGCGTTCGTGAGCCGGCGCACGTTGTCGAAGTTCAGAGCGACACCCTCGCGCCACTGCTCCTCGGTCGCGTTCCACTTCACGGGCCGCGAGCTGCCCGCGTTGTTGACGAGGACGTCGAGGCCGCCGAGCTCCTCGAACACGTGCGCGCGGACGCGCTCGGCCGCGCCGTCGGACATCAGATCCTCCACGACGACGAGCGGTCGCGCGCCCGTTTCGCGCTCGATCTCGTCGGCGAGCTCCTCGAGCAGACTCTCGCGGCGCGCGACGATCGCGACGCGGCAGCCCTCGGTCGCGAGCACTTTCGCGGTGCCGCGGCCGATGCCGCGGCTCGCTCCGGTGACGAGAGATATTTTTCCGCCGAGCTGAAGATCCATCGTGGGGTTGCCTTGCGCTCCGCCGGAGTCTAGCAGACGCCCCGCCGCGACCGTTCGCTTCAACGCAGGTACACTGCCGCGATGAGCACGGCCGTGGGGGAAGGCGCGCGCGAGGACGTCGCGCCTGCGTGGTCGCTGCGGCGCGTCGTGACGGCTGCGGTGATCGGCAACGTGCTCGAGTGGTACGACTTCGCGGTCTACGGTTTCTTCGCACCGATCCTCGCGTCGCAATTCTTCCCGGCCGGCGACCGGGTCGTATCGCTGCTCGCGGCGTTCGCCGCGTTCGCCGTCGGTTTCTTGATGCGACCTGTGGGCGCCGCGCTGTTCGGCTACGTCGGCGATCGCTACGGCCGCGCGCGCGCGTTGTTCATGTCGATCACGATGATGGCGATCCCGACCGTGCTGATGGGCCTGCTGCCCACGTACGCGACGCTCGGCGTCGCGGCGTCGGTCCTGATCGTGCTGCTCAGGATGTTCCAAGGCATGGCGGTCGGCGGCGAGTTCACGAGCTCGATCGTGTTCCTCGCGGAGAACTCGCCGGCGCGAAGGCGAGGCTTCTTCTCGAGCTTCTCGATGTTCGGCGCGACGTTCGGCACGATGCTCGGCTCCGCAGTGGGCGGCCTCCTGACTCGGCTGCTGACGCCCGAGCAACTGTCGAGCTGGGGCTGGCGCACGGCGTTCGTGTCCGGCATCGCCGTTGCGATCGTCGGCATAGTGCTGCGGCGCAACATGCTCGATAGCCCCGCGCGGCCGCCGTCGATCTCGCCGCTCGTGCTGGCGTTCCGCGAGCACAAGTTCGAGGTGCTGCGCGTGTTTGCGCTGAACATCGGCACGGCGACGACGTATTACACCTTGTTCGTGTATGCGGCGACTTGGGTCGCCGAGAAGACGCCCATGGGCCGCGCCGCGGCGCTCGACATTACGACTTCGTCGATCCTCACGTTCCTCGTCGTGTTGCCGATCGCGGCCTGGGTGTCGGATCGCGTCGGACGCAAGGTCGTGATGCTCTGCGGCATGACCGGCTGCGCCGTGCTCGCGGTGCCGCTCGCGACCGCGATGCACGGCACGAGCGCGCTCACGATTGCGGCCGCGCAGATGGCGTTCTCGGCGCTGCTCGCGATGTCGATGGCGCCCATCCCGGCCGCGATGTGCGAGACGTTTCCGCACGGCGTGCGCGTGAGCGCCGTCAGCGTCGGCTACAGCCTCGCGTACGCGCTGTTCGGCGGAACCGCGCCCGTAGTCTCGGTTTGGCTGATCGCGAAGAGCGGCAACGACATCGCATTCGCGTGGTACATCGCCGCGGTCACGCTGCTGTCGATCGCGGTGGCGATCGGTACGCGCGACCGGAGCCGCTCGCCGCTCGGCTGACGATCGCGACCGACGGGCCGTTCGGGCCGATCGGTGATTACGCTCCGCGCTCGACGATGCGCGTCGAGTCGCGAATCACAGCACCATCAGGTCCTGGCTGACGATCACTTCGCCCGCGAAGCCCGCGGCGCGCACGCCGTCGGTGAAGTTCGTGATCGCGTAATCGAGGCCGCCCGGTGCACGTGCGCCCGGCAGGAGGTGATAGAGCACGACCGTCTTCACCTTCGCTTTGGCCGCCATTCGGCCGACGTCGGTCGGTGTCGAATGGGTCTCGGCGACGTGTCGCGCGATGCTCACGGGATTGCCCGCGGCCTCGGCTTCCCTCGCGCGCGCCATGTTCGCGTCGTACATGCTCTGCGCCATCACCTCGCAGACGAACAGGTCGGCGCCCTTGGCGAGGCCGACGATGTTCTCCGAGTAGGCGGTGTCGCCCGTGAACACCACGGAGCGTTCCTTCGTGTCGAAGCGATAGGACAGCGCACGGTGCGACATCTTCTCCGCCGAGCGCGGCGGGTAGTGCGCACTCTCGACGGCGGTCACGGTTACACGCTCGTCGGCAAGCACGCGCGTGGGCGCCGCGGTGGCCGCGACGTCGTGGCCATGGAACAGCGTCGCGGGATCGACCGTGCGGCCCTCGTCGACCGTCCGGATCTCGGCGTTCACGCGCAGGAACGCGATGGCCGCGTCGACGAGCCGCGCAGTGCCGCTCGGTCCGTAGATCTCCGTAGCCGTTTTTTTCGCGCCGCCGGTCCACTGATGCGACAGCAGCGCGGGCAGGTCGGAGGTGTGATCGTCGTGCAGATGCGTGAAGAACACCGCGTCGAGCTGCTGATAGCCGATCGTCGACAGCACGAGCTGGCGCAACGAGCCGTAGCCGCAGTCGACGAGATACGGCACGCCGTCGACGACGACCGCGCTCGAGGTCTCGGCGCGGTCGCGCTCGATGCCGGGGCCGCCGTGCGTGCCGAGCATCACGACGCGCGTGCCGGGTTGCGGTGCGGGCCGAGGCGGCTGCCCTGGCGTCGCGGGCGCGCCAGTGTCGGCGGGCCCGCCGGTTTGCGCGAGCGCCGTCGCGGCCGCGAAAGTCGCGACGAACGGAAGCGCCGCGCTCGTGCCGGCGAGCCGCGCGAGGCTCGCGAGCGCACGCCGGCGCGCGCGCTCTGCCGGCGAAAGCTCTGTGTCGTGACTGCTCATCGAATCGCTCAGCTCTAAGTTGCGTGTCGGGGGTCGAAGGTCGCGGACGCTAGCGCGGGTGTAAGACCAGCTTTTGCGCGCGCCAGTTCAACAGCTCGGCCGCGTAGACCTCGTTCTCGGACGTGCACGCGAGCTCGTGAATCCAACCGAACTTCTTCAGCGTCCTGCCGGTGCCGCCGAGCCAGCCCAGCACCTTGCCGTCGAGCGAGAGCTTGTAGATTCGGCCGGGGAACGAGTCCGCCACGTAGAGATACTGCGTCGCGCCCGGCGAGCCATGCTGTCTTCATCGTTCCCCAGAAGCCGTTGTCGTTGTTGCGTTGCCTCGGTGCGTCCTAGCGGTCGCGGACCGCTCTCACGGTCGCGGGTGTCGGCCCAAACCGAATCCCCAGTCGCGTCCGGCGGCGACGGTACCACGGACGGTGGCCGGCCGGGAACGAGGTCGAGGGCGGTAGCTGATGAATTCCGAATACGTACTCGTCACGGTCTGGATCGTGACGGATGCTCCAATACGTCCCGGGCCGCCAACGCTGTAGTACCCGCCAAAGGACGTCGCGGCCTCGCTCAGCCCGCACGCCGAACCGCTCGGTCGGGTCCGGGATCGATGCGATCTTGGCGAGGAATCAAGTAGCTCGAACCGTTCGACGCACGGCGAGTCTGATGACGGAAGCCCCGCTGCCGCCCTAGGGCCGCTACAATTGTCGGCTGGCCGAAGCCTCGCGGCATTGCGCCGCGCTGCGATCGGCCGCATCTACCGAAGACCACATGACCGACAACGTGATCCGCATTCGCGGGGCGCGCCAGAACAACTTGCGCGACCTCGATCTCGACCTGCCGCTCAATGAGCTCGTCGTCGTGACGGGCGTGAGCGGCTCGGGCAAGTCTTCGCTCGCGTTCGACACGATCTACTCCGAGGGCCAGCGCCGCTACGTCGAGACGTTCTCGCCGTACGCGCGCCAGTTCCTCGACCGCATGGACAAGCCGCAGGTCGACCGGATCGAAGGCATCCCGCCCGCGATCGCGATCGACCAGACGAACCCCGTCCGCACGTCACGCTCGACCGTCGGCACGATGACCGAGCTCAACGACCACCTGAAACTCTTGTTCGCGCGCGCCGCGGTGCTCTACTGCCGCAACTGCGGGCGCGAGGTGCGGCGCGACGACGCCGAGTCGATTTACTCGCAGCTCGTGGCCGATCCCTCTGTCGGCGGGGCGGGCGCGCGCGTCCTCGTGACGTTCACGGTCCCGATCCCGAAGAACTTCAAGCGCGACGAGGTGGAGACCTATCTCACGCGCCAGGGCTATACGAAGATCCACGCGCGCACGAAGGCGCAGATCGAGGTGATCCAGGACCGAGTCGCGTTCACCGCCGCGAATCGCGCCCGCATCGTCGAGGCGCTCGAGCACGCGCTCAAGTTCGGGCAGGGCTACGTCACGGTGCGTCTCGTCGACAAGCCGCCCGAAGTGGGCACCTTCAAGTATTCGGCGCACCGCCACTGCGCGCACTGCGACATCGCGTACGGCGACGTCGTGCCGAACAGTTTCTCGTTCAACTCGCCGCTCGGCGCGTGCGAGCACTGCCGCGGTTTCGGACGCACGATCGGGATCGATTGGCGGCTCGTGATCCCGGACGAGGGCAAGACGCTCGCGGAAGGCGCGATCAAGCCGTGGCAGACGAAGAGCAACAAGGAGTGCCAAGACGATCTCATGAGCTTCGCCGCGCAGCGCGGCGTGCCGACGGACGTGCCATGGCGCGACCTCACGCCCGAGCAGCGCGCCTGGGTGCTCGACGGCGAAGGGTCGTGGCGGCAGAAGAAGTGGTACGGCGTGAAGCGCTTTTTCGCGTGGCTCGAGTCGAAGGCCTACAAGATGCACGTCCGCGTGCTGCTTTCGAAGTACCGCTCGTACGACGCATGCCCCGAGTGCGCAGGCGCGCGGCTCAAGCCCGAGTCGCTGCTCTGGCGGCTCGGAACGCTCGACGACGCGCGCGCGGTGCTGTCGCCCGAGAAGCGGTTCCGCGCGCATCTGCGCGCC
>Ga0326731_1000126_pt1 | contig 19319 bp, 16 predicted proteins | sample MHFSIPfraction_FD_207645 | JGI IMG/M metagenome (GOLD analysis project Ga0326731, IMG submission 207645) | Lab enriched peat soil microbial communities from Michigan Hollow, Ithaca, NY, United States - MHF9FY SIP fraction | ecosystem: Environmental > Terrestrial > Soil > Wetlands > Peat | place...
ACGACTTCGATAGCGGCTTCGCCCTCGTCAAGCCGACGCTGCCGTTGCACGGCGGCTGCATGGAGATCGGCAGCGCGTCCTCGCTCGCGGTCGGCGACGCCGTGTCGGTGATGAGCAGCGGCGGCAACACGCAGGTGATCGAAGCGCGCGTCGCCGCGAAGCAGGAGTTCGCGGGCCGGTGGGAGTACGTGATCGACCAGGCCGTGTTCACGTCGCCGCCGCACGAGAGCTGGTCCGGCGCGGCGCTCGTCGATTCGGACGGCAGGCTCTGCGGCCTCGGCTCGCTCGTGATCCAAGGCTTCGAGATCAACGGCGCGCGCAACGACGTCAACATGTTCGTGCCGATCGATTTGCTCGTGCCGATCATCGACGAGATCTGCGCGAACGGGCGTCGTCTCGCGCCGCCGCGGCCATGGCTCGGCATGCTCGTGCACGACGACCAGAACGATCTCACTGTGGTCGGCGTCTACCGCAACTGCCCGGCCGACAAGGCGGGACTCCGGCCCGGCGACGTGATCATCGGCATCGACGACGAGCCCGTGGTGGGCCTCGCGAACATGTTCCGCAGAGTCTGGAGCCTCGGCAGCGCGGGCGTCGAGGTGCCGCTCAAGGTGATGCGCGACGCCGAGCAGATGGAGCTCAAGGTCCACTCGGCAGACCGCGCCGGTTTCCAGCGCAAAGGCACGCTGCAGTAGACGGCGCCGCTACTTGTCGCTTTCGTCGCGCTTGCGGTATGGCCGGTGGCAGCCGCCGCACGACTGGCCGACGGGTTGCACCATGGCCTTCGAGGCCTCGAAGCCGTTCGCCTGCGTCGCGTCCGCGAGCGCCGTCGCGGCCGTTTGCAGATCGGTCGCCTTCTGCTGGAAGTCCGAGAAGTTCTTCCAGATATCCGGCAACGCGAGGCTGCCCTTGACGATGCTGTTCGGGATGAAGCCGTCCGCCAACATGCCGGCGAGGGCCGCGGTGTCGCGCGCGTTTTTCAGCGCGACCGCGTTGTCCACCGGGATGTCGCCTTGCTGCATCGCGCGCAGCTTGCCGACCTTCCACGCGAGACTGTGCATCACGCCGTTGCGAAACTCGAACGCTTGATACTCGGGCGAATCATCGGCCGCAGCGCCCGCCGCCGCGCCGCCGCCTTGCTGACCGCAAGCGGCCAACGTCAGAATGAAACAAGCGAGCAACGCGATCTTGGCGGAGTGTCGGTTCATTGTCGGACCTTTTGGCGATTATTCGAGTGAGCATAAACGGATCGTTCGCGGCATCGCAAGGGGAAATCCGCCGCGACGCGCTTGCGCCGCAGCCATTCTCCGACGAGTGTCGCCGCCGATAGCTCTCGCCGACTACGCGCTCGGCTTCAAGGGCTTGAGCGCCTCGTCGACGACGAAAAGATCGGTGAGCAGCGCGCGTAAATGTATCGACGCGTTGAGATTGTCGACGAGCTGCGAGCCGATGTCGGGCCGCGCGAGCACGAGCCGCACGGCGCCGAGCGCGACGCGAGCGTCGGCGTCGACGGCGGCGAAGAACGCGGCCGCCGCCATCGCGAGCTTCGGATCCACGCTCGCGGCGCACGCGCCGATCACGGCGCTTAAGTCCTCGAGCGCGGTGGCCATGCGCTCGAGATAGTCGCGCACGTTGCGTCCCGCGGCCGCGCCCTTGTCCGTGTCGCGGCCTTGGGCCGCGTATGCGAGCAGGAACTCGTAGCCGCTCTCCACCGCTTCGATGCGCTGCTCGAGCTCCGCGCGCGGACCCGGCTTGCTAAATACAATCGAATTCTGACTCATCGCTCCACCTGCCATCGCTTCGGATCGTGATGCTGTTCGTACTCGGCGCGCGTGATCCAGCCGCGCAGCATCGCGCGAGTGAACGAGAGCTTCTCGGGCCGCAACGCGAAGTAGACGTGCGTCATCACCATCGTGATCAGCGTGAGCGCCGCGAGGTCGTGCACGACGTAGACGAAGCCCCAAGTCGCATCACGTAGCAAGTACGGATTCGGCCGCCACCACGGCGTCTCGACGTGCGCGAGCATCAATGCGCCGGTCGCGGCCGACGCGAGCACGACGATCGTGAAGCACAAATGGATCAGCTTCTGCGCGAACGAGTACTTGCCGGGCTTCGGCACGTCGCCCACGCCGCGGCGCAGCGTGCCTCGCACGATCGCGGCCGCCTCACGTAAGTCGGCGCCGTAGAGCATCATCGTGCGCCAGTCCTGCCAAGCGAGCGCGCGAACCAAGTGGAACAGCACCGCGGCGATCAGCAGCAAGCCGGCGATCCAGTGCAACATGACCCAGTCGAACTTCAGCCCGAGAATCGGCAGGAACGCGGTGCCGAGCAGCGTGAGCACGCACGCGGCCGTGAGCCAGTGGAACAGGCGATCGGCGAGCGCGTGACGGACGACTCTCGAAGCGCGAACGCCGGCTACGGAAGGCTTGCTCACCGACGAATTATCGTCGTTTCGCGACGAAGTAACGATAGAGCGCGTGGACGATGATCAACGCGACACCCGCCGCGAAGAACACGTAAATCAGATCCCACGAGAGGCCTTGCAGCACCTCGCGGCCGTACGCGTCGCGGCTGACTCGGAACAACTCCACGAAAGAAGATCGGCTACGAAGACCGGCCGCGCCCTCGGCTACGCGTCGCGAATCGCGCGCGTTACGAGGTTCTGCAGCAGCGGAATCTTGAAGTGGTTGAAGTTGCGCGGCGTCGCGCCGTTGACCGCGCTGCGCCCCGCGAGCGCCGCGGTGTCCGCTGTCTTCGGCTGGCCGGCAACGACTTGCTCGACCGCCGTGAGACGCCGCGGGACGCACTGCACCGCGCCGGCCGCGATCCGGATCTTGTCGATCTTCTCGCTGCCCGCGCCGCCGCTCACGATCATCGCGGCTGCGATGTTCACGAGTGGGAAGTCCCACGTGTTGCGGTCCGCGACTTTCTCGAAATAGAAGCGCGCGCCCGACCACTCGGCGGGCAACCGAATCGCCGTCAGCACGTCGCCCTTCTCGAGCGACGTCATTCGCGTGATGTCGACGTTCGGGCCGATGAAGAAGTCCTCGGCACCGACGACGCGCTCGCCCTTCGGTCCGAGCACGACCATCTTCGCGTCGAGCGCCACGAGCGCCGGCGCCGTATCGGACGGGCTCACCGCGATGCAGCGATCCGCGCCCCAGAGGCAGTGCTCGCGGTTCTGGCCTTCGGGCGTGTCCGCGTAGCAGCGGTTGCCGCCGGCGCGATAGCAGTTCACGCCGTAGCGGTAGTACCAGCAGCGCGCGTCTTGGCAGACGTTGCCGCCGATCGTGCCCGAGTTGCGAATTTGCGGGCTCGCGACGCGGCGAGCCGCGTCGGCGAGCACCTTGTAACGACCTTGAATGAGCGAATTACGCTCGACATCCGTGAGCGTGGTCAGCGCTCCGATCTCCACCCCGCCATCAGAAGACTCTCTAATCCCCTTGAGCTCGCCGATCCCGGAGAGATCGACGACGTACTTCGGCCGCTTGATGCGGTCTTTGAACCAATCGAGGCTGTCGTTGCCGCCGGCCACCGCCCAGCCGTCCTTGCCGAACTTGCCGAGCAGATCGACCGCGCCTTTGACCGTGTCGGGCTGATACAGCTCGAACGCCGCCATCATGTCTCTGGACATCGTCGCAGCTCCTTACGCTGGTGCTCGCAGTCGCCCTAGGCCCGGCTCAGGTTCTCGCCGGAGCCCGCGGCGCGCATCACGGCGTTCAAGTAGTTGTCGTACGCGCCGCAGCGGCACAGGTTGCCCGCCATCGCGTGTCGTGCCTCGTCGCGCGTCGGCTTCGGATTCGCTTTGAGCAGCGCAACCGCCGACATGATCTGGCCCGGCGTGCAGAAGCCGCATTGCGGGCCGAGCTCGTCGATCATCGCTTGCTGCACGGGATGCAGCTCGCCGTTCGGGCCCTCGAGCCCTTCGATCGTCGTGATTTTGGCGTTGCGAACGGTGTGCGTGAGCGTCGAGCACGAGTAGTGCGCGACGTCGTCGATCGTCACGGTGCACGCGCCGCATTCGCCGCGGTCGCAACCGAGCTTCGTGCCCGTGAGTCCGAGCTTGTAGCGCAGCGTCATCGCAAGGGTCTCGTTCGGCAGCACGTCGACCGTGCGCATCTGGCCGTTCACGTTGAGCTGGAGCATTCGCTCGATGCCGCGCGCGGCGCCCTGCTCGCGCGAGCAGCCCGCGAGCGTGAACAAGTAGCCAGCGCTCGACACCGCGGCGCCCGAGGCGATCACGCCCTTGATGAACTGCCGCCGCGAAGTCGCCCTTGACGTCGGCACGTCGAAGCGCGGCTCCGGATAGCCGCGGCCGTCGTTGTCATGCGCCATGGATTCTCCCCCGTCCCCTGCTCGTGTCGGCTGTAGTGCCCGAGATGCTAGGTGAAAAGCCCCACCCGCTCAACAACCATCGCTCCGGGGTCCGTAAACCGTGTCGCGATGTACGCAAGAACATAGCGCCTCAAGCCGTGTTGACCTGCAGCGGCTTGTGCGACTGCGGCCGTCCGGCCGCGGCGTTTACGATCATGTCCGTCGCCACCGGCGTGCGGTTGAAGTAATGCCCGCCGAGCGCGTCGGAGATCGCGCCGAGCAGCGCCGCCGCCGCGCAGCCTTGCACCGGCTCGCCGATGCCCTTCGCGCCGACCGGGTTCTGCGGGTCCGGGATCCCGACCGCGTCGGTCGCCATCGCCGCCGGCGCGTCGAGGTAGGACGGCGGTTTCGCCTGCAGCAGCCCGACGGCGCCCGGCAGCCCGTTCTGCGGGTCGAAGATGTGCCGCTCGAGCGTCGCAAGGCCGACGCCCATGATCGCGCCGCTCTTCGTCTGCGCCGCGAGGCCCTGCGGATGCAGGACGGTTCCGCAGTCGGCGACGCCGAGGTAGTCGACGATCGCGTACTTCCCCGTCTCGACGTCGAGCTCGATTTCGATGAAGCCCGCCGCGAGCGCGGGCACCGTGCCCGTGCGCGGCAGCTGGTCCTTCGCCACGCCGATCAGGCCCGTTCCAGCCAACCCCGAGGCCGAGCTCTTCGTCATCGCGTTCAGGTCCGCCGGGACCTCGTGGCCGTCGAGCTTGCCGCCGAGATCGATCGCACGCTGCGCGGCCGCGGCGTACGTGAGCTTCTTCGTGGGATCGGAGCGGCTGAACACCGTCTCGTCGCCGAGCTCGTAGTCCGCCGGAGCGCCGCCTAGATCGTGCGCCGCGATCTCCTTGAGCTTCGCGACCGCATCGGTCGCCGCCGCGAAGTTCGTGCGCGTCATCGTGAACGAGGTGTTGCTGCCGAACTGACCGTTGTTCCAAGGCAGGTGCTCGCGGCTATCGCCGCGCACGACGACACACCGGTCCCAGCTCATCTTCAGCACCTCGGCCGCGACGCGCGACGTGACGGTGTGCGAGTACGTGCCGAGGTTGCCGACGCCGGTGTGGATATAGAGCTTGCCGTCCGGCGCGAGCCGCACGAGCCCGTCGAAGCCGTTGCCGCCGGCGGGATGAAACGCTGTGCCGACGCCGATACCGGTGACTTTCGAGCCCTGGCGCCGGCCGCTGCGCGCGAGCCGGCTCGTCCAGCCGAAGCGCTCCGCGCCGCGCTCGAGCGCGTCGCGCAAATGCGCGCTCGTGACGCCGCCTTGGAGCGAGCCGAGCTTCGCCGAGTCGTCGGGCGCGTTGAGCTTGCGGATCGCGACGCGATCGACGCCAAGCTGGCGCGCCGCCTTGTCGATCAGCGGCTCGATCGCGGCCGCGATCTGATTCTGTCCGGGTCCGCGCTGCGGGCCCCGCGGCGGCGTGTTCGTGAGCACGGGCACGCCGCGGAAGCGCATCGCGATCGGTTGATAGACGAGCGAGACCGCGTCCGCTGCCGACAGCCAATCGGTGAAGCCCGTGTTCGGCCCGTTCTCCTGAACGATATACAGATCGATTGCGGTCACGCGGCCGTCCGCGCGAAAACCGATCTTGATCCGGCCTTGGAACCCCGCACGCGCCGAGCCGATCGCGAATTCCTCGTGGCGGCTGATTCGCATCATGACGGGCCGGCCGATCTTCTTCGCGAAGTACGCGGGCACCGCGACGATGGGATACGCGCCGCCCTTCGACCCGAAGCCGCCGCCACAGAACTCGGCGATGAACGCGAGATCGTCGGGCGCGATGCCGAGATAGCGCGCGATGCCGGGCACGGGGAAGCTCTGGCTCTGCGACGACGCGTGCAAGACGCACTTGCCGTTCTGCCAATACGCGAGCGCGCTGCGCGGCTCGAGCGAATGGTGCGAGAGGCCCGCGGTGACGAACGACTCGTCGAGCACGAGCTTCGCGCCTTTGAGCCCTTGGTCGACATCACCGTAGGACCACTCCGTGATCGGCGCGCCCGCCGGCAACTGGCCCTCGGTCGCGTCCGCGAAGTCGCGCGCGCTCCACTTGTAGCTCTTCACGTCGACGCCCGGGTTCGCGACGTTGCCGTTCGTGCGCGCCTCCGCGCCGCCCGGGAACAGGCTCGCGAGCGGGTCGACCGTGAACGGCAGCTCCTCGTACGTAACCTTGATCTTCTCGAGCGCGTCCGCCGCGAGCGCCTCGGTGTCGGCGGCCACCGCAAGGATCGGCTGGCCGACGAACACGGGCTCGTTCGTGAGGATCGCGTCCTGCGGCGCCGGGAAGCTCGGCACGTCGTCGGCCGTGAGCACGCCGTGCACGCCGGGCAGCGCGAGCGCGGCGCTCGCGTCGACGGCCGTCACGCGCGCGTGCGGCAGCGGGCTCGTGAGCAGCTTGCAGAACACCATGCCGTCGACGCGGAAGTCTTCCGCGTACTTGGCGCGGCCGGTGACCTTGGCCTTGACGTCGGGCGGGGTGAAGTCCTTGCCGAGCAACTCGTACGTCGTCATGGCCGTGCTCCTCGCTGTCGGACGATGTTACTTCTCCCGTTCCGCGAGCGCGATCCATTCGGCTTGGCTGCGGCGAAAGTGCTTCGGCGCGAGCCGCGCGTCCTTGAGGATCGCGGCGAACAGCGCGGACGCCTTTTCGCCTTCCCCCATCCCCTTATAAAGGAGTGCCTGGCGCACGCGTGGCTCGACGCCCGGGTAGTACCGCGCGAGCGCCTCGTATTCCTCGACCGCGCGCGGCGCATTGCCGCTCTCCGCGAGGGCTCGGGCGTATAGCAGATGGCCGTCGGCCACGCGTAGGCCGGGGTGCTGCTTTCTGAGGTAGTCGAGGGTCGCAATCGCATCCGTGTACCGGCCCGCGCCGAACTGCGCCTGCGCGAGCGCGAGCAGAACCTTCGGGTCGTCCTCGAACACGCCCGTGCGCGCCTCGGCACAGATTTGGATAGCGTCGTCGAATCGGCCCGCCTTCGTGAGCTCGTCGGCGAGCCGGCTCGCGGTCTCCACGCTCTGGCTGCGCTCGTAGTCGAGCGCGCCTTCGCGCAGCCCGCGGTTCGGGTCGATCGTCGCGCGAGCCCGGCGCATCGCCCTACGGGCGTTTGGGCTCTGGCGGAAGGACGGCAGCAGCTCGATGATGAAATACGCGAGCGGCCCGGCCACGGGCAGGAAGACGATGACCATGATCCAACGCATGTCCCGCCCGGTACGGACGAGATGCACGATCGCGACGACCGGCAGCAGAATCGAGACTATGTAGAACGGCATAAGGGCTGGCCCCGGGTCGACACATTCTCGGGGCACGAAATGTCGCGCTCAAGCCCCCCCGTCGTGTGTACCGGGGAACACCTTAAAAGGTCGATCTTGTGCGCCGGTTCCTGTTTTACGGAACGCACCCTGGTCAGCATGCGTCGTGCTCTCAAGACCCGCATTTTGGCTCGGCCGCCAGCCGATCCTCGACGCGATGGCCGCGACGGTCGGCTATGAGCTGCTTTTTCGCTCCGATCCCGGCAACGCGGCCCAGGTCGACAACCATCGGACTGCGACCGCGATCGTGATCAACCACGCGTTCAGCGAGCTCGGCATCGCCGCGGTCCTGGGCGAGTGCCGCGGCTTCATCAACTTCGACCGCGAGCTGCTCATGTCCGACGTCGTGGAGCTCCTGCCCCCCGAGCGCACGGTGATCGAGCTGCTCGAGGGACTCGACGTGACGCGAGCGGTCATCGAGCGCTGTCGCGAACTGCGCTCGCGCGGATTCTCGTTCGCTCTCGACGACGTCGTGCACCTCGACGACGTCCACGCGCCGCTCCTATCGATCATCGATGTCGTGAAGATCGACGTGCTCGCGACACCGGCCCACAAGCTCGCGGATCTAGTCCACAAGGCCCGCAGCGCGGCGCGCGTAAAACTGCTCGCTGAAAAGGTCGACACGCGGGCGCAAGCGGATCGCTGCCGCGATCTCGGCTTCGACCTGTTCCAGGGCTACTTCTTCGCGCGGCCCGTCATGATGCAAGGGCGGCGCACGGATCCGTCGAAGCGCCTGCTGATGCGGCTTCTCGAGCAAACGCTCGACGACGACACCGACACGGTGGAGATCGAGGACACGTTCAAGCAGGCGCCGGATCTGAGCTACAAGCTCATGCGGCTCGTGAACTCGGTCGGGATGGGCCTGCGCTCGCCGATCGAGTCGCTGTCGCACGCCGTCAAGATCCTCGGTCGTCGGCAGCTGCAGCGCTGGCTCCAAGTGCTTCTGTTCGCGAACCAGACCGCGACCGACTTCCCGAGCCCGCTGCTGCAGATGGCCGCGGCACGAGGCAAGCTCTTGGAGCTGCTCGCCGACAAGAGCTCGCGCGACAGCCATCTGCACGACCGCGCGTTCATGACCGGCATCTTGTCGCTGCTCGACACGCTGCTCGAGATGCCGATGAGCGAGGTCATAGGCCAGATCCACTTGCCCGACGATGTGCGCGCGGCGCTCTTGCAGCGCAACGGCCGGCTCGGGCGGCTACTGCTGATCGTCGAGGCGCTCGAGAGAACAGACGACGCCGAGGTCGCTGCGCTGCTCGCGGACGGCGATCCTTGCACGACGGCCGAGTTGCCGCTGCTGCAAATCGCCGCGCTGAGCTGGTCGAACCGGCTCGGACAGACGAGCGAGCGGGACGAAGGCCGATCCGCGCGACCGTCCTCGCGGGTGTCGCGTTAGGAGCCTTCTCAAGGCGCCGCGCGTCGGCTAGGCTGGTTCACCTCTACGACGGAGGCTATCGGCATGCGCTCTACTGCGTATCTCGGCATCGCCCTCGGCACCCTGTGGATCGCCGCCGCGGCGCTGGCGGATGACAGCGCACCCAGCACGGATTCGCTCGCGCAGATGCCTCCGAACCCCGTGACCTCGCCCACGAGCGCGGACAAGGACGCGGCCGCCGCGCCCGCCAACGAGCGACATCACGGGCGCGACAAGCAATCACGGCAAAGCGAGGCCGCCAGCACGGCGCAGCCGAGCAGCGCGGCGGCGCCCACCGCGGCGTCCGCTGCGGCGGCCACGGGCGACGCGGCGACGCAACCGCCCGCCCAGCCGAAGAAGATTTGTCACAGCATGGACGTCGTCGGCACGAAGATTCCGAAGCGAGTCTGCGCGACGCAAGAAGAGTGGGCGACCTTCAACAGCCACCAACGTGAAGACGCGCAGGACGGCTTACGTCGTCTCCGGGATCAGGGCGCCAACTCGCCGGCAAGTCCCGGCGTGAGCGCGTCCCAGCTGCCCCCGTAGCTAACCCCGCAGGACGGCCCCTGTTGGTCGCCGGCACGGTCCTCAGACGACGACGGCGAGCGGCTCCTCGTCGAGCGCGGCGCGCTGCTCGAGCAATGACTGCAGGTGCTGCTCCCAGTAGCGCGCCTCGCCTAGCCACGGGAACGCGCGCGGAAACGCGGGGTCGTGCCAGCGGCGCGTGATCCACGCGGTGTAGTGCATCAAGCGAAGGGCCCGTAGCGCCTCGATCAAGCGCAGCTCGCTGAAGTCGAATTCACGGAACTGCGTATAGCCTTCGAGCAAGTCGCCGAGCTGAGCGGCCATCTCGTCACGCGAGCCCGCGAGGAACAGCCATAGGTCCTGCACGGCCGGGCCGTTCATGCAGTCGTCGAGATCGACGAAGTGCGGGCCGTCGTCGGTCCAGAGCACGTTGTTGCGGTGGCAGTCGCCGTGGATCCGCAGCGCGCGATACGCGCCAACCTCTTCGAAGGTCGCATCGATCTGGTCGAGCAGGTGCGCGGTGGTGCTCTCGTAGCTGTCGCGCAGATGCGGCGGAATCCAATCGCCGGCGAGCAGCTCGGCGACCGACTTGCGGCCGAGCTCGTCGCGCGACAGCGTCGGCCGACGCTTGAAGCGCCGCACCGCGCCGACCGCATGCATGCGGCCGAGGAACCGGCCCATCCAGATCCGATCGTCGACAGTGCCTAGCTCCGGCCAGCGGCCGCCGCGGCGCGGGTAGATTGCGTAACGATAGCCGTCGAGCTCGTGCAGCGACGTGCCGCCGTGCAGGAGCGGCGCGACGACCGGAATTTCCTGCCCCGCTAGCTCGAGCGCGAACTCGTGCTCCTCGAGGATCGCGTCGGTGCTCCAGCGCCCGGGCCGATAGAATTTCGCGACGACGAAGCTGCCGCTCGCGTCGTCCGCGATGACACTTATCTGATAGACGCGGTTCTCGTAGCTCGCGAGCGCGAGGATGCTGCCCGTGGTCTCGAAGCCGCAGCGTTCGATCGCCGCGCTGATCACGTCGGGCGTGAGCCGCTCGTACGGAACCTCGTCGCGCTTGGTGTTGCGCGCCGGTTTTCGGCTCCGACTCATCCGACGACCATTGTGAGTGACGTCGCAGTTGTCATGTTTCTCTCTGCGTACGATCTCCGGCGTACAATTGTTCTCGATCATAGCAACGGCTGCGGCGCCGCGTTCGACAGCTTGGGAGACGAGAGGCTTGAGTAAACGCAAACCGACCACGCTGATCGCCGGCAAGTTCGGCAGCCGTCACTTCGGGACCAAGCCATACCTCGCCGACGCGGTCCGGCTCACCGGCAAGGAAAAGCCCACCGCGCTCTACATCGGCGCCGCGAGCGGCGACGACCGCGGATTCGGCGGCGCGCTGTCGGCGCTGTTGAAAGCCGCGGGCGCGCGCAAGGTGCTCTGGCCGAAGCTATCGTCCGGCAAAATGAAGGACGCGACCGGTGCGCGGGGCGGCCTCGACGAGGCCGATCTCGTGTTCGTCGGCGGCGGCGACGTCGAGGCCGGCGTCCACTCTCTCCGCGACGCCGATCTCGTCGGCGACCTGCACAACGCCGCGAAGCGTGGCGTCGTGTTCGTCGGGATGTCGGCCGGCGCGATCATGCTCGGCGAGCGCTGGATCCGCTGGCCGCGTGAGGGCGCGAGCGATGATGAAGCCGAGACGTACGAGTGCCTCGGCGTCGCACCGTGCTCCCTCGACACGCACGGAGAAGCGGACGGCTGGCAAGAGACGCAGTCGTTCGCGGCCGTTCGCGCACGCGAGCTCGGCGCAAAGGCCTGCGCCTATGGCGTGCCGAGCGGCGCCGCGCTCGTGATCCATGCCGACGGCTCGTTAGTGGCGCGCGGCGACGCCGTGACGGTGTTCTCCGCGTTGCCGAACAAGAAGGCGAAGGTCGCGAAGAAGCTGGAGGCGGACGAGTGAGCTACTCGACCGCGCATTGGCGGCGCGTGAGCGACGAGACGCGGCGGATGGTCGCCGAGGTCCCGCTTTACCGTGATCGGCCCGAGCCGCCGCGCGATCCGGCCACCGTCCGCCAGTGGCTCGCGCAAATTCAGCCGGTCGGCAAACGCGACCTGCGAAAGGGCTTCCCGAAGGCGCTGCTGCGACGGGATCAAGACCTGCACGCCGCGATGCAGGACGAGCAAGTCACGCTGCTCGCGACCTCGGGCACGACCGCGGACCGGCTCCAAGTGATCTGGGAGTGGTCGTGGTGGGACCCGCAGGAGCGCGAGGCGATGCGGCTCAACGCGCGCATCGCGCGCGCGATGGCGCGGGCCGGGTTCCGCGAGGCCGTGCTCACGACGCCCGCATGCGGCGCGGGCACTTGCCACTTCGGCAGCCAGACGATGGCCGAGCGCAACATCGACGGCATGTTGTTCTTCAACGAGAGCGACGACCCGACGCACTGGACCGAGGCCGACTACGATCGGATGCTAGGCGAGTGGGCGGAGTTCGCGCCGCGCGGCGTCGAAGCGGACCCCGCTTATCTCGCGCTGATCGCGCGCGCGGCGCTCAAGCGCGGGCGGAAGCTCGCGGCGCCCGAATTCGTCACGCTCACTTACGAGACCACCACGCGTGCAATGCGCCGCGACATCGCGCTCGCGCTCGACGCGCCGCTCTACCAGCTTTACGGCGCGACCGAGGCCGGCGTTCTGTTCATGGAATGCGAGCACGGCCGCCTGCATCCGAACGAACGCCATAGCCACATCGATCTCGAGCCGATGCCGGGCAGCGCGCCGCTCGCGCGCGTGCTCGTCACGACGCTCGGGCGCCGGTGGATGCCGCTGTTGCGCTACGACATCGGCGACGTCGTGCGCGTCGCGGCTTCGCGCGACTGCGCGTGCGGGCTCAAGAGCGACGGCCCGCTGCTCGAGCGCGTCGAGGGCCGGCTCGCGGACTGCAGCGAGTTGAACGGCGAGACGATCACGCCGCTCATGCTCGACGACGCAATCCACGCGGCGCTCGGGCCCGGTGCGACGCTCGAGCAATGGCAGCTGCAAGGCGACGTGCTGCACGTCGTCGATCCCGCGTCGCGCGACAGCGCCGCCCCGGCGGCGGTCGCGGTCGGCGCGCTGCTCGCGCGGCCGATCCGCGGCGAGCACGTGAGCTCGATCGCACCCGAGGCATCAGGTAAGTACCGGCTGGTGAAGCGCTGATGCGGAGCGAGGGCTTCCCACTCCTCGAGAACGGCTACGACGGGTCGCCCTTCATCTACCTCGACAGCGCGTCCACGACTCCGAAGCCCCGCTCGGTGATCGCCGCGGTCAATCGCTACTACGACGCGCTCGGTGCGAACGTGCACCGCGGCGTGCACCCGATCGCCGAGGCCGCGACCGAGGAGTTCGAGCGCGCGCGGCACCGCGTCGCGGCGCTGATCGGCGCGCAGCCGGCGGAGATCGTGTTCACGCACAACGCGACGGATTCGTTCAATCTCGTCGCGCGCGCGCTGGGGCTCACCGCCGACGACGAGGTCGTGCTGCCGGCGTCCGAGCATCACTCGAACTACATGCCGTGGCGCGCCGCCGCGAAGGCCGTGCTGGTCGACATCGACGCCGAAGCCGTGCCGATGTGGTCGCAGCTCGCGGAGCGGATCGGCAAGCGCACGCGGCTCGTGACCGTCGCGCACGCCTCGAACGTCACGGGCGTGGTCGCGCCGGTCGCGGAGTGGATCGAGACCGCGCACGCGGCCGGCGTGCCGGTGATGATCGACGCGTCGCAGTCGATCGCGCACATGCCAATCGACGTGCGCGCGCTCGACGTCGATTTCATGGCGTTCTCGAGTCACAAGATGTTCGGGCCGAACGGCGTCGGCGTGCTGTACGTGCGCCGCGATCGCTACGCCGACCTCGGCCTCGGGAATCTCGGCGGCGGCATGGTCGCGCTCCACGCCGAGGACCGCTTCGAGCCGCGCGAGGCGCCGTTCCGCTACGAAGCCGGCACGCCGAATATCGAGGGCGTGATCGGCCTCGGGGCGGCAGTCGACTACCTGCTCGGGATCGGCCTCGACAAGATCGCGGCGCATTCGCGCGCGCTCGGCGACCAGATGCTGCGCGGCCTGGCCGAGATCGAAGGCGCGACCGTGCTCGGCCGTTCGGCGAACGAGCGGATCGCGCTCGCGACCGTCTCGCTCCCGCTACGCGCGATGCGCCAACAGGACGTCGCGCGCTTCCTCGCCGACGCTCACGGGATCTTCGTCTCGGGCGGCCACCACTGCGCGCACGTGCTGCACGAGCGCCTGCACCTCGACGGCACGCTGCGCGCTTCGGCCCAGATCTACAACGACGAAGGCGACGTCGAGGCACTGCTCCGCGCGCTGCGCGAACTCTGAGCGGACTGGCTGCGCGACCGCCGATGCCGCTAGAGTGGCGCACCCTTTCGTCACGGTGATTCGAATGCGCACTCCGCACTCCTTCCACGCCGCGCTCGGCGTCGCGACGCTCGTCCTCTCCGCCTGCGCCGTCAACGGCCCCGGTGCACCGCCCGCACCGCCTGCGCCATCCGCCTCGAGCCCCGCGCCCGCGCAGCCCGCGGCGCCGGCAGCCGCGGCGGCTCCGGCGCGGCCCGCCGCGCCCGCAGCGCGCGAAGCCGGCCCGCCGGACCCGGCGGCGATCTTCGGCGGCGCGACGCCGGGCACCGAGTTCGGCATCGCGACGTTCCAGACTCAGTGCTCGAGCTGTCACGGCAACCCGGCGGTCGAGCGCGCGCCGTCTCCGGACGCGATCCGGATGATGCCGCCCGAGCGCATCTACACGGCGCTCACGACCGGCGTGATGCAGGCGCAGGGCGCGGCCATGACGGACGTCCAGAAGCGCGGCGTCGCGGAGTTCATGAGCGGCCGGCCGCTCGGCAGCGCAAACGCCGGCGCGGCGACGAGCATGCCGAATCGCTGCGCGAGCAACCCGCCGCTCGCCGATCCCTCCGCCGCGCCGAGCTGGAACGGCTGGGGCGTGGACGAATCGAACCGCCGCTCGCAGAGCGCGCGCGGCGCGGGGCTCACCGCGGCCGACGTGCCGAAGCTCAAGCTCAAATGGGCGTTCGGCTTCCCGGCCGGCGTGTCCGCGAACGCGCAGCCGACCGTCGTGTCGGGCCGCGTGTTCGTCGGCAGCGACAACGGCTTCTTCTATTCGCTCGACGCGAAGACGGGCTGCGTCTACTGGTCGTTCGAAGCGGGCTCGACGATTCGCAACTCGGGCGTGGTCGGCGCGATCTCGGGTCACGCACCCGCGCGCTACGCCGTCTACTTCGGCGACGCGCGCGCGACGGTCTACGCGCTCGACGCGCAGACGGGCGCGATGCTCTGGCAGACGCGCGTCGACGAGCACTTCGTCGCGCGAATCACGGCAGGCTCGAAGCTCTATCGCGGCAAGCTGTTCGTGCCGGTGTCGTCGTCGGAGGAGTTCAGCAGCGGCAACCCGGGCTACCCGTGCTGCACGTCGCGCGGCAGCGTCGTCGCGCTCGACGCGAACACGGGCAAGCAAATCTGGAAAGCTTGGGTGATCCCCGAGGAGCCGAAGCCGTACAAGACGATGGCAAACGGCGTCATGCTCTACAAGCCCGCGGGCGGAGCGGTCTGGAACACGCCGACGGTCGATCCCGCCCGCAATGCCGTGTACTTCGGCACGGGCGACGCGACGACCGCGCCCGCGCCGAAGACGACCGACGGCTTCATGGCCGTCGACCTCGATACGGGCAAGCTGCTCTGGTCGTATCAGGCGACCGAGGACGACGTGTTCATGGGCGGATGCAACGGCGCGCAGAAGAGCGAGGCGTGCCCCGAGAAGCTCGGGCCCGACATGGACATCGGCAACTCTCCGATCCTCACGACGGCGGGCAACGGCAAGCGTGTGCTGCTCGGCGGCACGAAGGCCGCGGACGTCTTCGCGCTCGATCCCGATCGCGGCGGCGCGCTGCTCTATCGCGTGAACCCGTCGGGAGCGACGCCGGGCTCGAACCCCCGCTTCGGCGGCGCGTCGATCGTCTGGGGCGGCGCGGCCGACTCGAGCCACGTCTACTACGGCATGGGCGCGGGCGGCCTCGCAGCGCTCGATCCCGCAACCGGCGCGACGGTCTGGAAGTTCACGCCGAAGGCACCGACCGGCAACGGCCCGAGCCCGCTCGGCGCCGCGCCGACCACGATCCCCGGCGTCGTGTTCACGGGCTCGACGAACGGCATGCTGTACGCCGTATCGGCGGCCGACGGCATGGAGCTCTGGAGCTTCGACACGTCCAAGACGTTCGACGCCGTGAACAAGGTGCCGACGCACGGCGGCGCGATCGCGTCCTCGGGCGCCGCCGTCGTCGACGGCATGCTGTTCGTCGGCTCGGGCTACGCGGTCAGCAGCGGCGCGAGCGGCGGCAACGCGCTGCTCGCGTTCGGGGTTCGCTAGCGGGCCCGGCCCGCTCTCGGACCCAGCGGGCCGATCGCGCCTACTTGAGCTCGACTTTCTGCGGCTTGACGGTCTTCGTCTTCGGCAGATGCAACTCGAGCACGCCCCCCTTGAAGCTCGCCGCGGCCTTCGAAGCGTTTACGTCCGCGGGCAATAGCACCGAGCGGCTGAACGATCCGGAGCGAATCTCCTGGCGAAAGTAGTTCTCCTTCTCTTCCTTCTGCTCTTTGCGCGTCGAGCCCTTGATCGTGAGCATGCGATCGGCGATCGAGACCTCGAGGTCTTTCTTGTCGACGCCCGGAACCTCCGCCCGCACGACGACCTCCTTCTCGCCGTCGACGATGTCGAGCGACGGGGATTGGGCGTTGAGGAGGCCCGACAGCTCTCCCAAACGCGGCCACTCCATCGCGGACAATCGCGGCCAGCGCCGGTTCAAGAAATCATCGAACGCACGCTCGAGCTCCGGGAAAACGCGGGCGGGCGGCTCCGCCGGAACGCCGGCTTTGACCTCGACCTCGGAGCCGCCTTTCCTCGCGCTCGCCTTCTGTTCGCCACGCACCGACCTTTTCGTAACTTCGTTTGCAGCCTTCGCCATTGCACGACTCCTCTTGGATGGGGTTGATCGACCGAGCGTTCAGAATGGAGCACTCGGCGATTCGCCTGAATACGTACTGTCACTTACATCCCCCCGCTCTGCGCAAGACCGCAATCCCGCCCGTGGCGCGATGCCGCGTCACATTCGGCGCGTAGAATGCGGCTTCCGAATGCCGAATCGAGACATGCCAACAGCGTGACCTTTCGACCCGCGACTGTTTCGCGCCGCGCGTTCGTGCGAGCCGGGGTCAGCCTCGCGGCCTCGGGCGCGCTGAGGCCGTTCGGGGCGTACGCGAACGACCTTCGCTTCGCGACGAATCCGTTCACGCTCGGCGTGGCGTCGGGCTATCCCGAGCCGAACGCGATCGTGCTCTGGACGCGGCTCGCTCCCGAGCCGCTCGTGCCGGGCGGCGGGATGCCGAGCGCGCCGGCCGCGGTCGACTGGGAGGTCGCCTCCGACGAGCGCTTCGCGAAGATCGTGCACAGCGGCACGGCGTATGCGACGCCGGATTGGGCGCACTCGGTCCACGTCGAGGCGACGGGCCTCGAGCCCGCGCGCGACTACTGGTACCGATTCACGAGCGGCGGCGCGCGGAGCGCGGTCGGGCGCACGCGGACCGCGTCGGCGGCCGGCGCGCCGCTTGCGCGCTTCCGGCTCGCGGTCGCGAATTGCCAGCATTACGAGCACGGCTACTACGCGGCCTATCGGGCGATGGCCGCGAGCGAGCTCGACCTCGTCGTGCACGTCGGCGATTACATCTACGAGCAGCGCGGCATCACGCACGTCCGCTCGCACGACGCGCCCGAGTGCTTCACGCTCGACGACTACCGCCACCGCTACTCGCTCTACAAGCTCGACCCCGACCTGCGAGCCGCGCACGCGGCGTTCCCGTGGATGTTCTGCTCCGACGACCACGAGGTGTCGAACGACTACGCGGCCGACCACCCGATCGACGGCGAGCCGCCCGAGATCTTCCTCCCGCGCCGCGCGGCGGCGTATCAGGCGTACTACGAGCACTTGCCGCTGCCACGCCGGATGCTGCCGCGCGGCCCGTGGCAGTTCACGTACACGCAGCGCAACTTCGGCGACCTCGTGAGCCTCTACATGCTCGACGGCCGTCAGTACCGCTCGTATCAAGCGTGCGGTAGCTCGTCGCTCGTGAAGCCGTGCGACGAGCTGTACGAGCCGCAGCGCACGATGCTCGGCCCCGAGCAGGAGAAGTGGCTCGAAGGGACGCTCGGCGCGAGCCGCGCTCGCTGGAACGTGCTCGGCCAACAGACCCTCATGGCGCATTTCAATCAGAGCGACGAGCACGACGTGCGCTACTGGGCTGACGGCTGGAACGGCTACCCGGCGGCCCGCGCCCGACTGATCGACTTCCTCGCCGAGCGCCGGATCTCGAACCCGATCGTGCTCTCGGGCGACATCCACGCGTTCCTCGTGAACGACTTGAACCGCCGCGCGGACGATCCCGCGTCGCCGATCGTCGCCGCCGAGCTCGTAGCAACCTCGATCAGCTCGCCCGCACGGCCGCAGCGCGACTTCGACCGCTGGCAGCTTGCGAATCCGAACGTGCGGCTCGCGCGCAGCGACTATCGCGGCTATCTCGCGATCGAAGCAAACGCGGAGCGCCTGCACGCCGATCTCGTCGCCGTCGACGACGTCGCGCGCGAGGACTCGGCGACGCACGTGCTGGCCGCGTTCGACGTCGAGAACGGCAAGGCCGGCGCCGCTCGCTGAACCGCGGCCAATTGACCGCCGTTCCGTGCGCGCTGTACAAAAGACGGCATCTCCCACACGACCCACTGCATGCCGAGCTCATCGTCCCGGATCGCGCTTCCCGCCGCGGCATTCCGCTGTCTGTGGACGCTCTTGCTCGTCTGTGCGACTTTCAGCTCGAGCGCGCAAGAGGCGACCCCAGTGAACGACATCATTCCCTTTGCAACGACCTCGAAGACCCTCCCGAACGGACTCGAGGTAATCGTGATGCCGATGCCGAGCGGCGGGCTCGTCGCGTTCTGGTCGATCGTGCGCACGGGCTCGCGCGACGAGTACGAGCCGGGCCGCTCGGGCTTCGCGCACTTCTTCGAGCACATGATGTTCCGCGGTACCGAGCGTTATCCGCCGCAACGCTATCTCGAGGTCACGACGCGCATCGGCGCGGACGCGAACGCGTATACGACCGACGATCACACCGCGTATCACCTGTCGCTCTCGAAGGAAGATTTCGAGTCCGTGCTCGAGATCGAGAGCGACCGCTTTCAGAACCTCGCCTATTCCGAGGCCGCGTTCCAAACCGAAGCCGGCGCGGTCTACGGCGAGTACCGCAAGTCGCGCACCGACCCCGAGTTCACGCTCGAGGAGCAGCTGATGGCGACCGCGTTCGAGAAGCACACCTACGGCCATACGACGATGGGTTTCGAGCGCGACATCGCGGCGATGCCGAAGATGTACGACTACTCGCGGAGCTTCTTCGCGCGCTACTACCGACCCGAGAACACCGTGCTGTTCGTGTCGGGCGACGTGACGCCCGACGGCGTGCTGCCGCTCATCGAGAAGTACTACGGCGGCTGGAAGCGCGGCTACGTCGCGCCGCAGATTCCGGTGGAGCCCGAGCAACGCGCGCAGCGGCGCGTCGACGTGCAGTTCGACGGTCAGACGCTGCCCGTCGTCGAGGTCGCGTACAAGCTGCCCGCGTTCGC
>Ga0326731_1000129_pt1 | contig 19252 bp, 18 predicted proteins | sample MHFSIPfraction_FD_207645 | JGI IMG/M metagenome (GOLD analysis project Ga0326731, IMG submission 207645) | Lab enriched peat soil microbial communities from Michigan Hollow, Ithaca, NY, United States - MHF9FY SIP fraction | ecosystem: Environmental > Terrestrial > Soil > Wetlands > Peat | place...
GCCGGGGATCACCTACCTCGCCCGCGTGAGCGCGGGTGGCGCGCAGGAGGCATAAGGCGATGGCCGAGACGACCACGCCCGCCGCCGCATCCGCCTCCCGCGTGACCTACGATTTCGTCACGCGCGTCATCGCCCGCACGCTGGGGAATCCGGGGAAGGGCTACTACCTGCTGCTCGCCGCGGCGGTGTCCCTCCTCATGGTCGGCATCGTCTGCCTGCTGTTCATTCTCCGCTACGGACTCGGTTTGGCGGGTTACGCCCACCCGGTGTATTGGGCGGTCTACATCACGTGCTTCGTGTTCTGGGTGGGTATCGCCCATTCGGGCACGCTGATCTCGGCGATTCTCTATCTCTTCCGCTCCGGCTGGCGCACGGCGGTGTACCGTACCGCCGAGGCCATGACGGTGTTCGCCGTGATGACGGCGGGACTCTTTCCGCTGATTCACATCGGCCGGCAGTGGTACTTCTACTGGCTCATCCCGTACCCGAACGAGCGCGGGCTGTGGCCCAACTTCAAGTCGCCGCTCATCTGGGACGAGTTTGCGATCGGGACCTACTTCACCGTGTCCACGGTGTTCCTGATCATGGGGTTGATCCCCGACATCGCCGCGGTACGCGACGTGGCGACCGGGTGGCGCCGCAAGCTGTACGCGATCGCGGGGCTCGGCTGGCGCGGCACGAACGAGCAATGGCGTCACTTCACGCGCGCCTATCTGTACCTCGCCGCGCTGGCGACTCCCCTCGTCCTGTCGGTGCACAGCGTGGTGTCGTGGGACTTCGCGATGTCGATCGTGCCCGGGTGGCACGCCACGCTCTTCGCACCGTATTTCGTGGCTGGCGCCATCTACTCGGGCGTGGCGATGGTCATCACGCTCCTCGTACCGATCCGGCGCCTGTTCCACCTCGAAGAGATCATCACCGTGCACCACTTCGAGAACCTCGCGAAGTTGTGCCTCTTCACCGGGTTGATCGTCAGCTTCTCCTATTGCACCGAGAATTACGTCGCGTGGTTCGGCGGGAACCCGGACGAGCGGGCCGGCTTCTGGTTCCGGGCCTTCGGCCCCTTCTGGTGGGCCAGCTGGACGATGAACATCTGCAACGGCCTGCTGCCGTGGCTGCTGTGGTTCAAGAAGGTCCGCACCAATATCACCGGGCTGTTCGTCATCTCGATCTTCGTGAACATCGGGATGTGGTTCGAGCGCTTCGTGATCATCACCGTCTCGCTCGCCGGCGAGCCCTACGAGCGCTGGGCCAACGGGGGCTACAACCCGACCTGGGCCGATTGGGGCATCATGGCCGGGAGCTTCGGCTGGTTCTTCATGTGGTTCCTGCTGTTCGTCAAGAACTTCCCGGCGGTCTCGATCTCCGAGGTCAAGGAAGTGCTGCCGCCGCCGAAGCTCGGCAAGGGGAGGGCCGGCTGATGCTCCCCAAGGTGCTGACCGACATCTTCCATCCGCCGCAGACGCCGGGTGTGCTGGCGGTCTTCGGGCACTTGGACGCCACCGTCGACGCGATCGGCCGCCTGAAAGCGGGCGGGCACGGGGAGGACCTCACCGTCTACTCCCCAATTCCCCGGCACGAGCTGGAGGACGCCCTGGATCAGCCCACGAGCCCGGTGCGCATGTGGACCCTGATCGGCGGGATGGCCGGGTGCGGCATCGGGGCGTGGCTCACCTTGTACATGTCCTACGACTGGCCGGTGGTCGTGGGTGGCAAGCCGGTCGGCTCGATCCTGCCCTATGTCATCATCATGTTCGAGATGACCGTGCTGTTCGGGGCGCTCACGACGATCCTGGGACTCGTCCTGAATTCACTGCTCGCGTCGCGGCACCAGGGCACCATCGCCTACGATCCGCGATTCACCAACGATAAGTTCGGGATCTTCGTGCGCTGCGCGCCCGAGCAGGCGGGTTCCCTGGAAGGGCTGCTGAAGGGCGCCGGCGCCGAGGAGGTTCGTCGTGCGTAAGCCCCTCGCCCTCGCGGCGCTCGCGCTCGTGTTGACGGCGTGCGATCCCGACTGGGTCGTCCATCACGTCGGTTGGTTCGCCACGATGCGCCACCAGCGCAGCATCCGTCCCTACACGATGCCCCGGCCGACGGTGCCCGGCACGGTCCCCACGACCGGGCTGGAGCTCGACTCGTTGGGTATCGCGGCCGCGGACAAGGTGACCAACCCGCGCACCCGGACGGCCGAATCGTTGAACCGGGGCCGGTGGGTGTACGAGACCTACTGCCTGGTCTGTCACGGGGATGCGGGGAGAGGCGACGGGCCGATTTCGGCAGCCGCCGGGGGACCCTTTTTCGGCATCCGCTCGCTCGTCACCGACACCGTGGCGCGGCGCAGCGACGGCTACATCTACGGCGTGCTGATCCACGCCCCCAGCATGGGCCGCGGGCTGATGCCGATCTATGGCGACAAGATCCATGGCAGCGATCGGTGGGATGTCGTCAACTACGTGCGATCCCTGCAGGAACAGGCCCGGATGGGAGGCCGTCGATGAGCACCACCACGGCCGCCCGGCGGATCGAGCTGGCGCAAAAGGCCCGCGCATTCCCCGTGGGGTCGTTTCGGGCGATCGGCCTGGCGGCCACCGCGATCGGGCTCGTGCTGCTGCTGCTGAACCTCAAGGCACACGCCGGCCGGGTCTGGTCGGCCTATCATTTCAATTTCGTGTTCTGGCTCGGCCTCGCCGAGGCGAGCGTGGTGGTCGCCGCCTCGCAAAAGCTGGCCAAGGGACACTGGTCGGGGCTGGTGATCCGTCTCGCCGAGGCCTCGGTCGCGTTTCTGCCGGTCGCCGTCGTGCTGTTCTTCGCCTCGTACCTGGGACGGAGCTACATCTATCCGTGGGTCAGCACGCCGAGAACCGACCTCGGGTGGTGGCTCTCGCCGACGTGGTTCTATGTGCGGGACGGCGCGGTGCTCATCGTCATGTCGTGGCTGTCCTGGCGGTTCGTGCGGTCCGACATGGCTCCCGACGTGGCCGAGCTCGCCACCGGGAAGCCCGTGGACCCCTCTGCGGAGGAGCGGGGGCTGATCACGCGCGACGCCGCGCTGGTGGCGATCGCCTTCGCATTCGGCCTGAGCATCATCGCGTTCGACACCGTCATGTCGCTCGCGCACCGCTGGGTGAGCAACCTCTATGGCGCGTTCTACTTCATGGGGAGCTTCCTCTGCGCCCTGATGTGGCTGGCCGTGCTGAGCATCCGGATGCGCCGGCGCATGGACCTGGGCGACCTCTACTCCCGGAGGCAGCAGCACGACCTGGGCAAGCTGTGCTTCGGGTTCACCGTCTTCTGGGCCTATCTGATGTTCGCCCAATTCCTGGTGATCTGGTACGGCAATCTGCCTGAGGAGACCTACTTCATCTTCTACCGGCTGTGGGGGCCGTGGCGGCCGGTCGGGGTGGCGGTGTTCCTGCTGGTGTTCCTGATCCCGTTCATCGGCTTGCTCGGCGCGAGGCCGAAGCGGTCGTCCGCGTGGCTGCTCGGCATCGCTCTGCTGAGCGTCGCGGGCATCTGGCTGGAGCGCTTCTACGAAATCGTCCCCTCGCTGAATGGCGGGGCGGGTCCGGCGATCGGCGTCCCCGAGCTCGGCGCGCTGCTGTTGATGGGTGGCCTGTACGCCCTGTCCTACAGCTGGTTCGCCGGGCGCTATCCGATGGTCTCGCCCCGGCTCGCCGCCGACACGCTGGAGCGGGAGCACGGTCACTAGCTGCTCGGCACCACATCCGTTCGCTGACACATCCGCGGTGGACCCCGAGTGCGTACTGTGGGTATGACCGAACGCACTTGGGCGACCGCAACCTCCGGAGGATGAGTCATGCGCATGCGCTTCTTGGCAGTCGCGGCGATCGTGGCCGGCGCTGCCTGCAGCAGTCCGACGTACAGTGGCGGAGGAGGCGGGGGCGGCTGCACGCCGACGGCGACGCAGGTCTGCATGGTGGGCACCTCGTTCAGCCCGGCGACCCTGACGATCACCCACGGCACGGCGGTCACCTGGATGAACGGTGCTAGCCTCACCCACACCGTCACCAGCGCGACGGGCTCGACCGATGTGTTCGACAGCAACAATGTCCCTGCAGGCGCGTCGTTCGTGCACACGTTCAACACGCCCGGGACCTACCTGTACTTCTGCAAGATTCACGGAGTTGACGGCGCGCCGCCGACCGGCATGCACGGGACCATCACGGTCAACTGACGGTCAGCGCCTGCGCGCACAGGCTCCCGGGGCGGATTCCGCTCCGGGAGTTTAACTTTTTCGTCATGAGCGAATCACCGGACACTCTCGAAGCCTTCCGGCACTTCCGGGAGAAGATGAATGACGCCATCCTCGCGGCGGGGAGCGTCACCATCAACCGCTTCTTCGCCCTCGACAACCGCTGCTACGAAGCGGGGGCCCTGCCCACCAAGACGAAGGAACTGCTGGGGCTCGTCGCCTCGATGGTGCTGCGCTGCGACGACTGCATCACCTACCATCTGGTGCGCTGCCGCGAAGAAGGGGTCAACGACGCCGAGCTCTACGATGCGTTCGCCGTGGCGCTGGTGGTGGGCGGATCGATCGTGATTCCCCATCTGCGGCGTGCGGTAGCCCGGCTCGAGGAGCTGCCCGCCTCGTGAGCGTGTGGCGTGCGGCGGCGGAGCTCGCCCGGGCGGGGAGCGGGGGCGCCCTGGCCACCGTCGCGCACACCTCGGGATCGACCCCCGTGCCGGCCGGCACGAAGATGCTGGTCGGACTGTCGGGGCGGTTGGAGGGATCGGTCGGCGGGGGGTGCGTCGAAGCCGATGTGATCGAGGCCGTAGCGGAGGCCCGGGAGCGGGGGCCGATCATTCGAACCCACCACCTCAACGCTGATCTGGCGGGCGACCTCGGCCTGTCCTGCGGCGGAACGGTGCACATCGTGGTCGAGCCGCTCGTGTCCGTCGCCGAGTACGTCCGGGCGCTCGAGGAGGCGGCGAGTCCGGAATCCTCACCACCGGCCTCGACTGGTCCGCCGGACCCGTGAAGCGCTTTGCCGCGGGACCGATCGAGCCGCACGCGGCGACGGCTGCACTCTCACCCGATCAGCGAACCCTCATCGAGCGGCTCGCCCTGGCTCCCCGCGTCATCGTCTTCGGGGCGGGGCACGTGGGGCGCGCGGTGGCGCTCGCCGCCCATGCGGCCGGATTCCGGGTGCTCGTCGTGGACGATCGCCCGGAGTTCGCCGATCCGGGCGCCTATCCTGCGGAGCTCACCGTCCGGGCGGCATCGGTCTCGGACGCGCTCGCGGCTCTTCCTCTTCGGGCCGATGACGCGGTCGTCATCGCGACCCGCGGTCACCGACACGACGCCACTGTGTTGGAGCGCGTCGCGGCATCCGCCGCGGGTTACGTGGGGTTGCTGGGCAGCCGGCGCAAGCAAGCCGTGGTGACGGAGGCGCTGCAGCGAGCCGGTGTGCCCATCGATGCGTTGCGCCGCGTCCGGGTGCCGGTGGGGTTGCCGATCGGCGCGGTAACGCCGGAAGAGATCGCGGTCAGTATCGTGGCGGAGCTGATCGCCTGGCGCCGCGTCACGAGCGCACGCCTCATTTGATCAACTCGAGCAACAGACTGAGCGAATCGGCCGGCAGCGTCCCTGCGATCTCGATGCGCAACGACCGGACGTACCGCGCGAGTCGTTCGTTCGAGATGTAGTTCTGCGCGCGGCGCATTTCGCGAGCGGCCGCGTCGCTGCGCCGTTGGAAGAGCCAGACCATCCCATCGCCAATGGGTTGCTGGACGACGATCTCGGACGAGTCGGCGGGGTTGCTCCGCAGCGCGCTGACGGCGTATCCCGGAATCACGCCGGGGTCCTCCCCCACGAGATCCCGGGCCTGTGTGGCGCTGATGATGGGCCAGGCTGCGGAGGCCCGCAGTCTCTGGACGTCCTTCACGTCCGATGAAATCTCGACGACCGCGCCGGACGCGGACGGCGCGGCCGTCTCGCGCGCCTGCAGTGATTTGGCCGCTTGCGGGGGAGCCGCAGCCGTGGGGGACCGCTGAGCCGACTCCTCGCGGTCCGCGAGGCCTCGGACCCCGGCGGCGCCGGCCACAACGGGTCCGGGCTGGGGTGGTTGATCACGCCGCGGTTCGGCGCGGCCCGCTGGGGCGGAGGAGGGCACGGGCGCGGCGGCCAGTTGATCCTGCGCCGGTTCGTCGGACGGTGTGGTCGGTGCGGACACGGCCGGCGTCTCGGTGGCGCGTCGTGCCTCACCCGTCTCGGACACGGCCCGAGGCGTCACGAAGACGCCGCGAGCGTACCAGCCCACACCGATGGCGAGTGTCACCACCGCGGCCCAGGCCAGCGGAATCAGGAAGCCACTGCCACGGCGGCGGCGCAGCGACTGCAGCGGCGGCGCAGCGCGCTCCGGTGGCGCGGCCAATCCGAGCAGCCGGCCGGCCCGCTCGATCAAGGCCCGTTCCTCAACCAGTAGGGCGCGGCAGGCCGCGCAGCCGGTGAGGTGTCCTTCCATCCGCTCGCGCTCGATGGGGGTCAGCTCCCCGTCGAGATACGCGTGCAGCGTTCCGTCATCGACGTGCGACATGCTCGGCCTCGCTTCCCTTCTCGAACGCTTCCACCAGGCGGCGCCGGGCGCGCGCCAGCGTCGTTCCGACCGCCCCTTTCGCCAGTCCCGTCTGGGAGGCGATTTCGTCATACGATTGCCCGGCATCCCATAACAGCAGCACCTCGCGGTCCCGCGGCGTCAGGTCGTCGAGCGCGCGGCGGACCCGGTCGCGCTCCAGATCCGCGCTCAGCGTTTCATCCGCCGGCGGTGTGGCCGGCTCCGGCTCGTTCTTCAGGAGCGTGAGGTGTCGCCGCTCCCGCGCCTGACGTCGGGCCTCGTCACGAGCCATGTTCGCGGCAACCACGAAGAGCCACCCCCGCGGGTTATCGGGTTTGTGCACCAGGGCGCGGGCGAATGCCTCCTGCGCCAGATCCTCCGCGCGCTCGGCGTCCCAGACCTTGCGGTACAGGAAGCGCACGAGCGCGGAATAGGTGGTGCGATACACCTCTGCCAGATCGTCGGGCATCGCCCTCACTCAGGACCGGAAGTCGCGCACCAGAGCGGCCAGCTCCCCTGCGCGCCACGTCTGCTTCCCTCCGGCTGCAATCTTGACGCTGACCCGTCGTCCCGCCACCAGGACGGCCGGGGTGAGGGTAGCGGCCTGGGTGAGCTCGGGAACAGCCTGCAACAGGGCGAAATAGGCGTCGCTGAACGGGGCGACGGTGATCACGGGCAGGGAATCCCCGTGGCCCAGGTCGGTCCACACATCGTCCCGGAGGATGAACAGATGCCCGCCCGCGCGGCGAGTCGGGTTGATGCCCGCACGTCCATGCAGCAGGCCGTCGAGCTCCTCCCGGTCCGGTACGACCACCGACTGCGAAGCGGCCCGCGCTTCGGCCTGGGACCGGGCGATGGCCCCCGCTCCCGCCTGGTCTTTGGGCGCGGCCGGTGCGACGCGGCGGAGGTCTTCGACCGGGCCGTTGGTTGCGACCGCCCCCGGCTCCTGCACCAGGTATGACGTGTACTCCGTGAGAATCCCGTAACGCAACGCGAGGTCCTTGAGCGCGGTCATGAGCTCCGGAGTCTGGCCGTGCAGCCGGATCTCACGAGACAGCGCGCCCGCCTTGCGCGACGCCCACAACCGGGGGATGTACTCGTTCGACGAGACATCGCCCGAGCCGATCGCGTCGGAGCGGAATCGCTCTGCGACGCCGTTCCGGAGCCCGCGAACTGATGCGGTCCCTGCGCCGGCCCCGCTGGTGCGGTACCGCCCGAAGACGACGACCTCGTCCCCCGCAAACAGGTCCGGCAGCGCCTGCGGCTGCACGTCGTACAGCTCCACGCCGTCGTCGCCTTCGAGGGCCACATCGGTCAGCACCGGGCTGGCGATCCGGCTGGCCAGGGCGCCGACCGCCCGCTCGATGTCGCTGCCGGGCGTGATGTACTCGGTGCGTCCCCGGGCCTGCTCGGTCAGCCGGTCCAGCAGGTAGGCGTTCACGTCGGTCCCGATCCCGAAGGAGAAAACTCGGAAGCCGCCGCGCCGCTCCTCGGCATGCGCCGCGATGCGTTCGGGATCCTGCTCCCCGACGGTGGGGAGGCCGTCGGTGAGGAACACCACCACGCCGAGCGCTCCCTCGGCCGGCGGGAGGCTGTAGGCTTCGTCCAGGGCGCCGGCGATGTTCGTGCCGCCTCCGGTTTCGAGTCCGCGGACCCAGTCGACCGCACGACTACGGCTTTCGCCCGAAACGGTGGTCCACTGGGCGGAGAAGCGACGCACACCGCTCTCGAATGCGATCAACCGGAAGCGGTCTCCCGCGTGCAAGGACGCGAGCAGCTGCTCCAGCGCGGCCTTCGCCTCGGCCAGCTTCTCTCCCGACATCGAACCCGAGACATCCACGACCGCGACCAGGTCGCGATGCAGGGCGTCCGCCCGAGCGGTGCCCGGGGCGAGCAGCAACATGAAGTAGCCGTCTTCGCCGGGCGGGCGGTGTGTGATGAGTGAAACCCCTACGTGCGGGCGGGCGAGCGGCAGAAACAGGTCGAGGTCACCGGTACTCGAGTCGGCCAGGGTGACCTCGATCCGGCCGCCGGTACGACGCGTGTGGACCTGGTGCGTCGGGGAATAGGGGTCGCCGAGGCGGTCGGCGCTGTCGGCGGTGAGGCGGAAACTCGTGGCCGCGCCGGCGCTGCCCGGTCCGGCCCCAGCCGCATAGCGAAACCGCCAGGCGTCACCCTCGCGGCCGAGGATCTGCGTGTAACGCAGCGTGATCTTGCGGGTCTCACCGGGGTTGATGGGGAAGACGCGCGCCCGGATCAATCCATGACCGGCCAGCTCGATCAGTGCGGGATCTCGTTTGCGGCGTACGATCTCTTCGTAGATGGCCCGGGCCTGTCCGGCATCCATGGTTTCGCCGCGCAGCTCGGTGTCGCCTTGCCACAGGGAAAAGCTGCCGAACGCCGCCTCTCCGGGGAGCGGATAGTGATAATCGCCCTCCCCGAGCCCGGGCCCGCGGTTCTGGAACCATTCTTCCACGGTGACGTTGGCGACCCGTCCGACAACGGATACCGTGACCGCGCTGCGGAGCTTCTGGACGCCCCACCCTGGGCCGGGACGCACGGGCTCGATCCAGCCCTGGCCCGTGAGAACCGGGGCGCTGGCGAGGAGGCAGAGGGCGAGCAGACCGAGCGGCTGAGAGCGGCGGTACATGGTGTCCGTGTCCTGTTGGGTCGACAGGAGAGACGGTGGGGGCCCCCGATCTTGCACACCGCACCCCGAGGCCCGATATGCCAGCGGCCCCTTGCGGGGCCGCCGGGTACGCCGGAGCACTGCGTCTTCATCATTATTGCAGTGGCATCGTGAGGCCGAACAGCACGGTGAGCGTATTGATGGGGGGGGTGCCGACCGTATTGTTCTTCCCGGTCATCAGGTAATTCACCTCGACCCGCCCCCCCGTCGCGCCGGCCAGGTGGAAGCGATAGCCCCAGGCGACGCTCGCGCCCGTGAGGGTCGCGGACGAGCCGCTCGAGGGGTTCACGTTCGTCAGCTGACCGCCGGCGGCGGCGTACCAGCCGTCCGTGACGGCGTAGTCGAAGCGGGCACCGGCCTCGAAGGACGTCGCGCTCGAGCCGGACGATCCGACGTGGTGCACGTCGAAACTCGGCTCGATGGCCCACTTACCGCCGAGCGGAATAATGGCGAACAGCGTGGGCGGCGCCGGTATGGCCGTCCCGAAGACCGCGAAGGAGTTCGTCACCCCGGGAAAGAAGATGCCGGTGACGTCGCCGCCGGATCCCACGGCATGGGCGTCACCATAGCCCGCCACGAACCCGATGACGGGAGACCAGGCCTTCATCGCGCTCGCGCGCGCGGGGCGACCGGCCGTGCTTCCCCCCAGGGTCGATGAGACACCGAGCAGCACGGAGTAGGCGTTGGACGCTCCCAGCAGATCACTGGCGTGGGTGGTCACCCAGTTCGCCTCGACCCGTCCGTTCAGGGGGCCCGACAGGTGTGTGCGGTATCCCACACCGAGCTGGAGCCCGACCTGCTTGTTGCCCGGGCTCCCCGTGTACGCCACGTTCAGGACTCCTCCGGCAGCGCCATAGAGTCCCGGGCCGAATGCGTAGTCGAACCGCAATCCGACTCGACCCACCGTGAACGTGCTACCGCCGAGATTCACCTGGGAGCCCCCAAACTGCGGCTCGAGGGCCAGGCGTCTCCCGACCGGGAGGATGGCGTACACCGGCGCATAGGTCAGGATCGTCGTCAGGAAGGTCCCGCCGGGGAGCTCGATGAAGGTCGTCGCATTGCCCCCGGTTCCAGCGGTCTTGTAGCTCGAGAACCCGCCCTGGATGCCGATCTCCGGTTGCCAGGTCCGTTGAGCGGCCGCCGGGGTCGCCAGGACTACGAGTGCCGCGATCGCGAGCAACTTTCGCAAGGACTCCTCCGATGTTGATTGGGAAAGGGAAACGGAGTGTGCGCTGGCAAAGCTGGGTAGGACCTGGAAGCGCGCCTGTGAGGTGGGTCACGGACTTGGCACTTGATTCGGCTTGGGCGTTTCTAACTGTAACCGGGTAACGGAATTAGCTCGGACCTCCCGCTGATGCGCCGATGTGTGTATTGTGAACCCGTTCACAAGCACTCAAGACTATGGGATCCACTGGAGGATGTGCAATGCGGGTGACCTGGATTGGGGCGGCGCTAATGGTCGGGGCGCTGGCCTGTGGGAAGAAGACGGAGCAGCAGGCGGCGGCGAGCCAGCCGGCGGGCCAGCCTGACGCCGCGGCGCAGACCGCCGGGCCGGTGGTCGAGGTCAACATGACCGGGACCGGGAACACATTCAAGTTCGAGCCGGACGTGATCCACGCGCCGGCGGGCGCGACGGTGCGCTTCATCAACGTGTCGGGCGGGCCGCACAACGTGACGTTCTATTCGGATTCGATTCCCGCAGGCACCGCGGAGAAGCTGAACGCCGCGATGGCGAACCGCATGGACAACCTGTCCGGGCCGTTCCTCATCAACGCCAACGACCACTACGACATTTCGCTGGCCGGGCTGCCTGCCGGTACGTACAAGGGCTTCTGCACGCCGCATCAAGCGCTGGGGATGAAGTTCACCCTGATGGTGATGTAAGCGCGCGGCACGATCTGCGACAACGGCCCCGGAAATGGTTTCCGGGGCCGTTTGCTTTTGGCGCCCTGCAGCTAGGGGGACAGGCCTCGCAGTGGGGCACAGAGGCTGTCCGTCTGTGGGCGCACCACCTGATCTGCGAACCCGATGTTCGCCTCCAGGGTGCGACACACGCGCGCGGACAGCGTGGTGTCCCCGTGGGCGAGCGCGACGCGCGCCAGATCGCGCCGCTGAGGCCACAACGAGGCCACGAGCCCTAACGGCGCCGCGAGCACGGCATACCGGGTGGTAGCCGAATCCCATCGGGCCTTCGCCATCGTCGTATCGCCGTGGCGCAACGCAGCGCGCGCCCGGAGGTCGAGGGCGAGGCTCGTGGGCAGTGGTGCGCCTTCCCCTGAGAGGCGATCGAGGGCGGGGCGGCGTTGGAGCAGCCAAGCCAGGGTGGCGCTCGAGTCGTGGTCGGCCTCGGCCAGGGCGACGAGACGTGCACGAGCCGATGCCGCGTCACCAAGGGCGGGAAGACCGGTCTCCTGGGCGAGCACGATCCAGAGGTCGCGCTCGCGCCCGAGTGCAGCGGGTGCCGCCGCGAGTCGGGCACGTGCGCTGTCCGGCCACCCCTCGCGCAGGTCCGCGGCAACGCCGAGCCGCAGCGCGAGCGACCGTTCGCGGTCGGTGGTGGCGCTGTGCGCCAGCGCGGTCAGCACGTGACGCTCGGGGCCATGTCGATCGTCCACCGTGCCGAACTGCGCCGCCTGGAAAGCGAGGTACAACAGGACGGTGAACGGGCGTCGATCGAGGGAACCCAGTATGGACTTCTTTGCCGCCACTGATTGGAATAGCAGCGTGTCGGCCAACCCCACCACCTTGGCCACGACCGACGTCGAATCGATTCGGTGGTATTCGCCGATCAGTCGCTTCGCCTTGTCGGGGTCCTGAAACAGATACGCCAGGGAAATGCTGTTGGCGATCGCCGCGGCGAACTCCGGATCCAGCTCGAGCACTTCGTCAAAGGCGGCACGGGCCGAGTCGAGGGGCTGATCGAACAGTTGCCCGAAGTACAGGTAGAACTCACCCTGGACGAATCGGGGCCAGGTCCGGTCGACGGCCACGTTCAGAGCCTTGCTGAAGTGCGTCAGGGCTACTTGGCCGTCGCCGTGGTCCACCAACTCGGCGTAGCCTTCGAGGAGCAGACTGTCGGAGGGCTGCAGGCCGGCGAGATGCTGGCGGGCTCCGCGCGTCGCGATACGCATCGAATCTTCGTCGGGCGCGACCTGGGCGAGAGCGAGCACCCGATGCAGGTACGCGAGGGCGAATTCCGAGTCGCGCGCGATCACGACGTCATACAGGGTGAGGGCGCGGGCGTAGTTCCCGCGGCGAAACGCGTCGTCCCCGTTGATGTAGGCCGCGATTGCCTCCTTGTCGCTCGGGAGGGTGGCGTGTGGATTGGGCCGGAACCCGGCGCCAACGTCGTGGAGGATCTGGACCCAGACGCGGTCCATCACATCGTCAATGGAGTCTGCGGATCCATTCTGCGACACATGAGCGATCGGGTCAGGGGTGCCGGTCTCGAAAAGCGTTGCATCGAACTTTACCGAACCGCCTGCGAACCGGACGTTCGTGTTGACGAAGTAGCGGGACCCGAGCTGCGCGGCGATCGAATCGGCTTCGATGGGGTTCACTGACCGGGCGCCGCCGGCGGCCTTACGCACCCGCCCGAACGGCTGCGTGGTGAGGCCTTGCACCGGGCTGAAGCGCGCCAGGAAGTACTCTGGAAGCTGCTCGGCATAAGAACGGTCTACCCCGAGCACCGTGAACGGCATCACAGCCAGACTCCGGCTGATCGTTGGTAGGGACCCGCGCTGCGCGAGGACGAACCACAACGCCCCACCGAGCGCTACCGCCACGATCGCCGCGGCCGCGAGCCGGGACCATGGGCGTGGGGTCGCACGATCGATCTGCGTGAGCCATTCAGCCGCCTTCGGGGGACGGTCTTCGCGGCTGTCGGCGAGCGGTGCCACCAGAGCGGCCGCGAGCGTGCCGGAGATTTCCGGCCGGGCCCCGCGCAACGAGCGCGCCAGCGTCGCGCGATCGGCGCCCAGGGACGGGCGGGTGCCGGTGAGCGCTTCGAACGCAACGACCCCGAGCGAATAGAGATCGGCGCGCCCGTCTACATCCGGCAGTCCGACCATCTGCTCGGGGGACATGTAGTCGGGCGTGCCGATGACCGAGCCGGGCGCCGTCAATGTGCCGCTCGCGCCCTCGCGGACCTGCGCCACGCCGAAGTCCGTGAGCAGCGGACGACCAGTATCCTCCTCGATCATGATGTTGGCCGGCTTCACGTCCCGGTGGACCACCCCGCGCCGGTGGGCGACGTCGAGGGCGGCGCCGACTTCCCGGAGTACCCGCAGGATCTCCACAACGGGCACTGATGGGCGTTCGGCGAGCGCGCTCTCCAGGGTGACGCCGCGCACGAAGGGCATGATCAGAAACGACAGACCCTCGCGCGTATCGAACTCGTACACGGGGACGATATTCGGATGGGACAGCTGGGCCGCGAGAGACGCCTCCCGCTTGAACCGGTCCTGCCGCATCCGGCTCGTGGCCACCTCAGGCGGCAGCACCTTCACGGCGACCAGGTGTCCGAGCGCGCGGTGCCGCGCGCGGAACACGGCGCCCATACCGCCGACGCCCGCCAGGTCGAGGACCTCGTAGTGGTCGCCGATGGCGCGTTGCACGTCTTCGAGAGACGGGGGGGTCATCGCCTCGGGCAAGATACGGTGCCTTGCCCGGGATCGCTCGACCTCCGATTATCCGAGCCGTATGGGCTCTCCTCCGGTCGTCTACGCGCGCGTGCTCGGTCCTGCGCGCGTCACTATCGACGGCGCCGACGCGCCGGCGGAGCTGTTGTGGCGCAAGCACCTGGCGTTGCTCGTCTACCTGGCGCGCAGTCCACGCGGCTCCCGCACACGCGAACACCTCGTCGGCGTGTTGTGGAGCGACCGTGACGACAAGTCGGCGCGGCACTCGCTGAGCGAGGCGTTGCGCGTGCTCCGCCGCGGGCTCGGCGAGACGCGGGTGCGCACCGACGTCGATCAGGTGGCACTCGAGCCCGGCGCCCTGACGCTCGATTGCGACCAGCTCGCCGCGTACGCGGCGGCCGCCGACTGGGCGAGCGCCGCGGCGCTCGTCCAAGGGGACTTCCTCGAGGGGCTCGCGGTCCCCGATGCGAACGAGTTCGAGACCTGGGTCGCGGCCGAGCGCGCGGCCTGGCGCGCGCTCAGTGTGGAGGCCCTGACCCGTTCGGCGGAAGCGTCCCTCGCGGCTGGCGCACTGGGGGAGGCGCGAGCCTCGGCGCTGCGGGCGTTGGCCCTCGAGCCGACGGCCGAGGGGGCCGCACGGGCGGCGATGCGTGCGCTGGCGCTGGCCGGCGACCGCGCTGCGGCGCTGGACATCGGCACACGGCTCGCGGCGGCGCTGCGCGAGCGGCTCGGCGCCGAGCCGGCGCCGGAGACGCGTCGGCTGATGGAGCGGGTGCGGGAGGCGCGCCTGGGCCGTCGAGTCGCGGCAGCGCCGAGCGGCACGCGGCCCCGGGCCCCGCTGGTGGGGCGGGACGACGCGCACGCGCGACTCGGCGCGGCGTGGCATCGGGCGGTCAGCGAATCGGGTGAGCTCGTCGTGATCGAGGGCGAGCCCGGCGAGGGCAAGACCCGACTGGCGGACGAGCTGCTCGATCATGCGCGACTCGAGGATGCGACGGTTGCGGCTTGCCGCGCCGTTCCCTCGGACGCCCGGACACCCTGGAGCGGTCTCGTGGGACTCCTGGCCGGCGGGCTCGCGGCCGCTCCCGGGCTCGCGGGCGCCCCCCCGGCCGCGCTCGCCGCTCTGGGGGCGCTCGATCCGGATCTCGCTCCGCGCGTTCCGCCGACCGGCGCCGTGATGGAGCCGCCGCGCGCCTTTGCGGCCGCGGTGCAGGCCGCCGCGGAAGAACAACCCGTCCTGCTCGCCATCGATGACGCCCAGCATCTCGACGGAGCGACGGCGGACGCGCTGCCCCAGCTGGCACGCGATCTCGCCGGACACCGGATCCTCATCGTGCTGTGCGTGGCCGCGGGAGCGCATCGGCCGGATTGGGTCGAGACGCTGCGATCACACCTCGGTCGGGAGCTGCGGGGCGACGTGATTCGGCTCGAGCGACTCGATGCCGGGGCTCTGGCGACGCTCGCCCGGTGGTGGCTGCCGCGCTACGACGAGACGGAAATCGCACGGCTCGTCAGGCGCCTCGAACGCGACACGGCGGGCGTTCCGTTGCTCGTCACGGCGGTGCTCGAAGCCGTGGCCGAGGGATTCCGTCTGGCACCGGACGCCCCGGCCTGGCCCAGCGAACGACACACCCTGGTGGACACCCTGCCGGGTGATCTCCCGCCCGCCGTGATCGGCGCGGTCTGCCTGCAGTTCCGCCAACTCCCCGACGCCGCCCAGCTGGTACTCGGAGCCACGGCGGCACTGGGCGAGCGGGTGGACGCGCCGGCGCTGGTCCAGGCCACCGGGCTGGAGCGCGCGGGCGTCGACCTGGCGCTCGATCGACTGGAGTGGGATCGCTGGCTCGCAAGCGACGCGCGCGGTTACGCCTTTGCCGCGCCGATCGTGCGGGCAATCCTGCTGCAGGAAATGGTGTCCCCGGGACAGGCCCGCCGATACCGCGCGACGGCTTCTGCTTGAGACCCGCTTGATAGGTGGCGGCCATGATCCGGGTGACCATCGGGGAGCGATCGGGACATGGAAATGACGCTGGCGGTGCAACCGGTCGGTGCGTGGGCGCGTCTGGGGCGGGCGCTGGTGCGCCCGCACGGCGACCGTCGCTGGGACGTCTTCCTCCGGGCGACGGCCCTGGTCGGCGTGCTCGGCATTCCCGTCCTGTTCTTCGTCGCCAACTCCGCGCCGCTCGTGTGGCTCGCCGTGGTGTCGCTGCCGGCGAACAGCCCACTGAGCCCGCTGCTCCCCACGTTCTTCGAGCCGCTGATCATCGAGGCCGCGAAGTGGGCGCCGGTGTGGGCCGTGACCCTCGTCGCCTGCAGCGGCTACATGTACATGGAGTACCTGAACTGGCACGTCTACGGCTGGGTATTGAACTGGGACCGGATGGCGGGGCTTCGGTCGCGCCGGTCGGTGCGCTGGGGGGTGCGCATGTTCGCCATGTCGCCGTTCTGGATGGTAGTCATCTTCGCGTTTGCGCCGCTGCCGTTCTGGGCGGGGCGCGCGTTGGCGATTCTGCATCACTACCCGCTGGGTCGTTTCATGGTGGCGACCGCGGTGGGTCGCGTCCCGCGCTGGTGGCTGTACGCGTGGTTCGGCAGCCGGATACACGTTCCGGTCTGGATTCTCGTCGCGGTGATCGTCGTGCCTGCCCTCGCCGTCATCGTGCCCCGCCTGGTCCGCGGTGAGTCGCTCCTCGCAGAGTCGGCGCCCGTGGCGGATGAAGCCACTCGCGATGCCACGCAGTTGCGGCGGTGAGATCGACCGGTACCTTCGATTGGGGCAGAATCACCTCTCATCGTATCGGGGCGCATGAACGTTTCCGGCGGCATGGCGATGCGGATGCTGGCGAAGGGCGCCTGGAACACCTTTCGCAAGTACCCGCTGTCGATCTCGTTCGAGGTCACGCACGCGTGCACCGCGAACTGCTGGCACTGCAACTGGGGCGGGCCGATCAAGGAAACGCGGCGCACCCCGGAAGAGTACGCCGCGATCTGCCGGGATCTTCATCCGGTCGTGGTCAATGTATCGGGCGGCGAGCCGATGGCGCGCGGCGATCTCGACGACATCGTGCGGGCGCTGTCCGGTCCCGGCGGGCTGCCCTGGATCGTCGTGGTGAGCAATGCATCGCAGCTCAGCCCGGAGCGGTTCCTGCGGCTCAAGGCCGCCGGCATGCATCAACTTTCGCTGTCCATCGACTTTCCTGACGACCGGCACAGCGAGTTCCGCCGCATCCCCGGCCTGTTCGCCCACATGTCCGAGATGGTGCCGAAGTGCGTTGCGATCGGCGATGACGACGACATCTCCCTCAACTGCTGCATCACCGCCTGGAACTATCGTGCTGTCCCCGACATCGTGCGCCTCGCCGCCCGCTGGGGGGTGAGCATCAACTTCTCGGTGTACACGCCGCTCCGGATGGACGATCCCAAGGGGCTCGTCAAGTTCAACGCCTCGGCATCCGGGGTGGAGCTGAAGGAGAAGTTCGAAGAGGTCATCGCCCTCAAGCGCGAGGGCTATCCGGTGTACACCTCCGAACGGGTGCTGTGGAAGTTCCATCGGTTCCTGATCGAGGGCCGCGCTCCCGGGTGCTCGGCGGGGTATCGCTTCGTCGTCATCAATCCCGATGGCCGGCTCACGCCGTGCGCGATGGTGATGGCCTATTTCGACGATCACCGCACCATGCAGGAGGAGTTCTCCAAGCACAACACCTGTGAGGCCTGTTTCATCAGTACCCGCGCCAACTGCGAGAAGACGCTGTCGGAGTCGCTCGCCGACAACGTGGATACCCTGCGGCTGCTGCTGCCCTGGAACTGGAACGGGCGCCGCTCGAGCGTCGAGTCCCGGCGCGCCCTCGCGTCGATGCCGGTGCCCCCCCAATGACGCGCCGCTGCCCGCAATGCGGGAAGGAGCTGGCGGCCATCGCCGTCCGGTGCGCGTGTGGTGGGGAGCTGCCCGAGGCGCGCGATCTCCGCTCCGATCCCGACCACCCCCATTGCGTCGCCTGCGGCGCAGCGATGGCGCTCATGACGGAACGCTGCCCGTCCTGCGGCGCCGTGGGGTATCCGGCGCTGCGTGGACGGCGGGGGAAGAAGTGCCAGGGATCCCCCGAGAACGCTTGAAGTCCGCTTGATGCGGGTGGCCGAACGTGTCCCGGACCGTTCACACGGGGGACACGATGCAATTCGGCCATTTCGGGATCGCGTTGGCGATCGCTTCGCTCGACCCGCGGCCCGAGACGTTCGTCGTGGTCGGCGCCGCGCAGTTCCTGCCGAACCTCGACTCGCTGGTGGTGCGCGCCGGCTGGGCGCGCCCCGACTTCCACGGCACCTGGAGCCACAGCCTGCCGTTCTGCCTGATGGTCGGCGCCGTCGCGACGCTGCTGCTGGGTCCCTGGCTCGGATCGCTGGCGTTGCTCAGCATCGTGTGCCACGTGGTGGCGGACATGCCGACCGACACCGGGATTCCGCTACTGTTGCCGTTCAGTCGTCGCCGCTTCTCGTTCAACCTGTGGAAGAACACCGGCTACTGGGGCACGTCGATGTATGTCGGGTACTACCGTCATCCGTGGGCATGGATTCTCGAAGGAGCGGTCTTCGCCGTCGTGCTCTGGCGGTACGGGAGACTGCTCGGCTGAAGCTCTCACCTGAGTGATCGCCTCCATGTGGCTTCTCCCGCTGCTCCTGCTCGCCGACACCACGGGTGGCATCCAGGTCACGGTCGCGCCCGGGGAATCGGTCCAGGTGATGAGCGTGGGGACGGGGCAGCCGGTGGTGCTCATCCCCGGGCTGTTCGGCTCGGCGTACGGGTTCCGCCACGTGATCACCGTGCTCGAGGCGAACGGCTACCGGGCGATCGTGATCGAGCCGCTCGGCATCGGGACGTCGGGCCGGCCCGAGCGCGCGGATTACTCGCTCACGGCGCAGGCGGATCGCATCGCCGCCGTGCTCGACACGCTGCGTGTGACGCAAGCCATCGTCGTAGCCCACGCCGTCGGCGCGTCCATGATGTACCGGCTGGCCTACCGCCGTCCGGATCTGGTGCGTGGTCTGGTCTCGCTCGACGGCGGGCCGGCGGAGGCGGCGGCGACCCCCGGTTTCCGCCGCGCCATGCGCTTCGCCCCGTGGATCAAGTGGTTCGGCGGCGTGGGTCTCATCCGCCGCAAGATCCGCCGCAGCCTGATCACCGCCTCGGGCGACACCAGCTGGGTCGATGCCGCGGCTCTCGATGCCTATACCGCCGGCGCGGCGGCCGATCTGGACGGGACACTCAAGGCATACCTCGGCATGACGCGGGCCCGCGAGAGCGAGCGGCTCGAGCCGCACTTGGTCCAGATTCACTGTCCGGTGTTTCT
>Ga0326731_1000131_pt1 | contig 19178 bp, 17 predicted proteins | sample MHFSIPfraction_FD_207645 | JGI IMG/M metagenome (GOLD analysis project Ga0326731, IMG submission 207645) | Lab enriched peat soil microbial communities from Michigan Hollow, Ithaca, NY, United States - MHF9FY SIP fraction | ecosystem: Environmental > Terrestrial > Soil > Wetlands > Peat | place...
TGAAAGGGAACGGGTTGGTCTTGATTGCGGCCGCCGCACCCCGCAGCTTAAGCGCAATCCGTTAGGGAGTGCGGACAACCACTTGCCAATGTCCAGACCAATATCTCTGATCGCCGCTCTTCTTGCCTCCAACTTGGCATCGGTGCAAGCCCAGGCCCCGACGGAGCGTTCGCCCGTATTCGACGGAACGCGTCTGAAGGCCTTCCACCTCGCGGGGACAGTGTACAGGATACGGGGCGCCGATACCGCACCTGCGGGAACGTTTGCAGAAGAGCTCGTGGTACATCATGAGGAACTTGTCCTCGTGAACACAACCAAGACGGCTGTCTTGGGCCAGATCCTTGATACACTCATCGCCCGCCTGCCAGACCTTAAACCCATTGCCTACTACCAGAGGGGTCCGGTAGACACTTCTCGCATCGACTTTCGGGGCATTGTCGCCACAGGCTCGCACAGGACGCTTGACGGGTCGTCGACCCCCATCAGTTTCATCCTAAACCCAAGCGCCTACGCAGAACCGACCATGCTTCTGATCCTCGAATCCGCAACATTGCAGGAGGGATCTAGCTTTACTGTGCGGATGTTCAACCCAGTCATGGACAGCACTACCGTACCCGTTACCATCACGGTGACCGGGTCGACCTTACTCGAAGGCAGGTCCTGCTGGACGATACTTGTCCGAGCAGGGGAAGGTGCTTTGTCATACTGGATCGACAAGACAAGTCTTGTCCCTCGACGCCTTCTAATTCCCATCGATTCCCGCACCTCTTTGCTGTTAGAGCAATCGCATGACCATCAGGGCATCAAGCGCGCGCCCTAACCCGCGCTTGAAGCTGTCGGCCCGCGGCGGCCGCTTGGTAGGGAAGGACTCTGCCTTGATTGCGGCCGCCGCAGGCCGCAGCTTAAGCGCCATCCGTTGGGCGGCCCTGCCACCATCCACATTTGGATGAGCAACGTCCTCCGGAGGGCTGGAGCCACGCGGACATGTCAGTCACCGCGTCCGAGCAGTTCCCGCTGTTCGTCCTCGGTAAGTTCGGCCTCAGCCGGATCCCCATTGGGGCCGGGGAATTCTCGCCTTTCAGCGCGTCTGGCCAGGGCCAGCGAACCAGCAGCGCAGACCGCGCTCGCCATGGCGAGCACGGGGCCGAACACCAGGAACTCTCCCCACAAGGCCTCTCCTCGAAGGGCCGCGCCGGCGACGAAGATCCCGGACAGCAGAAGGCCACTCACGGCGCCCCACCCCGCAAAGCGCGAAAGCGACATGCGATCAAACCCGCGACGGCCCTCGATAACCACGAGGACCCCGGAGAACATGATGCCGCTAACGAAGCCGAGCGGAGCAAACAGGAGGGCAAACGGGAGGTCGGAGTAGAAACCGGGCACCCGCGCCAGCAGGATGCCCGCACCAAACCATGCTGCTCCCCAGGTGAGGCCCATCCCGATTGCCGCGCGGATGCGTCGCCCCCACTGCTTCATGACTACCTCCCGACGCTCAATCCGCTTGCTGGTCGTAAAAGGAAAAGTACTTTGTGAGACAGAGTACGTTTCGGGCAGGCGGAGGTCAAGAGCGCCCTGCACGGAGTGAGACGAGGCCATGGGTGTCAGAACGCATGCGCGCCGCGCCCGCGACGCCTAACGATCGTTTTGCTCGGCCGACGCCGTGTGAAGCGCCAACGGCAGCGCGAGTGCTGCGGGCCATACCGGGGCGAACGTCATTTTGTCTTCAAAGGCCCTATGACCTTGTACGTGTTGAGGAGGACGCCGGTCGGCGTGGCTGTCGTGCTGACGAGCTCGAATGAGCGTGCCGGGATTCCCTCCGCAAAGAATCGCTTCCCCCTGCCCAACAGAACCGGAGAGACGATCAGCACGGCTTCATCCGCAAGCCCGTGTTCGAGCAGCGTCGATGTCAGCGTGGAGCTACCCGAGAGGACAAGGTCCGGGCCGTCCCGCGACTTGATGCGGCGAACGCCTTCTACGAGGTCCGGTCCAACGCCCTCGAATGGGCCCCATGTAAGACTCTCCGGACGATGGGTCGCGACATACTTCGTCGCCGCATTGAGGCGGTCCCCGATCGGACTGCTGGGCGCCTTTGGCCAGAAGCCCGACCAGATATCGTAGGTGCGACGGCCCAGCAGCAGATCGAAGCGCTCGCCATGCGCGGCAGTGACTGCGTCGCGACCGGCGGGGGTCCGATACGGCGCGGTCCAGTCGCTGTAGGGGAAGTCGCCGCCATCGGCGGAGTGCTGGATCACGCCGTCCAGGGAGATGTGTTCGATGATTTTGAGTTTTCTCATTTGCTGTTGCTCGGCTCCGTCGGCATCGGGAAGCGTTCCTGGAACCACGCTTGCCACACCGGCGTCTCCCGGGCGACGCGCTCGCCCGCCTGATCGCCGTACAGATAGAGGTTCATTGCAACCATGCTCGGGCCGCCGGGAAAGCCGGCGATGCCGAGGGCCGCGACACCCGGCGCCGGTTGGTCGATGCGCAGCAGAGCGTCGAACGGCTCCTTCGTGACGTATTCCACCACGCCACTGAGCGGCGGGACACCGCCGGGTGCCGAGAACCGCTGCCCGACACTCATCTCTTTCAGTCCGAATGCCGCCGTCAGCGCATCCCAACTCTCTTCGTCCGTAGCCGGGGCGGGAGCCCTGAACTCCTTCATCGCCGAACGTTGACCGCGGAAGTGCGTGAGATAGAGCTGCAGGAGTTTGAGGAAGCTGGCAAATCCCTGGTTTGCGCTCTCCAGCTGTGCGTCCCAATCGTCCGTGCTCGCGAAAAGACTCTGGACAATGCGGACGATGCACGTGCCGCCTCCGCGCGCTTCAACCGTCCACTCGCCCGCGATGGGCGGCGAACCTGGGAGCCAACCGTTTGCCGTCCTGGTGAACGTTCGCGGCGGATCCCAGGTGGTGACCTCGGAACGCATCTCCATCCCGCCGAAGTTGATCTTCACCGCGACAGGCTTCCCGTTGCGCTCTTCGATCTCGGTCGGCACGAACCAGGACGAGATGCCGGGCCCGGTGGCGATGGCCTGCCACACTTCCTCGGGCGTGCCGGGGACCTCGAAGGCGACCTCGAGGGAACGGCGTCCGTTTGCTTCCTGCTTCACGCTCATGCTGGCTCCTTGGGCTCGGATGGTGTCGGGAGGGGATGCGCCACGACCACGAGGCGATGTGCGCGGCCGCCGGGGGCGGAGGCATCGTGATACTTCGAAACGAGTGTCGCGATGGCTTCGGCGAGCTCGTGGCTGAACGCCGCCCGGTCCGCCGGCGACCGGAAGCGAACCTCGGTATCCACCGCCAGCGTCGCCAGGCGCTTGCCCGACTCCTTCGCACGACGAACGAGATCGCCCACCTCGCGGACAACCCGTGCGCCCAGGGCGATGAGATAACTCGCGGACAGCCGATCGACTTCCCGATCCGGATCGACGGCGATCGGGCCCAGGGCGCCCGGCGAAACGACGTAGGAAGCGGCCGTCGCGACGAGCAGCCGTTCCGTCAGCCCGCCCCACTTGCGTTTCTGGGCCAGCCGCACGAGACCGTGCGCCTCCAGCGCGTGCAGATGGTAGTTGACCTTCTGCCGAGCCAAGCCGACCCGGGTGGCCAACGTCGCCGCCGAGGCGGGCGCGGCCAGCTCGGAGAGGAGTCGGCTGCGCATCGGCTCCAAGGCCACCCTCCCCGCCGCCGGATCATCGATGACTTGGATGTCGAGCATGAGGAGATTGTATCATTGACAACTTTTGTTGTCAAGTATGATCCAAAGGCCATCCGTCAGGCGCCGGCACCACATGCTCGTGAGTAAGGTGAGCACACTTGCAGCCCCTCCCGCTCCCTTGCGGTGCTCGCCTGGATAGTCGCAGCCTGCGGCGGCTCTCGTTGGCCAGCTCCCTCGTTGCCTCAAGGTCACTCCCGCCGCATCGACCGGTACGGTTGTGGGGGCAGTCCTAACCTGGCAGGATGGACATCCGATCCACGGCGCCACAGTCGTGTTCCGAGGCCAGGCCGACCGAGGAGTCAGCGGAGCTGCTCCAACCGCTGTTCGGACCGATGTTACGGGTGTGTTTGTCCTTCCGGCTCTTCCCCCAGGGGAATGTCGGATCGTGGCGCGAGCAATCGGATACCAAGCGCTTGAAGCTGTCGGGGTGCGGCGGCCGCCTGAAAGGGAACGGCTTAGTCTTGATTGCGGCCGCCGCAGGCCGCAGCTTAAGCGCACCCCGTTAGGCAGCATGCATGACCTCATCGACACCATCAAATGCATCGCGCTGACCACATCCGCTTCTTGCCGAGCGTACTCGCGCTGCTCGCTGCGAGTCCCGCACCCGCTCAACAGGCCGCTCACCCGTCGTGCGAGCCTGCACCGCCGCATCGGCAGCGGGCGGACACGGTTCTCGCGTCGGGTGACTATACCCTCACCCTCGTGACCACCCGCGGATTGAAAGCCGGGAGCCAAGCCACTGGGTCTCTGTGGCTGAACCGGACGTCTCCCTCAGATCGCTCACCGAAGACTGGACGTCGTCCTGCGCCTTCCAACCAGAATGGAGTCCCGCTCTACGGAGCCGCGGACCTCGACTTCGAGCGAGTCGGCGCACCTGTCTTTCGAGACGACGCCCTCGTGCCCTTGCCTGAGTCCCGTGACCCTGTGCGCCCAGGCGTTGTCGTGCTAGTCCAGAATTGGCAGAGCGACACACTCCCCCGAGGACTGGTTCTGGTCATCGGCTCTCTCACGAACAGGAGAGATGACGAAGGATGGCTCGACGGTCCGGGAATCGGATTGTGGGTGCGTTCGACAAGAGACCACGACTTCTTCGGCACATGGAGCGAATTCGGGATTATCCGAGGTGGAGAAGGTCACTTCTGCGCCCGATACGTCGGCCCGTAAGTGCATGCTGCCTAACCAGCGCTTGAGGCTGTCGGCCCGCGCGACAGCAAATACGACGGCGATTGGGGCGGTACCGCGTTCACCTGGGCCGACTCGGATGGCAAGCCCACACCCGACGTGCTACGGCTGGCTTCGCCAGCCTCCACAGGCGGCCGAGCTCAATCGTTACGCGGCCTGGCATCACGACTTCCCGAGCTCATCGAGGGCGGCGAGAGGACCGTCATCCGCTTACCCATCGGTTCGCATCGGGCGGCTCGCTAGTGAGCAGACTTATGGCGGGAGGTTCGCCAATGACCGAAAGTCAGGAATCGAAGGGCGTTCCACCTTGGTTAACTGATGCTCGATGCCTAGGAGGCATTGCGCCGTGAAAGGGCCCAAGACGCTCGCAACCACGAAGGAACAGTCTGAGAAAAGACCACCAGCGACACGAACAATGATCTCGACCTTTCTTGAATTCGTCCGTGTGGTCGTGGACGGGGACATCGACCAGGTGTCCCGGCGTTTGGCTGGGAATCCGGCCCTTGCGACGATGCCCTCCGACGTGGGGGCTACACGTCAGGGGGCCTCACCCTTCTTCTTCACCGCCATCGCGCACTACCTCTATGCGGGCGACACCGCGCTCCACATGGCTGCCGCCGCATGGCGGCGCCAGGTTGCGGAACTCTTGATCGCACACGGCGCCGATTGCCGAGCGCCCAATCGTCGCGGAGCGGAGCCGCTGCACTACGCGGCGGACACCAACCGGTGGGATCCGACGGCACAGGCTGAGCTGATCGAGTACCTCTTGTCAGTCGGCGCAGATCCCAACGCCGTGGATAGCGCCGGTGTGGCGCCGCTGCACAGAGCCGTGCGAACGCGATCGCTGGCGGCAGTACGAGCGCTCCTGGATGGCGGGGCGAACTCGAGGCAGCCAAACAAGGCGGGGTCAACGCCCCTGCACCTTGCCGTGCAAACGACCGGGCGAGGAGGGAGCGGATCCCTGCAGGCACGCGAACAACAGGCCGGCATCGTCAGGCTGTTGCTGGAACGCGGCGCAAGGGTGACCGACCGGGACAATCAGGGCAAAGCGGTGCATCAGACCGCGACCAGCGAGTGGAGTCGCTCTCTGCTTCGGGAATCGATGGCCGGCTAACCTCCACTATGACTGCCGAGTCCGCCTTCCTGGTTGACTCGGAGGGCGACGCACATCGCACGGTTGCGGCTGCCTGACCTGCGCTTGACGCTCTCGGTCCGCGGCCGCACCCTACGCGCAACCCGTTCGTTCGGCGCGCCTCCCGGGAACGCGGAAGATTCACCCGTGTAGCTCTTCACCAAAGAAACTGGGATTCCATTCATGGACCCGAATTCCCACGAGGTTCTCCTGCGGCGGCGGGAGGCGTCAACGCTGACGTGGCGCGGCCCGGCCCTGATGCTGTTTGCGCGCGCCGCGTGTGCCGTGGGAGCGCAAGCCGTTGTCGCAGCCGTCTTCGCCCTGCGCGCGTCGCCGACTTCATGGCATGACGCTGAGCCATGGCTGCCGGTGTACGGGACATTGATCGACGCCGGATGCCTGGCGCTGCTGTGGCGGCTCACGCGCCGCGAGGGCATCGGCCTGTTCGATCTGGTCGGCTTCGCGCGGGCACGCCTCGTCCGCGATACGCTCCTCGGCGTCGCGCTCATCCCTGTCAGCCTCGTATTCATTTTCGGCGGCACCTATGCGGCAGGCTGGATCGTGTACGGGACACTCACGCAGCCGTACTTCCTGGGAGGATTGCCATTGCCGGCTGCGCTCTATGGCGTGCTGGTGTGGCCGTTCATCTGGGGGCTGACCGAGCAGATGACCTATAACGGCTATCTGATGCCTCGCTTCCAGGTGCTATGTCGGCGGACGAGCGTGGCGATCGCAATTGTGTCGTTCGCCTGGGCCTTGCAACATGCGTTCATGCCGTTGACCTTCGATCCGAAGTTTATGGCGTTTCGGGTGGTGGCGTCAGCGCCATTCGCGGTCTTCGGAACGCTTGTGTATCTGCGATTGCGCCGGTTGCTTCCGCTCGCGCTGGCGCACGCCCTGATGGATGGTGCGACCGTGCTGATCCCCATGCTTGCTCCGTTGTTGAAGGCATGAGGAGGCCGTTGCCGCGGCGTGTCTGGCGACGAGTGGAGGGCTGTCTCAAACGCGCTGCCGAACAAGGTGTTGCGGCCGTCGTTAGACAGCGACTAGCTATCAATTCACACAGAGAGCGCATGTGGAGCAACGACGACTGGGATCTCAAGGACTGACGGTTCCCGCCCTCGGGTTGGGGTGCATGGGGATGTCCGATTTCTACGCGGGCCGTGACGACGCCGAATCGGTCGCCACGATCCATCGCGCGCTGGACCTCGGCATCACGTTCCTCGACACCGCCGACGTGTACGGGCCGCTCACCAACGAACGCCTGGTGGGCCGCGCGATCGCGGACCGGCGCGACCGGGTCATCCTCGCCACCAAGTTCGGCAATGTGCGGGGTCCCGACGGGGCCTGGCTCGGGGTCAATGGCCGCCCGGAGTACGTGCGCGCCGCGTGTGACGCGTCCCTCGAACGGCTCGGCGTTGACCGGATCGATCTATACTATCAGCACCGGGTCGATCCCGCGGTGCCCATCGAAGAGACGGTCGGTGCGATGGCGCAGCTCGTCCAGGCGGGGAAGGTCCGTTACCTGGGCCTGTCGGAGGCCGCGCCGGCGACGCTGCGCCGCGCGCACGCCACCCATCCCATCACCGCGCTGCAGACGGAGTACTCACTCTGGTCCCGCGACCCCGAGGACGGGGTCCTCGCCACCTGCCGCGAGCTCGGCATCGGATTCGTGGCCTACAGCCCGCTGGGTCGCGGATTCCTGACCGGGCGATTCCGCCGTCCCGAAGACCTCCCCGCGGACGACTACCGTCGCAATCACCCCCGGTTTCAGGGAGAGAACTTCGCGCGGAACCTGGCGCTCACGGAGCGGGTCGAGGAGATCGCCCGCGAGAAGCACTGCACCGCCAGTCAACTCGCCCTGGCGTGGGTCCTGGCCCAGGGGACCGACGTCGTACCGATCCCCGGAACCAAACGCCGCCGCTATCTCGAGGAGAACGCCGGTGCGCTGAACGTGCGGCTGGCGCCGGAAGACCTGCGTCGACTCGATCAGGCGTTTCCCAGGGGCGCCACCGCGGGCCCCCGTTATCCCGAGCGAGCGATGCGCGGGGTCAACCTCTGAAGGTGCCGCGGTGAAAGCAATCCGCGTTCATGAGTCTGGTGGGCCGGAGGCGCTACGGCTCGATGACGTCCCCCGCCCGGAGCCCGGAGCGGGGCAGGTGCTGATCGCGGTTGAAGCCGCTGGCGTCAACTACATCGACGTGTATCAGCGCACGGGACAATACAAGACGGCGCTGCCGTTCGTGTCGGGTCAGGAAGCGGCGGGCACCGTGGCCGCGCTTGGCCCCGGCGTGAACCGATTGCGCATCGGTGACCGCGTGGCCTGTTACCACGCCGGACTTGGCGCCTATGCCGAATACGCGGTCGCGCCGGCCGATCGCGTCGTCCGGCTCCCCGACGGCGTGAGTGCAGCGCAGGGCGCCGCCCTGATGCTCCAGGGAATGACCGCGCATTACCTCGCCTGCACGACCTATCCGCTTCATCCCGGCGACACCTGCCTGGTGCACGCGGCGGCGGGTGGTGTGGGGCTCTTGCTGTGTCAGATCGCCAAGCGCCGCGGTGCACGGGTGATCGGGACGGTGTCGACGGCGGCGAAAGCGGCGCTCGCCCGCGAAGCGGGCGCTGACGAGGTGATCTCATACGTCGAGCGGGACTTCGAGGCCGAGGTTCGGGGGCTGACGGGCGGCGCGGGCGTCCAGGTCGTCTACGATTCGGTGGGGCGTACGACCTTCGATGCGGGGCTGCGCTGCCTCGCCCGCCGCGGCATGATGGTGCTGTTCGGACAATCGAGCGGGCCGGTGGCGCCGCTCGACCCGCAGGTGCTGAACCAGCGCGGCTCCCTCTTTCTCACCCGGCCGACGCTGAGCCACTACGTGGCGACCCGCGCGGAGCTCGAATCCCGTGTGGAGGAGCTGTTCCGGTGGGTGCAGGACGAAACGCTCGTGCTGCACATCGATCGCGAATGGCCGCTGTCGCAGGCGACCGATGCGCACTGCGCACTGGAGAGCCGAGCGACCGCAGGGAAAGTGCTGCTGCGCCCGTAAGGTCGCCCGCCCGGCTCTTGCGTCTACGAAGCTCTTCGTATATAACTGCCTCCCATGACCGCGCGACGCGGACTGCCGCTTCCCACCGGGGCGGAGCTCGAGATCCTCGGCGTGCTGTGGACTCGGGGCCCGAGCACCGTGCGTGACGTGCGCGTTGCGCTGGGGCGGGGCCAGGACACGGCGTATACGACGGTGCTGAAGCTGCTCCAGATCATGCACGCCAAGGGGCTCGTGTCCCGCGAGAAGTCGTCGCGCACCCACGTGTACGCCGCCGCCGAATCCTCGGAGCGCACCCAACGCCGGCTGGTGGACGACCTGGCCCTGCGCGCGTTCGGCGGATCGGCCGCGCGCCTGGCGTTGCGGGCGCTGTCGAGCCGGCCGGCGCGCGGCGACGAGCTGGCGGCGGTGCGCGCGCTGCTCGCCCGGTTGGACGAGGAGCGCCCGTGAGCCTCGCCCTGTGGGGGTGGGCGCTGGTCCACTTCAGCTGGCAGGCGATCCTCCTGGCCGGCGGCTTGGCGCTCGGCCTCCGGATCCAGGCGCTGGCCGGGCGGGTGCGCTACGTCGCCTCGTACGTAACCCTGCTGCTCCTCCTCCTGCTGCCAGCGCTCGACGCCGGGTACCTAGTCTGGGCCGGGCGCCATCCGATGTCGCCCGCGGTCGGCGGAGCAACGGCCGCGCCGGCACTGCTCGCCGGCGCCTACGACGCCCTCACACCCGTGGCTCGCTGGCTGGCCGTGGGATGGGTAGTGCTGGCGGCCGTCATGTTGGTGCGCTGGATCGGCGGCTGGTGGCTGACGCTTCGGTTGGGCCGGTGGGGCGCGCGGCCGGCGCCGCGACCGTTGACCGACGCGCTCGCCCGGGCGGCCGCGCATGTCGGAGTTCGGCGTCGCGTGACGATCGCCCTGTCGAGCGCGGTCACCGTTCCGACGCTGGTCGGCACGCGGCGCCCGCGCATTCTCGTCCCCACCACGCTGGTGGCCCTCGAGCCCCGTGAGCTCGAGGCGATCCTGGCACACGAGCTGGGTCACGTGCGACGCCATGACAGCCTGGCCAACCTGGTCCAGGTGCTGGTGGAGTCGCTGCTGTGCTTCCACCCGGCCGTCTGGTGGGTATCGGGCGTCGTGCATCACGAGCGGGAGACGAGCTGCGACGAGATCGCGGTCCGGGCGGTGGGAGATCCCCGGACGTATGCCCGCGCCCTGGCCCGGCTCGAGGTGCTGCGCGGGGATGCGGCGGCGTTGGCGCTCGCGGCCACCGGCGGATCGCTCGCCGCCCGACTCGAGCGGTTGACCCGGCCGGCGCCCCGCGCCCCGGTGGGGCGGGGGATGGCCGCGCTGGCCAGTGGCGGCGGAATCGCTGCGGCGCTGATTGCCGTCGCCGGCCAGGCGCTGTTGCCGGGGACGCTCCAGGCGTTGCGCCCCGTGGCCCGTGCCCCGTCGTTCTTCGTGGTGCACGCTTCCGACTCGGCTGGGGCGTTCACCGTCGCCGTCGAACACGGGCGCGTGGTCCGCGCCGTGGTCGGCGGCGTGCGGATCCCGCTGGAACGGATCGAGCAACGCGGCGACAGCGTCGTGCTGCCCTGGTCCCGCGGTACGTTCTCCTTGAAGCTCCTCCCGCAGGGCTTCTCCTGGTCGTCCCGGACTCCCTGAGCTGAGACAAGCGGCACTCGATCATCTGCCCCGGAGCGTGTCCAATGTTACGAAGGTCTTCGTATTTAACGCTGTTCGTCGGCGGTCTGGCCGCGGCTCCACTCGCAGGGCAGGGCCCCGCCGACACCGTTCGCGCCATCGCCCGCCTGCACCGGCGCATCGACGCGCCGCGAACCTCCGTGGGTCGCGCCATCTGGCCCGGCTTTCACCCCGAATCGATCCCGACCCTGTATGTGATTCCCCACCGCGCCAAGCTCCTCCTGGATTGGCACGACTCGACGCCCAGCGGCTTCGCGCCCCTGCCGGGGTTCGCGGGCGCCGTCTGGACCGACACGCAGGCGGTGTCCTTTCCGAGCGATCGCCACATCGCCTACTTGAGCGTCGATTCGACCGCCACGGCCGCGGACGTGCTCGGTCTCGCGCTGCACGAGGAATTCCACTCCTTCGAGCGTCTCTCCCGGCGCGAGGGTCGACGCTTCGGCGGCGGGGAGAATGCGATGCTGGTCGCTGACTACCCGGTGTTCGATGTGGAGAACGAAACACTGTGGGCGATCGAAGCCCGCCTGCTGCGGCGGGCGTACCGCGCGCGGACCGCGGCGGCAGCCCGGGCGGTCGCGCTCCGCTTCCTGGCCGTGCGCGAGGCGCGCCAATCTCGGCTCGACTCGAGTTTCGCGGAATTCGAGCGGATGGGCGAGCTGAACGAGGGGCTGGCCCAGTATGCGCTGCTGCGCGGAGTCAGCGAGCTGGGGCGCGTCGGCGGGGCGGCGTGGGATACGGCGGCGCATCGGATCGTGGCGGATGAAACGGCGCTGCTCGACAGCCTGTTGACCCGAACCCGGAACTCGGTACGGCGGCGCTTCTACGCGACCGGCAGCACGATGAGTCTCCTGTTGGACCGTCTGGCCGGTCCCGCGTGGAAGCCCGCTCTGGTCGCCGCGGATCGGACAGTACAGGACGAGCTGGCGCTCGTCGTGGGGTATCGCGGTACGGCGCTACTGGGTACCGCCTGGACCGACTCCCTGCACCAGATGCAGCTGGCGACTCGTCCGGAGGCCGAGCGCGCGGTAGCGAGCCTCCGAACCCGGCGGCAGGCACAGGCCGATAGTGTGCTGCGGCTGTCGGGAGCACCGCTCGTGGTCGAGGCATCCGGCGTCCCCGGGGGACGGTTCTTCTACTGCGGGTTCGACCCGCAGAATCTGCTGCAGGTGGGAGATGGCCGGATGCTGCACGCGCGATTCGTCGTCTTGTGCGGCGGCGACAGCGTCTCCGTGTCGTTCGAGCAGCCGGCGGTCGAGGATCGCCGCACCGGCGAGTACCAGACCGTGATCGCGGATGGCGACTCGCTGGTGATCACGGCGGGCGGGGCGCCGCTCGCCGTGCCGGACACGGGGAGGATCGAGGCGACGGAGCTGCGGATCGAGGCGAAGCGATTCACGCTCCGCGCGCCGCATGCCACCGTCACGCGGCGTGACGGCGCGTTGCGGATCGCTCCGCGTCCCTAGCGCAGCGGCAGCACCATGACGGCTCGGGAGGCATCGAAGCCATGCCGCGCATACAGCGAGCGGCTGCGCTCACTGGGCCACAGGATCACCGTGTCGACGCGCGACTCGCGGCACCACGCCAGCGCCGTCTCGAGCAGCGCACTGCCCGTCCCGCCGCGCTCGGCGGGACGGACGTAGAGATTCGTGAGGTACGCGTGCCGCTCCGGCTCGTCGCCCCCCGGGTTGGGCACCTTTTCGACGAGTGTGATCCACACATGGCCCATGATCGCCTCGTCGCGCACCGCGACGAAACACCGCCAGGGCGTCCCCGGGGCCAGCCGCTCGCGCATCCACGCCGTCGCCCGCGCGATGAACGCCTCACGCGGCTCCGTCGCGGGACGCTCGGTGGCGCGAAACTCGTAGCGCAGCCGGGCCAGCTCCGCGGCATCAGCCGGCTCGGCGCTGCGCAGCACCGGGGAACCGCTCTTCGCTGGTGACATACCGGCACGATACCGGAGCGGTGCGATCTCGACTAGCCTACGGGCATGATCGGGCGACTCTGGCATGGGTGGACGATCCATGAGAACGCGGATGCCTACGAAGCGCTGCTGCGACGCGAAGTGCTCCCCGGGATTCATCGTGTCCCAGGCTACCACGGGGCGTACCTGTTGCGCCGCGATGCGGGTCCGGAGGTGGAGTTCGTGACCATGACACTGTTCGAGTCGTGGGACGCCGTCCGGGAATTCGCCGGTGCCGACTTCGAGGCGGCGGTGGTCCCCCCAGCGGCGCGGGCGTTGCTGGCGCGGTTCGATGCCCGTTCGGTCCACTACGACGTGCTGCACCAGCCCATGTAGCCCGATGGCGCATCTTGCGCCGGCTTCGAACGGCCGGTATTTGAAACGCATGCCGATCACGCATTCGCTGCGACTCAGCTTTGCCATCGGCGTCGCCGCGTTGACGACGCCGGGCATCACCGGGGCGACCGCGCTTCGTGCGCATCGTGGCCCGGCGGACAGCGTCCAGGGGATCGTCGCCGATTCCATCGGTCGCCCGCTCGCGGGCGTCGAGGTCCTGCTCGCCGAGCTGTCCCGCCGGACCTCAACCCGAGCCGACGGAGAGTTCGCGTTCGCCGGCGTGCCCGATGGAGGGTACACGCTGGTCTTCCGGATGGCCGGTTTCGCTCCTCTGGCGCGCCGCATCTCGGTGCCGGGAGGATCCGGGATCAGCATCGTGCTGCGGCCGTCGGTCGTTCAGCTCGACGCCGTCACGGTCACAGCAACCCGCGCTCCCGCCGACCCGTTGTCGTCTCCGCTTCCCGCGACCAGCCTCGGCGCGGCAGCCCTGGCCCGCGAATACCGGGTCTCGCTGGCCCACGCACTGGAGTCCCTGGCCGGGGTCCGTGCCCTCACGACCGGCGGCGAGATCGGCAAGCCGGTGATCCGCGGCCTTTCGGGGGCGAGGGTGCTGGTGCTGGGCGACGGCAATCGGCTCGAAGACTACTCCTGGAGTGACGAAGACGGCCCGTCGGTCGAGACGCGTCTCGCCGACCGGGTGGAGATGATCCGCGGCCCCGCGAGCGTGCTCTACGGCTCCGACGCGCTGGGGGGTGTCGTCAACGTGATCCCCGAAGACGTCCCCGATGCCCGCGCGCGAACCCCGGTGCGGGCGCATGTCGAAGCGTACGGCGCGAGCAACAACCACGAGTTCGGGAGCGCCCTCCGCGCGGTCGGTGCAACCAGTGGGGTCGGCTTTCTGGCTGGCATCGTCGGTCGTCACTCGGAGGCGCTGTCCACCCCGGTGGGAGAACTCGAGAACACCGGGTTCACGGCCTTTTCGGGCGAGGCGGCGCTCGGCACGCAGGGTGACTGGGGCAAGGCGACCGCGCGCTTCACGCACTACGGCGGCGAATTCCATCTGCTCGAAGCGGATACCGGATCGCTTCCGCCGCCGCCGCCCGTTGGCGGGAAAGAAGAAGGGCCGGTTCGGAAGCTGACCGACGACCGCATCCAGCTGGGCGGCACGTTCCCGGTGGGATCGCTGCGCCTCGAGGCCAAAGGCCAGTGGCAGCGCCATTGGCTGGCCGAGACGGTAGAAGGCGATACCGCCTCGACGGAGAAGGGCTTCGACCTGCTGCTCAATACGACGAGCCTCGATCTGCTCGTGCACCACGCCGCCGGCGCGCGGGTCACGGGCACGATCGGGGCCTCGGGCTACTACCAGACGAGCGCCAGCCGCGGAGACGAGCCGTTGGTGCCGGACGCGCGGGCGGCCGGGGCCGCGGCGTTCGCGTTCGAGCAGCTGGCGTTGGGCCCGCATTGGAGCGCGTTGGCCGGTGCGCGGCTCGATCTCCGGCGAGTCGACGCAGATTCCAACACCGACCTGGCAATCGGTGACCAGCGGCGGAACTACACCGCCGGCTCGGGGGATGTCGGACTCGTCTTCCGGCCCGTCGCCGGAGTCGCGTTCGCCGCCAACCTCGGCCGGGCATGGCGCGCGCCGACCTTCTTCGAGCTGTTCACCAACGGGCCGCATCCGGGTGAAGCGCGCTTCGAGATCGGCGAGGCGACCCTGGTGCCCGAGGCGGGCCTCAACGTCGACGTCAGCGTCCGCTGGCAGGCCGACCGGGTGCGCGGCGAGGTGGCCGCGTTTTCGAACAGCATCAACCACTACATCTACATCGCGGCGACCGGGGACACGCTGGACTCCCTGCCGGTATACCGCTACGGGCAGACAGACGCGCGGCTGGTGGGCGGTGAGGCCTCGCTCGAGGTGGCAGCGTGGAGCACCGTGGCGCTCTCGGCGCGCGTGGACTTCGTGCGCGGTGAGCGCCGCAGTGACGGCCAGCCGTTGCCGCAGGTGCCGCCGCTGCGTGTGAAGCTTGGCGCCGAGTGGCACCGCGGCGGAGCCGGCGCCGGTCTCGACGTCGACCTCGTGGCCCGTCAGACGCGGCTCAGCCCGTTCGATCAGGGAACGGCCGGGTACGGGTTGCTGGATCTGTTCGGCAATCTCGATCCCCGTCTGGGCGGACGGGTGCTGCACCTGGAGGTGCAGGTCAAGAACGCGCTCAACACCTCCTACCGCGACTTCCTGAGCCGCTACAAGGCGTTCGCGCTCAATCCCGGGCGCAACATCGTGCTGAGGGTGGGGACCGACCTCTAGACCGTCGACCTCGCGCTACCCGAGGCTCCTGGGAGCGTTCTCTACTCCTGGGGGCTCTTTCCCTTTGACAGGCGATCGAGTGCTGCCGTCACCGCCTGCTGCGTGTCGGCGTGGGTGAGCCGGTCGCGCGCCGCGACGAGCCGCGACTGCGCCAGCTCGGGCGGGAGCGCGTTCTCAATGGCGATGAGCGCCCAGCGCCGCACCCCGGCCCGGTCGTCGTTCAAGTGACCCACGAGCAGATCGAGCGCCCGGGCGTCGCCGCGGGCGCCGAGAATGGCGAGAACGAACGACGGCTCGATGGCGCTGCCGGTCGCGCTGTCCACCTGCGGCACGAACGACGTGTCGTTCGTCTCCAGGATGGCGCCCAGGGCGCCGTTCACGATCGCGTCCCGGTAGGAACGGGTGGCGAGGCCCTGTGCGATCAAGGCGTGGCGGCCCGCGGTGTCGAGCAAGGCGAGGGCCGTCAGGGCGTGGCCACGGACCTCGTAGCTCGTGTCACCCGTCCACGCGGCATGCGCGAGCATCGTGGCGCGCTCCCCTCCGATTTTGCCGAGCGTGGTTACGGCCGCGGCCCGGACCTGCGCGGATGTATCAGACAAGGCGCGCTCGAGCGCCGGCAGCGCCACGGCGGCGGGGGCGCTGTCCAGCGCGTCCACCGCCTGGACCCGCGTCAGGAAGTAGTCGGCCGACGTCGCCGCCCGGGCCAGCGCCGCCACGGCCGCGGAGTCGCCGTGGCGGGCGGCGAGGCGCTCGATCACCCATTGGCGATCCCAGAGGTCGGGATCGCGCTCCAGCTGGGTCGCGAGCCACGCCGTGGGCTGCTCGAACGTGAGCGTCTTGAGAACGGCATTGCCGTCGTCGAACACGACCATGGTCGGCGCGCTCTTCACCCCGGCAATGACGATCGACTGGTCTCGCTGGTCCAGCTGGGTATGCTCGACCACGTCGGCCGCCGCCGTACCGACCCGGATGACGAGCGGCATTCGGAACACCGCCGGGGTAGTGATGCGGAGCCCCGTGCTGTCGGCCTTGGCGCTGTCCGGCTGGGTTTGCAGCACGTGGAGCGTGAGGCGCGCCGCGCCGGAATCGTAGGTCGCGGTGACGGTGAGCTCCGGGTAGCCCGCCTGGTACATCCATTCGTCCCAGAACCAGTCGAGGTTCTCGCCCGTTGCCTCGAGCACCGCCTGCCGCAGGTCGTCAGTTGTGGCCGTGCCGTATGCGTGGTCGGTCAGGTAGCGGTGGATGGCGGCCCAGAAGCGCTCCGGGCCGAGCAGATGCTGGAGCATCCGCAGGACGAGGGCTCCCTTGGGGTAGATGTTGTTCGACCCGAGCGCCGCGAGCGGCGTGCGGTGCTGCGCGTCGAGCTGCATGAACTGCTGATACTCGTCCAGGTAGTAGTCGTCGGCCGCATGGGGGCCGAGGCGGGTCGCCCAATACTGGCCGGGCATGAATTCGGCGAACCCCTCGTTGAGCCACATGTTGGCCCAGTTCACCGTCGTCACGTAGTCGCCGAACCACTGATGCGACAGCTCGTGCGGGATGAGAATCCAGTCGTACCACGGCCGGTCGGCGTACGCCCGGGCGTCGGGGAGCCAGTCCACGAGCGTCGTGGCGCTCACGTTCTCCATGCCGCCGAAGAAATCCGCGACAGTCGTCTGCGCGTACTTGGCCCACGGATACCGGACGCCGGTGAGGGTCGAGTACACATCGATCATGTCGGGGGTGCGGTGGAACAGCGGGCGGGCCAGAGCGCCGTCTTCCTTATAGACGTAATAGTCCACAGGAACGCCCCGCCACACGTCGGGAATCTTCACGAGCGGGGCCACGATCAACGAGACGAGGTAGGTGGCGCTGGGCTTGTCCTGCCGCCAGCTCATGGTGCGGGTGCCATCGGTGTTGCGCCGGTCCGCCGCGAGGCTGCCGTTGGACACGGCCGTGAACCCGGCGGGCACCGTGGCCTCGAGCGACCATGTCATCTTGTCATTGGGAAAGTCGTAGGTCGGAAACCAGCAGTGATTGTTGTGGTCCTCGCCCTGGCTCCAGATCTGCCGCGGGCGATGCGCCCGGCCTTCGGGCTGGATGAACGTGAGTCCGGTCCCGTTTTCCACCCGGCCGTGGTAGGTGATCGTGAACCGGGTCGTGTCGCCGAAGGCGACGGTCGCCGCCGGAAACACGACCAGCGTGTCTCCATGCGTCGTGAAGCGCAGGGTCCGGCCGGCAGCGTCGGCGATGCGTGTGATGCGCAGCTTGGCGCCCGCGTCGAGCACCACCGAATCGAGCCCAGGGCGGCGCGCGACGAGCGTGGTGGCGACGCGCCCGTCGAATGACGTCGAGTCCCAGTCGAAATTCCGCAGGGCGATGCGCTGGTCCACGAGATCGTAATCGTGCGAGCGCGTATAGTGGTCGTTCGCCATGCGCTCGGTGTTGCCTTGCGCGACCACGGGCGGGACCGCCGCCGCGGCGAGCGCGGCGAGGAAGACGGAGACTCGGAAGCCCATCGTTGGACGCTCCAGGTGAAGCCGGTCGGCTGGATGACGGACGGGTATGATCTCAGGCCACGCGGGCGCGGTCGAGCACCTGCCGGACCTTGCGGGCGAGCCCATCCGGCGTGAACGGTTTTTCCAGCAACTCGGAGCCCGGCGTCACGCCCGCACGCCGCACGACTCCGTCATCAGTATAGCCCGACATGTACAAGACGCGCATTTCCGGCCGGAGCGGACCCAGTCGCTCCGCCAGCTCGCGACCGCTCCCTTGCGGCATCACGACGTCGGTCAGCAGCAGGTCGATGCGACCGGTGTGGCGGGTCGCGAGCGTCAACGCCTCGGCGGCAGCTCCCGCCTCGAGCACGCGGTAACCGAAGCCCTCGAGGCAGCGCCGCGCCAGCCCGCGCACCGGCGCTTCATCCTCCACCAGCAGGATGGTCTCACTACCCGCGACGACCGCTGGTGGCGGAGCGTCGGGCGGCGCGGCGACTGCTTCCACGGGAGGGAGGTAGATGTCGAACGTCGTGCCGGCGCCCACCGCGCTCGACACCCAGACGAAGCCGCCCGACTGTTTCACGATGCCGTACACGGTGGACAATCCCAACCCGGTGCCCTTGCCGGGCTCCTTGGTGGTGAAGAACGGCTCGAAGATGCGGGCCTGGGTCTCCGGATCCATCCCGACGCCCGTGTCCCGGACCGACAACCGGACCCAGGGACCGGGCGGCATCATGTCACGCAACCGCGGATCGCCGGGGCCCAGGGTCTCGTTCGCCGTTTCGATCGAGAGGGCACCACCCGCGGGCATCGCATCGCGGGCGTTGACCGCGAGATTCATGAGCACCTGCTCCATCTGGCCCGGGTCGGCCTTCACCCGCGCGAGGGGCGGGTGCGTCAGCGCCTGAAGGTCGATGTCCTCGCTGATCATGCTGCGCAGCAGAGGGCGAATCCCCTCCACGATCACACCCAGGTCGATCACCTTCGGTTGTAGCACCTGGCGCCGGCTGAAGGCCAGCAGCTGCTTGGTCATGGTCGCGGCCCGGACTGCCGCCTCCTTCACCTGTTCGAGATCGGCGCGCGTGGCGCTGCCCGGATCCGCTCCCCGCAGGAGCAGGTCCGTATAACTAAGGATCACGGTGAGCAGGTTGTTGAAATCGTGGGCGACCCCGCCCGCCAGGGTCCCCACAGCTTCGAGCTTCTGCGACTGGCGCAGCTGGGCTTCACTCTCGCCGAGGGCGCGTTCGACGCGCTCCCGCTCCCCGATCTGATTCTGTAGCAGCGCGTTGGTCTGCTCGACCTGCAGTCGCTTCTGCTCGAGTGAATCCATAAGCCTGTTG
>Ga0326731_1000133_pt1 | contig 19121 bp, 14 predicted proteins | sample MHFSIPfraction_FD_207645 | JGI IMG/M metagenome (GOLD analysis project Ga0326731, IMG submission 207645) | Lab enriched peat soil microbial communities from Michigan Hollow, Ithaca, NY, United States - MHF9FY SIP fraction | ecosystem: Environmental > Terrestrial > Soil > Wetlands > Peat | place...
GCGGCGAGGTCGAGACGTCTCTGATGCTGCACCTCGCGCCGCAGCTCGTCCGCAAGGACGCGCTCGCCGACTTCAGAGGGCTGCCGCACGAGCTCGCCGGGCGCAATAGCGTCCTCGGCGCCGAGAAGCCGGTCGGGATTGGCTGGCGCGCCGAAGACCTGCATTCCTCGGGCGCCTGCGGCAACGCGGCGCGCGGCGATGCGAGCAAAGGCGCGAAGCACCTCGCTCACCTCGCAGACCGGCTCGCGACGCTGGTCGCCGAGCTCGCCGCGACGCCGCTCGCCACGCTGAAGTGAGACCGTCGCTTTGCGGGGGCCGCGCCCTGCATCCATCTCGGCCAAGCCCGCATCTTTGTGGTCAATCGGAGTCGCCGCGCACGTTCTGCGGGCGTCGTCCGGGAACATAGGACGCTTTCTGACGGGAGATGGAAGATGGGAGTGGTTGCCTTTTGGGTTGCGGTCGCAGCCGTGCTGATTGCGGGCGGCTGGTTCAAGTCGCGTGGCGAGGCGCAGAGGCAAGAGACGCTGCGGACGATAATCGAGAAAACCGGCGCGGTGGATGAGGCACTGCTCCGGCAGTTGTTCCCCGCCCCGCCTGCGTTCGATCCAAGCGCGTGGGGTCGAAAGTCGCCGGGCGCCGGGTATCGCGCCCTCAAGGTGTTGGGCACGATCGCGATGTGCGTTGCTGTGGGCCTGATCCTGTTCTTCACCCCATTGTGGCTCCGCGGGATAGAAGACGACGCCATGGTCGGCGCCGCAATCGGGGTCGTGACTCTCGCGGCGGGCGCCGGGTTCTTCCTGGCGGCGCGATTCGCGGAGCGTCCGCCAGAGCGTCAAGACTCCGTGCCACCGCCTAGATGAAGAGCCGGTTGTCGGCCGCGGAGCTGCGTGCCGCGGCCGACGCTGTCGTGATCGCGCTTGCGTGCGCGGGCGACGACCAAGCGTTCACGGAGATCGTGAGGCGCCGGCACGCGCGCGTGCGACGGTTCATGTATCGGCTCTGCCGTCGTGCCGCGCTCGGCGACGACCTCGCGCAGCAAGTGTTCCTCACCGCGTGGCGCTCGTTGCCTCAGCTGCGTTCGGCGGCCGCATTCGACGGCTGGCTCAAACGGATCATGATCACGACCTGGCTCGAAGAGGTACGACGCGACAAGCTCGAGCTCGCGCGCGAGCCCGAGGAGGCCGACTTCGGCAGCCACCGCGAGACGATGGGCGAGCGGATGGATCTCGACGCGGCGCTCGCGCGACTGGCGCCGCAGCCGCGGCTCTGCGTCGTGCTCGCGTACGAAGAAGGCCTATCGCATCCGGAGATCGCCGCGCTCACGGGCATGCCCATCGGCACCGTGAAATCGCACATCTCGCGCGGCGCGGTCCGGCTGCGTGAGTTATTGGCAGAATATGAAGGAGTCTGAGCACATGGACAGCGGAGAGATGTCGAGGGACGACGACGATCGCGCCGACGAGCTGCGCGCGCTATTCGAGCGCGAGCGAGCTCACGTCGGCGAGCAACCGTTCGTGAACGACATCGCACGGCGGGTCGCGGTCGCACGCCGCCGCCGCACGTTCGCTATGCGCGCGGGACAGGCGCTGGCCGTTGGGGTCTTGATCGCTGCGTCGCCATGGCTCGTCACGGGATCGGCGTGGTTGTCGGCGAAGCTCGACGCGCTGTTTTCGTTCACTGCGAGCGCGCTCGACTCGCCGTACGGTTACGGCGCGGGGCTCATCTGTATGATCGTCGCGGCGCTCGTGTTTCGGCGCCGGCTGTTTGGCTAGACCCGCGCTACGAGCGGCTCCACTCTTCGGCGAGGTGCCCTGCGCGCTCGGTCTTCGCTTTGAGATAGCGCTCGTTGTGTGTGTTGCTGCTCGTGACGAGCGGCAAGCGGCCGACGATCTCGATGCCGTGATCGCGCAGCGCGCTGATCTTTTGCGGGTTGTTCGTGAGCAGCGTGATCCGCTTGATGCCGAGCTCGTCGAGCAGCGCGGCCGCAACCTCGTACGTGCGCTCGTCCGCGAGGAAGCCCAAGTGTTGATCCGCGTCGACCGTGTCGAGCCCTTCGTCTTGCAGCACGTACGCGCGCAGCTTATTCGGCAAACCGATGCCGCGGCCCTCTTGATCCAGATACAACAGAACGCCGCCACCGAGCGCCGCGATCCGCGCGACGGCCGTCCGGAGCTGCTCGCCGCAATCGCAGCGCAAGCTGCCGAGCAGATCGCCCGTGAGGCACGCCGAGTGCAAGCGCACTGGCACCGCGCTCTTCTGATCGAACTTGCCGATGATCACCGCCACGTGCTCGGCTAGACCGTGCTCGTCGCGAAAGAGCGCGATCTCGCTGTCGACCTCGTCGGCGAGCGGCACGCGCGCGCGGCTGACGAGCTGCACGCTGTGATGGCCGAAGCGCACGTGCTGCTCGATGTCGCTCGTGTCGATCGATACGAGCCCCGAATCCTCGTCCCGATCGCGCGCCAAGAAGCCGAGCAGCGCGGGCACGAGGCGGCCCGACTTCGCAAGCTGAAAGCCCGCCGCCGCGAGCGCCGCGCATGGAGGCTTCGAATTCGCGACGAGCGCACCGCGCTCGACGACTTTCGAGCCGACGCCGGCGACGGATCGCAGCGCGTCGAGACCGATGTCGGGTGGCAACGCGAGCGCGACCGCGCCGCCGATCTGTTGCGCGAGCCCCGCGGCGCGCGCGCGCTCGGCCGTCACGAGGAGCACGCTGCGGCCCGCGCCGGCCGCGACGAGGCGCGCGAACACAGGGCTCTGGAGCGTCTCGACCGCGCCCGCGAGCATCGCCCGGTCGCCGTCGGTGATTCGAACCGCGCGGCCACGCCGCAGCTCTCCGACCGCGCGGTCGAATGTCAAAGCGGCGCGGTCGCCGTTGATCGAAGAGTCCGCGTCCGGTCTTTCACTCGTCATACGAATGCTAGGATAACAGCTCGGTAGCATGGGTTCCGACCAAGGCCGAGTCCGTTCATGCCCCGTCCGCACTATCCGTGACCCCATCCGTGACCCCATCCGTGACCGATGCGCCGTTGCAGCAGGCGGCCTGGAGGGCGTTGTTGGCGGCCGCGGCGGTGGCGCGTGCCGCGACGGTCGACCCCGAGGCCCACGATTCTTCAGGCTTCTGGCGGGCGGCGGTCCAGATCGGCGCCGGCGGCGCGCGCGTGCCCCCGGGCCGCACCGACGCGCACGCTTGGCTCGCGTCCGGCGCGGACGGTTGGAGTGTCGCGCCGAGCGCACCGGCGGCGACGCGAGCGCTTCTCGATCTCTATGCGCCCGTCTGCGCGCCGGCGGCGGGGCGGCCGCTCACGATCGCGCATCTCGGCCAAAGCCTCGACGGCTACATCGCGACCGCGAGCGGCGATTCGTACTACGTGACGGGGCCCGACAACGTCGTGCATCTGCATCGGCTGCGCGCTCTCTGCGACGCGGTGATCGTCGGCGCGCGCACGATCGAGCGTGACGACCCGTTGCTCACGGTGCGTCACGTCGAAGGCGAAAACCCGCTGCGCGTGATCATCGATCCGCGCCGGAGGCTCGGTACGCACGCGCGCGTGTTCGCGGACGACGCCGAGACGCTGCTCATCTACGGAGACGACGCGCCGTGCAACGCGTCGCACGGCGCGGCGGACGTCGTCGCGCTGCCGCTGCGCGGAGGCCGGCTCGATCTCGAGGCGCTGCTCGCCGAGCTCGGCGCGCGCGGGTGTCGCGCGGTGTTCGTCGAAGGCGGCGGCGCGACGGTATCGAGCTTCGTCGCGGCCGACTTGCTCGACCGGCTCCAGATCGCGATCGCGCCGCTCGTGACGGGAAGCGGCCGTCCCGGGCTCACGCTGCCCGCGCGCGATCGGATCGCCGAGTGCCTGCGGCCCGCGCATCGCGTGTTCACGATGGGCGGCGACGTGCTCTTCGATTGCGACTTGCGCGCGAGCGGTCGCGCGCTAGCGCTCGCGTCGGGTGAGCTGAACCGAGTCGTCTAGCGTCGCGCCGCTAGCGCGCGCAGATTCCGATCACGTCGAGGTGGCCGACGACGAGCGTCGAGGCGCCGGCGTCGACGTGCGCGACGCGGCGCCGATGCCACGCTTCGAGCGCCGCGCGGCGTTGCGGCGCGATCTCGAGCGCCGCGCCGAGCCAGCCCGCGAGCAGCTCTCGTTGGAACGCCGCCGCACCCGGGCCGATTCGCCAATCGCTCGTGCGCGACGCGACGCGATAGCCCCGCGCCACGAACGCGTCCACGGCGCGGAGGCCGGCCGTCGGGCCGAGCGCGGCGCCGAAGCCCTTGTCGCCGCGCTGGTGGCGGTTGAAGAGCTCGAGCACCTCGACGTCCGCTTCGTCGGTGGGACTGCACACCGTCCTGCCGTCGTAGGTGAGCGCGAAGTAAACGTCGGCCGACGCGGCATCGCAGCGGCGTGCGAGCGCGTCGAGCCAGTCGGCCGAGACGAGATCGAGCAGGGCGGAGGAGGTCACGAGCGCGCGCTCGGGCAACTCGATTCGCTCGAGCTCGGCGGCGAGGTCGGCGCGCGCGCGGCGCACGCGGCACGCGAAGCCGGCGCCGGTCACGACGATGTCGTCGAGCCATCCGTCGCGGCCCGGGCCGAGAGCCGGGCTCTCTGCAAGCGCCGCCGCTCCGGTCGCCGCGGCCCAGTCGATCAGCGCGTTCTCCGCCGCCGCGAGTAGAGCGGCGTCCTGATCCACGAGCAGCCAGGCCTGCTCACCGCCGAGCCGCGGCGCGACCCAGCGCAGATTCGCGCCGCTGCCGGCGCCGAGGTCGACGATCGGGCGCGCAGCGACGCGTGGGGCTTCGGCGCCGTTGCGCGTCATGTATGGGCGCACGCGTAGCAATCCGACGAGCTCCACCGCGCGCGCCGCTGCGTCGTGCGGCTCCCGCAGCGCGAGCCATTCGGCCGAGAAGGCGCTCACGTCAACGCCTCGCGCCGCGCATCGGGGCCGCGCCCTCGAGCGCAGCCGCGAATTTCTCGGCCGCCGCGCTCCAGGTCGGTAGAGCGGCAGCCGCGGCGCGTGCGTTCGCCGCGAGGCGCGCACGCGCATCGTCGTGATCGAGCAGCGGCGCGAGCGCCTTCGCGAGCGCGCGGCTGTCGCCGGGCGGCACGAGCACACCGGCCGAGGCCGGCACGGTCTCGGGGATCGCGCCCGCCGTGGTGCTGACGACCGGGATGCCGCGGGCGACCGCTTCCGCGAGCGCCATGCCGTACCCCTCGAGATACGACGCGAGCACGAACAGGTCCGCGCGCTCGTACTCGCGCTCGAGCGCGTCGGCGTCGAGGTCGCCGAGGAAGCTCACGCGCGCGCGCAGCGCGAGACGATCGATCTGATGCTCGAGCGCCGCGAACGTCGCCGCATCGCGCGTGACGCTGCCGGCACAGGTGAGATGCCAGCGCCGATCGCGCAACTCCGCGAGCGCCTCGAGCAGCACCGCATGCCCCTTGCGCGGCGTGACCGTCGCCACACACAACAACCTCACCGTCTCGTCGTGCGCGCCCGAGCCCCAGGGACGGTCTTCCGGCGTGTCTCGGGAAGGATGCTTGGCAGCGGCTCGAGCGGCTCGCTGCCGAGGCGAGCGGCGATCGACGCCGGGCTCGACGACGCGCACACGCTCGACCGGTACCCCGTACGAGCCGAGCGTCCGGGCCGTCCACTGACTCGTGACGATCACTCGAGAGACGAGCGCGAGCGCGTTGCGCTCGGCGGTCTCGAGCAGCCGCGCTTCGCCGGGATCGAGACCGGTCTCGAGCGCGAGCGGATGATGGATCAACGCAACGACCGGCAGACGCTTCGCCTCCGTGTCGAGCACGCGCTCGAGCCCCGCGAGCGCGAGGCCGTCGATCACGACGACGCCGTCGCTCGGCAGCGCGGCGAGCTCCGCGCGCGCGTCGCGCAGCGCGGACGGCGTCGGCCGCGGAAAGCTGTCGTCGAGCGAATGGACGCGTGTGCGCCAGCCGAGCTCCGCGAGACCCGCGAGGATCTGCGCGTTGTAGATGTAGCCGCCGGTCGACGTGTTCGGATCGCCTGGCACGAACAGATCGATCGAACGTGTGTTTGGCACGGCCGCCGAAGCGCTCCGCTAGTGCTGCAGCGCGCCGTCGTAGGACGCCGATGCGATGTGCGACTCGTGCAGCGTCACGCGCAACGCGGTGAGCCCGTGCGCGCCTTGGCCGAGCGCGCCGGCCTCGATCTCTGCCGCGATCCGCTCGAAGACCAGGCGCGCGAGGAATTCGGTCGTCGTGTTGCGGCCCTCGAACGCCGGATCCTCGTCGAGGTTGCGATAGTTGAGCTCCGCAAGAACGACGCGCAGCGCCTGGAGCGCCGCGCCGATGTCGACGACGAGCCCGTCGTCATCGAGCTCCACGCGCTTGAACTCGACGTCGACGACGTAAGTCGCGCCGTGCAGGTTCTGCGCGGGACCGAAAATCTCTCCTTTGAAGCTGTGCGCGATCATGAAGTGATCGCGGACCGTGACGCTGTACATCGGTAGTTCCTTCTACGAGTAACGGATCCTGTGACACAGGATGTATTCAGACGGTGACGCGAGCCGCTCGAGAACGCGAGGCAGCTCTTCGAACGCGCTCTCGCCGCTGATCAGCGCGTCGAGCCGCGGCTCCGCGAGCAGCCGGAGCGCGAGCTGCATGCGCCGCGCCGCGCTCCAGCGAGCGCGCTGCGGGGCCGCGACGCTGCCGACCTGCGACGACTTCAGCGTGAGCCGGCGGCTGTGGAACGTCTCGCCGAGAGCGACGGCTGGGCGGCGCGTGCCGTACCAGCTGAGCTCGACCACCGTCGATTCGAAGCCCGCGAGCTCGAGCGCCAGCCCAAGGCCGGCCTCCGTGCCGCTCGCGTGCACGACGAGATCGACGTCGCGCGCGGCATCGTCCGCGAGCGCGAACGCGACGCCGAGCTCGGCCGCGATCGCGCGCTTGCGCGGATCGATGTCGACGAGCTCGACCTCCGCGCCCGCCGTGCGCGCGGCGAGCCATGCAACGAGGCAGCCGACCGTGCCCGCACCGACCACCGCGATGCGATCGCCGACGCGCGGCCCAAGGTCCCAGAGCCCGTTCACCGCCGTCTCGAGATTGGCGGCCAGCACCGCGCGCGCGGGCGGCACGCCCGCGGGCAGCACGTGCAGCGCGGCGGCGGGCACGACGTAACGCGTCTGATGCGGATACAGACAGAACACGTGGCGGCCGACGAGCGCGGGCGGCCCGCTCTCGACGATACCGACGTTGGTGTAGCCGTACTTCACGGGCGCCGGAAACTCTCCGGCCTGAAACGGCGCGCGCATCCGCTCCCGCTCGCTCGGTGGTACGGCGCCCGTGAAGACGAGAGTCTCGGTACCGCGGCTGACCCCCGAGTAGAGCGTCCGCACGACCGCGTCCCCGGGCTCCGCGCGGCGCAGCGTCTCGGCTCTAATCTCGCCGCGGCGGGGCTCGGCGATCCAAAACGAACGTGCGTCCTCGCCGGCCATCGGCTTCACCGGGTTCCACTACGCGCCGAGGCCGAATACTTGCAACGCACTCGCAAACATGCAAGCGTGCCGCCCCCATGCACGGCACCTCCGCCACCGCGGCCGGCACGCGACCGGAAAGCAGCCCGCTCGATCGCCGAGGCCCACAGGTCGGAACCGGCGTCGCGATTGCCCTCGCCATCACGGCGACGTTCGCGATCGCGTTCGTGCACACGCGCATCGCGGCGGTGGGCGACCTGAGCTTGGTCGCGCGCGCGCTCGTGTACGCGACCCTCGGCGGCGCGTTGATCGCCTGGCTCGCCGTGAAGCACGACGTGACTCCCACGTTCGGCGCCGCGAACGCGGTGACGCTCGCGCGCGGCGTGCTCGTGCTCGACCTGCTCGCGTTGCTCGGCAGCCCGCGGAGCGTCGTCCTCGCCTGGTCGATCGTCGCGCTCGCGCTGCTCGCGCTCGTGCTCGACGGCGTCGACGGCAAAGTCGCTCGTCGCCGCGGCGAGACGAGCGCGTTCGGCGCGCGCTTCGACATGGAGACCGACGCGCTTCTCATTCTCGTGCTCGCGGCGCTCGCGTGGAGCCAGGGCAAGGCCGGAGCGTGGATCCTGCTCGCCGGCGCGCTACGCTATCTGTTCGTCGCGGCGGGGTGGGTGCTGCCGTGGCTCGGGACCGAGCTGCCGCCGAGCCGGCGCAGACAGACGGTCTGCGTCGTGCAGATCGCTTCGCTGATAGTGTGTCTCGCGCCTTTCGTCGCGCCGCCCGCGAGCGCCGCGATCGGCTTCGCCGGTCTGGTCGCGCTGCTCGGCTCGTTTGCGGCCGACGTCAAGTGGCTCGCGCGCCGCGCGCGAGACTGAGGCAACCGCGATGTCGGCGCCATCGCGGCCGGCAATCCGGCAGTGGTTGACGCTCGCTGCCGCACTCCTTCTTCTGAACGCCGCTCTGACGCTCGGCAACGTCTGGCCGACGCCATGGATCGAGCCACGCGCCGAGATCTCGGTCGAGGTCGCGGCTCTAGTGCTCGGGCTCGCGGCATACGCCGAGCTCGCCGCGCGGCGCGGCTTCGCGCCGCCGGGCCGGCGCACGGCGCTGTGCCTTGCCGCGCTGATGTTCGTGCTCACGATAGGCCGCTACGCGGACGTCACCGCACCCGCGCTCTATGGCCGCCCCGTGAACCTTTACTGGGACGCACGGCATCTGCCGAACGTCGGCGCGATGTTGGCCGAGGTCGCTAGCCCAAAGATGCTCGCTGCGTTTCTCGCGATACTGGTCGCGTTCGTCGCCGTGATCGGCGGCGCGCTGTATTGGGCGCTCGCACGCGTCGAGCGGGGTCTCCGCGACGTGGCGTCGCGCCGGGCACTGGGCGCCCTCGCGGCCGCGCTCGTCGCGGCCTTCTTTCTGGGGTCATTGCTCGAGCCGGTCGGCTATTGGTTCTCGGCGCCCGTGCTCGCGACCTATCGCGATCAGCTCGCGTTCGTGCTCGAGGCGCGCTCGGGCTCCGCGCGGCGGGCTCTGCCGGATCGGCCGCTCGCGCCGTCGGATCTCGGCCGCGTTCGGGGCGCCGACGTGCTGCTGATCTTCCTCGAGTCGTACGGCGCGGTGACCTACGATTCGGCGCCGATCGCTGCGATCGTCGCGAACGGCCGGCGCGAGCTCGCCGAAGCAGCGGAGGCGACCGGCCGCGAGGTGTCGTCGGCGTTCGTCGAGTCGACCACGTTCGGCGGCTCATCGTGGCTTGCACACTCGTCGCTGCTCACGGGCCTCGACGTCCGCGAGCCCGGCGCCTACGACCTCCTGCTCACGCAGCAGCGCCCGACGTTGCCGAAGCAGTTCGCGAGCGCCGGCTACCGGACGCTCGCCGTGATGCCGGGCCTCAAGAACGACTGGCCCGAGGGTGCGTTCTACGGCTTCGACGCGATCTTGGGCGAACGCGAGCTCGACTATCGCGGACCGGAGTTCGGCTGGTGGCAGATTCCCGATCAATACTCGCTCGCGAAGCTCGACAGGCTCGCTCTCACGAGCGGCACGCGCGCGCGCGTCTTCGTGTTCTTCCCGACGATCAACACGCACATCCCGTTCCGGCCGACGCCGCCGTATCAACCCGACTGGACGCGCGTGCTCGGTCCGCACCCGTTCGACGACGCCGCGGCCGCCGCGAGTATCGCGCAGTCTCCCGATTGGACGAGCCTCGGCGTGCCGTACGCCGAGTCGTTCGTGTACACGCTCGAGTATCTCGGCGGCTACCTGCGCGCGCGGCCCGACACCGATTTCGTGCTCGTGTTGCTCGGCGATCACCAACCCGCTGCGGGCGTCACCGGAGTCGGCGCGCGTTGGGACGTTCCGGTGCACGTGATCACGAGTCGCGGCGCCGTGACGCGCGCTCTGCGCGACTCGGGCTTCGTCGCGGGACTCGGCTTGACGCCGACTTCGCGCGCCATCGGCGGGATGGCCGAGCTCACGACGATCCTGCTGCGCGCGTTCGACTCGCACGGCGCCGAGGCGAGCGGCGGCGACTCGCAGACGCGACCCGATTGACTCAAGCCGCGCGCGCGAGCGGGCGGCGTGGCGCAACGAGAGACGCGTAGAGGTCGCCCGACGGCGCGTCGGGCGGCAACGCCGCGACGAACTCGCGCGCGGCGTCCGCGTCGACCCAGCTCGCGAGCTCGAGCCGGTGCGTTTCGCCGCTCGAGTGGTTGTAGCGATAGACGCCGAGCTGCTCGAGCCTGTCGATACACGCGAGCGCGGTCGCACGCGCGGCCGGCAAATATTCGAACGATAGGAACGGTACCGCGACCTCGAGCCCGGCGAGCACCTCGGCTTCGAACCCTTCAACGTCGATCTTCACGAACCGCGGCAGGCCGTGGCGCTCGATCAGAGCTTGCAGCGTGAGGATCTCGACGGGCCGATCCGGTGCCCAACGCACGCCCGCGAAGCGCGGGTCGGTGCGGACCTCGTCGATCCAGTCGGCCGATAGCGTCGTGACGGTCGGCGTGCGCTCGCTCACGAGCAGCGTGCCGCGGCCGCGCTCGCGGCCGAGTGCTGCCGCGACGATCTCGACGTTCTTGTTGCGTCCGTAGAGGAAGCGCAACAAGCGCACGAAGTCCGGCTGCGGCTCGATCGCGACGACGCGCGCGTTGAGCTGGAGCCAGCAGCGCACGCGGTTGCCGGCATGCGCGCCGACGTCGAAGCAGAGAGAGCCCGAGGTCACGAACTGCGAATAGAAGCGCCGTAGCCGGCGCGCGCGCAGCGGTATGCCGTAGTAGGTCACGACCGAACGGACTAACCCCAAGGTTCTATCGATGCGGCTCACGGCTGACATTCTATATAGAGCGGTGGGTCATGCTCTCGCGATCGAGAACTGTGAGCCACGTCCGCTCTCAAGGCCCCTTTCTAAGGTTCGCTTACCTCGTGTCGATCTTGTAACGAACGGCTCTCCGCGAGAGGCGCGCGAAGACGCGCGCCGACGGTGCCAGCCGACCGCTGAAAGGGGGCGGTGAAGAGTATGGGGCAGGAGGCAGGCGAACTGCCGGGTTATCAACGCGGCGAGCCCATCCAGGACAGCAGCGCGTCGTCGGTTTATCGGGCCCGTCGGCTCAGCGACGGCGTCTGCGTAGTGGTCAAGCGATCGCGCGGCAAAGAGGTCTCCGCGGGCCAGCTCACGCGCTATCGCAACGAGTTCGAGCTGCTGCGCGCGATCGCGTCGGACGGCGTCGTCAAAGCGTACGAGCTCGTGCGCCACGACGGCCAGATCGCGCTCGTGCTCGAGGATCTGCCCGGCGCCTCGCTGCGCCGCTGGCTCGAGTCGCAGATCGGCGCGACGCTCGAGCAGCGTCTGCGCATCGCCGCACAACTCGCGAAGATCGTCGCCGAAGTGCACGCAGCGAACGTGATCCACAAGGACATCAGCAGCCACAACGTCGTCTACGACGCCGAGTCGGGACGCTGCACCCTGATCGACTTCGGCATCGCCACGCGGCTCCGTAGCGAAGAGAACAAGTTCCAAGCTCCGGCCGCGCTCGAGGGCACGCTTGCCTATATCGCGCCCGAGCAAACCGGGCGGATGAACCGCAGCCTCGACTACCGCGCGGACCTCTACTCTCTCGGCGTCACGCTCTACGAGCTGTTCACGGGCGTGTTGCCGCACGAAAGCGCCGACCCGCTCGAGATGGTTCACTTCCACATCGCGGGCAAGCCCATGCCGCCGCGCGAGCGCAGCGGCAACGTGCCGGTCGTGGTATCCGACATCGTGATGAAGCTGCTCCAGAAGGAGCCGGAGAACCGCTACCAGAGCGCGAACGGACTTGCCGCCGACTTGAGCGCGTGCGTCGCGGTCGTCGCGGCGGGCGGTGCTCTCGAGCCGTTCCCGCTCGGTCTCCAAGACGTGATCGATCGCTTCGAGCCGCCGCAGAAGCTGTACGGCCGCAGCGCCGAGACGCAGGTTCTCCTGCAGAGCTTCGAGCGCGTCGCACGCGGCAGCGTCGAAGCCGTGATGGTCGCTGGCCAGGCCGGCATCGGCAAGACGTCACTCGTACAGGAAATCTACCAGCCGATTACCCTGCGGCGCGGCTATTTCATTGCGGGCAAGTTCGATCAGCTCCAGCAGAACGTGCCGTTCAGCGCGCTCGTGACGGCGCTGCACGATCTCGTCCAGCAGCTGCTCACCGAAAGCGAAGAGCAGATCGCCGCGTGGCGGCGAGCGATCGTCGAGGCCGTCCATCCGAACGGCCAGTTGATGATCGACGTCGTGCCCGCTCTAGAGCTGATCATCGGCAAGCAGCCGCGCGTCGCCGAGCTCGAGGCGTTCGAGGCGCAGAACCGCTTCAACCTCGTGTTCCAGAACTTCTTGCAGGTGTTTTGCAAACCGTCGCACCCGCTCGTGTTGTTCCTCGACGACATGCAGTGGGCGGACGCCGCGAGCCTGAACCTCGTGACGCGGATCGTCTCCGCGCGCGCGACCGAATCCCTGCTGCTCGTGACGACGTATCGCGACAACGAGGTATCGGCGAACCATCCGCTGATGGTCGCAGCGAACGAGCAGGCGAGGCAGGGTGTGCAGATCCACTCGATCAACCTGCGGCCGTTGAGCGCGCCGGACGTCGTCGAGCTCGTCGCGGACTCGCTGCACGAGGACGTCGCCGCGGCCCTGCCGCTCGCGGAAGTCGTGCATCAGAAGACCGGCGGCAACCCGTTCTTCATGCGCCAGTTCCTCGAGGCCCTGTACGACTCGAAGCTGATCCAATTCGACGCTCGCGAAGGCGCGTTCCGTTACGACTTGGCCGCCGTGAAGAACGCGTCGATCACCGAGAACGTCGCCGAGTTCCTCGCGGCCAAGCTCGAGAAGCTACCGCGCGCGACTCGCGACGTGCTGCGCGTCGCGGCCGCAATCGGCAACCGTTTCGAGCTGCGCGTGCTCGCGCGCGTCGAGGACCGTTCGGCGGCGGAGACGGCCGCGAACCTCGCGCCCGCGATATCGGAGGGCTTCATTGCGCCGTTGTCCGGCCTCGAGGCCGCCGACCCGGACGCGCTCGACGCTCCGCTCGTATATGGCCGCTTAGCGTTCCTGCACGACCGCGTGCAGCAGGCCGCGTATGCGACGCTGTCGGCGCACGACAAGCCGGCATTGCATCTCGCGATCGGTCGCGCGCTGCTCGCGGGCGCATCGCCGCCCGAGGTCGAGGTGCGGCTGTTCGACATCGTCAATCACCTGAACCAAGGCAGCGAGCTGATTGTCGACCGCGCCGAGCGCTGGCAGCTCGCCGATCTCAACGTGCGCGCGGGCGCGAAGGCGCGCGACGCGACCGCGTACGAGCTCGCGGTGCGCTGCTTCCGGAACGCGGCGACGCTGCTCGGCAATGAGGGTTGGGGGGAGCGCTACGACGCGCAGTGCGACGTGCATCAGCGGCTCGCCGAGAGCCTCGGCCTCGTCGCCGACTACCACGGCGCGTTCGCCGTGCTCGACGCGGCGCTCGAGCACGCGCGCTCGCTGATCGACCGCACGAAGCTGTACACGATCAAGACGAGCGTGCTGCTGATCATGGGCCGCATCCCGGCCGCTCTCGCGTGCGGCCGCGAAGCCGCGCGGGCCTACGGAGTCGACCTTCCCGAGGAGCGCGAGCAAGTGCGCGCGCGTCTGCAGGAAGAGATCCAAACGATCCTCGCGCGAACCGCCGAGATCGGTATCGAGCGGCTTCTCGACCTGCCGGTGATGACCGATCCCGCGCAAAGCGCGCTGCGCGCGCTGATCGCGCATTGCCTGCCGGCCGCGTACCAGTACGATCAAGACTCGTACGCACTCCTGACCTGCACGATGGTTCGCGTGTCGCTCGAGCACGGAAACTCGCCGCTCTCGGCACGCGCATACGGCTCGTTCGCCGCGTTGATCGTGAGCGCTCTCAAACTGTACGACGAGGGCTATCGCTTCGCGAAGCTCGGCGTGGACCTCGCGCACAAGCTCAACGACCCATCGGTCTTGTCCGGCGTCTATTTCCTCTGGGCGATGTTCGCGTCGCATTGGAAGCAGCCGATCGACGAGAGCATCGAGCTCTATCGGCAGAGCATCCAATACGGTCTCCAGAGCGGCGACCATTTGCACGCGGGCTATAGCGCGGCACGCCGCTTCTCGCATCTGCAGTTCCGCGGCATGCCGCTCGACGAGCTCCGCGACGAAGGCAAGGCCGCGCTCGAGCTACTGCAGCGCATCGGAGACGCGACCAACACGGAGTTCGTCGCGCCCCGCATGCGCTTGATCGATTGGCTCCGAGGAGAGCGCCGGCACGGCGATACGCTCGGCGCCGACGACCACGACGAGACCGCCTGCACCACGATCATTCAGGCGCGCGGCAATCGCTCGTTCGAATACGACTGGTTCCTCCAGCTCGCGATGCTGCGCTACCACTCGCGCGCCTTCGTCGAGTCGCTGCGCTTCGCGAAGATCGCCGAGGAGTTCGTGCCGTACTCGGCCGGCTTCGTGACGCGCGGCCAACAGGCGACCTTCCTCGCGCTGGCGCTCGCGGCACTCTACCCGCAAGCGGACGCCACGGAACGCCATGCATACGACGCCGAGCTTGCGCGCAACCGCGATCTCCTGCGTCAATGGGCCGAAGGCTGCCCGGCGAACTACGGTCACCAGCATCTGCTCGTCGAGGCGGAGTGCGCGCGCATCGCCGGTCAGCGGATCGAGTCAGCCGACTTGTACGACCGGGCGATCGCGCTCGCGCGCGAGCATGGCTTCGTCAACATCGAGGCGCTCGCGGCGGAGCTCGCGGCGCGCTTCTGGTTCGCCGACGGCAAGCCGGACTTCGGCAGGGTCTATCTCGAGAAGGCCCTGCACGCGTACGACATCTGGGGCGCGGCGGGCAAGGCCGAGGACCTGCGCGCCGAGTTCGGCGTCGGCGCGCCGCGCCACGCACAGGAGTCCGTGACGGCCGGCTCGACGACGGCCGGCGGCGCGGAGCGCAGCGACGCGCTCGACCTCGCGACCGTGCTCAAGGCGAGCCAAGCGATCTCGGGCGAGATCGTGCTCGACCGGCTCCTCGCGACGCTGCTCGACATCATCGTCGAGAACGCGGGCGCCGAGTCGGCGGTGCTCGCGCTCGAGAACGAGAACGAGCATCTGATCCAGGGCATGAAGTCCGCGGGCGAGAAGGCGCGCGTGATGATGGCCGAGCCGTTGCGGCACTCGGTCGCGGTGTCGAAGGGCATCGTGAATTTCGTGATCCGCACGTCCGAGCACGTCGTGCTCGCGGATCCCGCGCTGCGCGGCAAGTTCCGCAACGACCCGTACGTGCGCAACCGGCACCCGAAATCGGTGCTCTGTGCGCCCGTGTCGCACAAGGGCAAGCCGATCGGGATCATCTATCTCGAGAACAACCAGGTCTCCGGCGCATTCACGCCGAATCGACTCGAGGCACTCAACATCCTGCTCGCGCAGATCGCGGTCTCGATCGACAACGCGACTCTCTACGCGAAGCAGGAACAGCAGACGCGCGCGATCGAGGCCGCGAACGTCACGCTCACGAAGGAAGTCGCCGATCGCAAGCGCGCCGAGCACGAGCTGAGCCTCTACCGCGACCACCTCGAGGAGCTCGTCAAGGAGCGCACGAAGGAGCTCGAGAACGCACAGGGCCGACTCGTCGACATGTCGCGTCGCGCCGGCATGGCAGAGGTTGCGTCCGGCGTGCTGCACAACGTCGGTAACGTGATGAACAGCGTGAACGTCGGCGCGAGCGTCACGCGCGACGCCGTGAAGGCCCTGCCGGTCGAGGGCGTCGCGCGCGCATGCGACTTGCTCGATCAGAACGCGGAGCGTCTCGCGGACTACCTGCGCAACGACGCGACGGGCCGCAAGCTGCCCGAGTATCTGCGCAAGCTCGGCGGCACGCTGGGCAAGGAGAAGCAGGGGATCCTCGATCAGATCGACCAGCTCGCGAAGCACCTCGAGCACATGAAGACCATCATCGCAGCGCAACAGTCGTATGCGAAGGTCAACGGCATGCGCGAGGTCTGCACTCTGGAGGAGATCGCCGAAGGGGCGCTGCAGCTCAGCGAGGGCGTGCTGCGCAACAGCGCGATTACCGTCGTGCGCCGCTATTCGAAGCTGCCGCCGGTGCTCGTCGACAGGCATCAGATCATGCAGATCCTCGTCAACCTCATCTCGAACGCGAAGCACGCGCTCGAGGCGGTGCAGCAGGAAAAGCGCGAGCTCGTCGTCGCGATCGACGAGGTCGACGGCGGCGTGCGGATCGAGGTGCGCGACAACGGCATCGGCATCACGCGCGAGAATCTCGCGAAAGTCTTCAATCACGGCTTCACGACCAAGAAGAAGGGCCACGGCTTCGGCCTCCACAACTGCGCGAACGCCGCGCAGCAGATGGACGGTAGCCTCACGGCGTACAGCGATGGACCCGGTACCGGCGCGAGCTTCGTGCTGCGGATGCCGCTCGAGCACGCCGACGAGCTGCCGCAACGCGCCGGTTTCGCCGAGGCGGGAGGCGTGGCATGAGCGAGGTGCGCCTGATCGAGCCGAATCGACGAATCCTGATCGTCGACGACAACCGCTCGATCCACGAAGACTTCGAGAAGATTCTCGGCGGCAGCGCCGCGGACAACCGCGGCGATCTCGGCGCGCTCGAAGCGGAGCTCTTCGGCGGGGCGGCGGAAGAGTCCAGCGAAGAGCGCTTCGAGCTCGATTCGGCGTACCAGGGCGAGGAGGCGCTGCACAAAGTGAAGCTCGCGCGCGAGCGCCAGCAGCCGTATGCGCTCTTGTTCGTCGACGTGCGAATGCCGCCGGGCCTCGACGGCATCCAGACGACCGCGCGATTGCTCGAGCAAGACCCCGAGGTCGGGATCGTGATCTGCTCCGCGTACTCGGATCACAGCTGGGAGGAAATGACGTCGGCCTTCGGGACGACCGACCGCGTGCTGATACTCAAGAAGCCGTTCGACACCGTCGAAGTGCGTCAGCTCGCGCACGCATTGCAGAGGCGCTGGGAGCTCGCGCGGCTCGCGGCGCTGCGGGTCGAGGACCTCACCGCGATCATCGACGCGCAAACCCGCGAGCTCAAGGCCGCGAACGAGGCGCTTAAGCGCGAGGCCGCGCTGCGCGAGGACGCGCTGCGGCGGCTCGGCGAATCGCACGAGCAGATTCGCGCGCTCGCGTATCAGGATGGGCTCACCGGTCTTCCCAATCGGCGCCTCTTGAACGAGCACCTCGAGAAGGTGCTCGCGCGCGCGCGCCGCAAGGGCACCGAGTTCGCGCTGCTGTTCATCGATGTCGACAACTTCAAGCTGATCAACGACACGATCGGCCATCAGGCCGCCGACCAAGTGCTTCGCAAGCTCGCCGACACGCTCGGCGAGCTGATTCGCTCCGACGACCTCGTCGGACTCTACGTCGAGGGCGAGGTGGACATGGCGGCCACGATCACGGTCGAGCCGATCGGCGAGTCCGTGCTGTCACGGCTCGGGGGCGACGAGTTCATCGTGCTCTTGCCCGATACGCGCGACCGCTTCGCGGCGGGTAACGTCGCGCGTCGGATCTTGCAGCACCTCGAGCAGCCGATCAGCGCCGACGGCCACGAGGTATTCGTGACCGCGAGCATCGGCATCGCAACGTTTCCCGGCGACGGCGTCACGACCGAGATCCTGATTCGCAACGCCGACACCGCGATGTACCACGCGAAGCAGCAAGGCAAGGCCGCGTTCCAGTACTACTCGGCGGCGATGAACGCGGCGTCTGTCGAGCGGCTCACGCTCGAGAGCGGCTTGCGCCGTGCGCTCGAGAACGACGGTCTCGAGCTGCATTACCAACCGCAGGTCGACGTGCGGACCGGCCAAATCGTCGGCGCCGAGGCGCTGCTGCGTTGGAAGCACGCCGAGCGCGGGTACATCTCCCCGACCACGTTCATTCCGATCGCGGAGGACTCCGGTTTGATCCTGCCGCTCGGCGAGTGGGTGCTCGAGCAGGCGTGCCGGCAGGCGATGGCGTGGCGGCGCGCCGGGCTGCCGCCGCTGCCGATCGCCGTGAACGTCTCGGGCGTGCAGGTGCGCCGGCAGGAGCTCGCGGAGCTCGTCCGCGCCGCGCTCGCAGCTACGGGACTCGAGCCGCAGTACCTGCGCATCGAGATCACCGAGACCTCGATCGTCTCGATTCGCGACCGCGCGATCGAGCTGCTCGGTCAACTCCGCGCGCTCGGCGTCAGCCTCGCGCTCGACGACTTCGGCACGGGCTACTCGTCGCTGAGCTACTTGAAGAGCTTTCCGATCGACATGCTGAAGATCGACCGCTCGTTCGTCGCCGAGATGCTGACCGATCACACGACCGCGTCGATCATCGAGGCGATCATATCGATGACGCGGATTCTCGGGCTCAAGGTGCTCGCGGAGGGAGTCGAGGATCAAGCGCAGTTCGCGTTCTTGAAGCAGCTCGGCTGCGACATCGTGCAGGGCTTCTACGTGAGCACGCCCGTACCGCCGGCCGCGTTCGCACAGCTGCTCGCGACGTTCGACGGCTCCAAGATCGGTGCGCCGCGCGCCTGACGCGATGTGCCGGTTCGTCCTTTATCTCGGCCCGCGCACGCGCCTCTCGTCGCTGATCGTAGATCCGCATCACTCGCTGATCCGCCAGAGCGTGCATAGCCGAGAGCGCGAAGAGCCGCTCAACGGCGACGGCTTCGGCGTCGGCTGGTACGCGAATGACCTGTCCGTCGAGCCCGCGGTGTTCCGCTCGATTACGCCGGCCTGGAACAACCGCAACCTCCAAAACCTTGCGCGCGTCGTTGCGAGCGACTGCGTGCTCGCCCACGTGCGCGCCGCGACGCAGTCGAGCGGTGTGAACGAGGCGAATTGCCACCCCTTCCGCTGGCGGCGCTATCTCTGCATGCACAACGGCGACATTGGCGACTTTCGGCTCGTTCGCCGCAAGCTACTCGCGAGCGTCTGCGACGAGGCGTTCTCGAACGTCTACGGCAGCACGGACTCGGAGCACTTCTTCGCGCTGTACATCGACTCGTGGCTCGCGCTCGACGACGACGAGCCGGCCCGTCGCATGGCGCGCGCGCTGAAGCTCGCGATCGAGCGCGCGCTCAACCTCGTGCGCGAGGCGGGCGCCGGCAGTCCGAGCTACATCAACGTCGCGATCGCCGACGGCGATCGCGCGGTC
>Ga0326731_1000136_pt1 | contig 18978 bp, 17 predicted proteins | sample MHFSIPfraction_FD_207645 | JGI IMG/M metagenome (GOLD analysis project Ga0326731, IMG submission 207645) | Lab enriched peat soil microbial communities from Michigan Hollow, Ithaca, NY, United States - MHF9FY SIP fraction | ecosystem: Environmental > Terrestrial > Soil > Wetlands > Peat | place...
CCCTTGCGAGTGGTCAGCTTCAACGCGAACGGATTGCGCAGCGCCGCGCGCAAGGGCTTCTTCCGCTGGTTCTGCCGGCAGCGCGCCGATGTGCTTTGCATGCAGGAGATCCGGGTCCAAGAGACCGAGCTCGACGATCGCCTCCATGCAGCGCGCGGCTTTCATCGCGTCGTGCACGGCGCGAAGCGGCGCGGCTACGGTGGCGTAGCGATCTACTCGCGGCACGAGCCGACCGAAGTCGTTCGCAGCATCGGCGTCGCCGAGTTCGACGACGAGGGCCGCTACCTCGAGGCGCACTTCGGCTCGGTCGCGGTCGTGAGCGCGTACTTTCCGAGCGGCTCGGCCGGGCCCCACCGTCAAGAGGCGAAGTTTCGCTTCCTCGCGGCGTTCGATCGGCGCCTCGAGACGCTGCGCTCCACCCAAGTACCGTTCATTTTCTGCGGTGACTTCAACATGGCGCACCGCGAGATCGACCTCAGGAATTGGCGCGCGAATTGGGACTACCCGGGCTTCACGCCGCCCGAGCGCGCGTGGCTCGATACCCTGTTCGACGGCCGCGGCTACGTCGACGCGTTCCGTGCGGTGAATCCCGACGCGGAGCACTACACCTGGTGGTCGAATCGCGGCCGCGCGTGGGAGAAGAACGTCGGTTGGCGGATCGACTACCAGGTCGCGAGCCCCGCGCTGCGCGGCGCGGTCCGCGCGGCCGCGATCTACAAGCGGCGGCGGTTCTCTGACCACGCGCCGCTCACGATCGACTACGACTTGGACATCTCCGCGTCTTCCGAATCTCGGGCCGCGCCCGCCGTTGCACCGTCGCCTGCTCCGACGAGATCCCAGCGGATCAGCAGCCAGAACAGCACGATGCCCGGCGCGGCGATCACCGTGGTGAAGAGATAGAAACCGACGTACCCGAGCTGCTCGATCAGCGCGCCCGCGGTCGCTCCTGTGAGCACGCGGCCGATCACGCTGCCGGCCGCCGAGAGCAATGCATACTGACTCGCGGTGTAGCGCAGGTCGCAGAGTGCCGAGAAGTAGGCCACGACCGTGACGCCGCCGATGCCGCTCGCGAGGTTCTCGAAACCGATCGAGCCCGCGAGCGCGAGATTCGAATGCCCCGCCGCCGCTAGCCCGGCGAAGCTCAGGTTCGATACGCACATCAGCAACAGGCTCACCAGCACCGAGCGCTTCATGCCGAGGCGCTCGTACAGAATGCCGCCGAGGAAGACGCCCGCGAGATACGCCCAAAAGCCGAAGCCGACGTCGTAGGCCGCGATCTCGTCGTTTGTGTAGCCGAGCGAGTCGAAGAGCAGCCGAAAAGTGAGATTGGCGAGCGTGTCGCCAATCTTGTGAAGCAGAACAAACAGCAGCACGAGCAGCGCGCCGCGCCGGCGGAAGAACTCGAGCAGCGGCGCGACGACGGAGTCGAAGATCGCGCGAAGATTCGCGCGCGCGGCGGGCGCGCGATGCCTCGCGGGCTCGCCGAGCATCAAGCACGCGACCATCGCGGGTATGGCGAACGCGGTGCACGCGATGTACGCGGTAGCCCACGAGCTGCGCGCCGCGATCACGAGCGCGACCGCACCGGCGGCGGCCGACCCGATTCGCCAGCCGTACTGGCTCATGCCCGAGCCGACGCCGAGCTGCCGCGGCTCGAGCGACTCGATGCGGTACGCGTCGATGACGATGTCGTACGTCGCGCCGGCGAACGCCACGAAGATCGCCGCGCGCGCGGTAGCAGCCAGGCTCGCGGAGGGATCCGCGAGCGCGAGATTCACGATCGCGACGATGACCAGCACGCCGACGACTAGCAGCCAGGAGACGCGCTGGCCGAGCCGGCCGATCACCGGCAGGCGCACGCCGTCGACGACCCAGGCCCAGAGCCATTTGAGGTTGTAGACGAGGAACGCGAGGGAGAACGCCGTGATCGCGCGCTTTTCGATCCCGACCTGAGAGAGCCGCGTCGTGAGCGTCGCGGCGATCATCGCGTACGGCGCGCCGGACGATATCCCGAGAAACAGCGCGGCGAGCGGAGCCGGCTCGGTGTATTGGCGGATCGGCGCGGGGACGAGGGCCCGCCACCCGGCGTGCGCCGAACGAGGCGCAGAGCTCAACTAGCCCACTCCGAACGCTGCACCGGTTTTTCTATAGAAGAAGTCGACGACGTCGTGACCCAACCGCCTGCCCCGCCGCTCGAATTTCGTCGGCGGCCGAAACGCGAGCGGATTGTGGCACAGATCATCGTCGTCCTTGACGGCCGCGAATCGCGCGTCCGCCGAGAGCACTGCGTGCGAATGCTCTGCGTAATCGGACCAGTCCGTCGCGACGTGCAGCAGGCCGCCCGGCTTCAGCACGCGCGCGAGCTCGGCGACGAACGCGGGTTGCACGAGGCGGCGCTTGTGGTGCCGCTTCTTCGGCCACGGGTCGGGGAAGAACAGGTTGACGGCGTCGACGGAGCCGTCGCCGAGCTCGCGCACCACGTCGGCCGCGTCGCGCGCGATCACGCGGACGTTCGCGAGATTTGCCTTCTCGAGGAGCAGCAGCAAATGCCCGATGCCGGGCTCGTGCACCTCGACGCCGAGGTAATCTATGTCGCCGTAGTTCGCGGCGCAGGTCACGACGGCTTCGCCGTCGCCGAAGCCGATGTCGAGCACTCGCGGCGCACTCCGGCCGAATAGCGCGTCGAGGTCGAGCGGCGCGGCTGCGTCGGCCATAACGCCGTAGCGTGGCAGAAGATCGCTCATTGCGCGTCGCTGCGCGGCCGTGAGCCGGCCCGGCCGCTTCACGAAGCTCCGAATCTTGCGCAGGTGGACCGCCGGGGTGTCGGGAGAGTCGCTCATGTGCGGCGCCATCTTCCCATGGCCTTCGGGCAATGGCGCGCCCCGTCGGCTATCGGGTAGAGTTCGGAGGCGCAGGGCGGGTGTAGTTCAATGGTAGAACCTCAGCTTCCCAAGCTGATGGCGTGGGTTCGATTCCCATCACCCGCTCCACTCCGACGCCGCGCACGGTAGTCGTTTCCGGATTCGGAACCATTTCGTCCGTTCAGGGCTTCCCCGATAGCGGGTCTGTGCATGATGCAACATACTCGCCCGCATCTCGTTTGGCGTCAGTGCGTTGCGACTCGCTCGATAGGTGATCAAGCTGGCAGCCGCCGCTCATAGCGGGTCCGAAGCGCCCGCGGCCTCGTCTCAATCAGCCCTCCAAACCCCGGGCGCTGCGTTCAGTCCGCAGCGGTTCGTCTCTAGTGTCCTCGACGGCGTGCGCTCCTTGATCGGCGTCCGCGACGCGGCCGGGCGCTATCTATTCGTGAACTCGACGATGGCGGAGTTTCACGGCGCGCCGAACGCCGCGTTCATCGGCCGGTCGCCCGAGCAGATCGGATTGCCGGATTACGCTTTTCCGACATTCTTGCGGGCTGCAGAGGGAGAACCGTTCGTCGTCCGCGACGTCCCGTTGGTCGATGCGACGGGGCACGCGCGCCGATTCGACGTGGTGTCACGGCGGCTGAAAGCCTCGAATCCCGCCGCCCACTGGCTGGTGCTCGAGGTCGCGACCGAGGTCGTGGCCGCCGCCGAACGCGCCGCCGTCTCCGCGCACGCCGTTGCTGGCCCCGAGCGCGCGGCCGCCAGCGGGCACGCCGCCGCCGCCGTGCCGCCGGCCATCGCCGCTGAGCACGACGACGTGCGGCTCGACTTCGTGCTGCGCAGCGGCAATCTCGCTCTGATCGATTGGGACTTGGGCTCCGATCGAATTGCCGCGCGCGGGCAGCTCGCCGAGCTGCTCGGGCTCGACGCGGCCCACCCGCCCGCGACGAGGGCGGAGCTCGCGCGCTTCGAGCACCCGCACGACCAGGCGCGCGTGCAAAGCGAGCTGCGCGCGCACCTCGCCGGAGAGACGGAGGAGCACAACTCCGAGTATCGCGTCCGGACAGCGGGCGGCGGAGTGCGTTGGGTGATCGCGAGGGGACGCGTGATAGCGCGCGCGCCCGATGGGCGCGCGCTCGCGTACCGGGGCACGCTCCAGGACGTGACCGAGTCGATCGAGACTCAGCACCAGCTGCAGCGCGAGCTCACGAGATCGCGCGAAGCGGCGCTCGTTTCGGAGGGCCTCGTCGGCGAGGTCCGGCGGCTCGAGGCCGACATCAGGGAGGTGAGCCAGCGCGAGCACGAGCGAATCGGCCACGATCTCCACGACGGCCTCGGCCAGGAGCTCACGGGCGTCTCGCTGTTGCTGAAGACGGTCGAGGATGCGATCGCGCGCGATGCGCCGCAGCTCACGACGCGCGTGCACGCGGTCCGCGACCTGGTCGAGCAGAGCATTTCGACGGTGCGCGCTCTCGCGCTCGGGTTGTCGCCGGTGCATCTCGATCGCGACGGCTTCGCGGCGGCGCTCGAGCAGCTCTGTGCGAGCAGCGAGGCGCTGTATGGCATTCCGGTCAAGTTCGTCAGCCGGGTGACGGGCGGTCTACATGGGCTCGCAGCCGCGGCAGACCTTTACCGGATCGCCCAGGAAGCGATCCGCAACGCGGCGCGCCACTCGGGCGCGAAAGAGATCCGCCTGACGCTCGCCGCGGACGACGAGCGGCTCACGCTGACGATCGAAGACGATGGCCGCGGTATCATGCCGACCGAGCAAACACGCGGCGGCATGGGAATGAAGATAATGCGCTACCGAGCAAGTATCATTGGCGCCTTGCTCGAGATAGGCGCGCGGCAGCAAGGCGGCACGATTGTGCGCTGCGTGCTGCGCCAGGCGGCGGAAAGGGATACGCCAGGAGAAAAAAATGACTGAATTCGCGGCGAGACAAAAGAGCGTGTTCGTGGTCGACGATCACCCGATCGTTCGGCAGGGTCTCGTTCAGCTCATCGAGCAGGAGCCGGACTTGAAGGTGTGCGGCGAGGCCGCCGACGTCAAGGAGGCGCGCGCGAGCTTGGCCAAAGTGACGCCCGACATCGTGATCCTCGACCTCTCGCTCCGCGACAGCGACGGTCTCGAGCTCGTGAAGGACATCCGCAGCAAATATCAGCAGCTGCCGGTGCTCGTGCTGTCGATGCACGACGAGAGCATCTATGCCGAGCGGCTATTAAGCGCCGGGGCGAACGGCTACATCATGAAACAAGCCGCGGCGGACCAGCTGCTCGTCGCGGTGCGGCGCGTGCTCGCGGGCGGCATCTACGTGAGCGAGCGCGTCGGCGCGAGCATGATCGAGAGATTCGCGGTCTCGGGCCGCGTGCAGAGCGCGAATCCGTTCGACCGCTTGAGCAACCGCGAAGTCCAAGTGCTCAACTTGATCGGGCGCGGCAAGACGACTCGCGAGATCGCGGGCAACTTGAACTTGAGCGTGAAGACGGTCGAGTCGCATCGCCAGCGAATCAAGAAGAAGCTGAACCTGCACACCGCGCCGCAGCTCGTCCAGTTCGCCGTGAACTGGTACTCCGGTCATCACTGATCCCGCGCTGCGGATCCTCCTGACCTGACGCGAATCCGCGCCCCGGTCCCGTGCCGAAGAGTGGCGCGGCTACGCGCGTTTTGACATAACGCCGGCCGTACGTGCCGATTAAGAAAAATGAGCGGCGGTCGATAGATGCGCTAACGACGGCGACGGCACGCTAGCAACCGCACGCTGGTGCTGGACCTCACGAGACCACTTCGCGGACGCGCCGTAAGCATGAGTGACAACATCAACCGCCTCCTGATCGTGGACGACGAGCCCGGAGTCGTCGACTTCATTACGGCGGCCGCGCACCAGCTCGACTATACGGTCGCGAGCGCCGGCACGGCGGCCGAGTTCCTGACGCTCGTCGACTCGTTCAGGCCGACGCTGATCGCGATGGACCTGCACCTTCCCGACGGGGATGGCGTCGAGCTGCTGCGGATGCTCGTCGCACGCGGCTTCAAGGCGCCGATCGTGATCATGAGCGGCGTCGACGAGCGCGTGCTCGCCGCGGCTCACGAGCTCGGCACGAGCCAGGGCCTCAAGATGTACGGCACGCTCGCGAAGCCCGTGCTGCTCCCGGACTTGCAGATGAAGCTCGCGGCGGCCCAAACCACGCGCGACAGAGCGCTCGACGCCGATGAGCTCAGGCGCGGCATCGCGGCCGGCGAGATCGTGCCGTATTACCAGCCGAAGGCGAGCCTCACGGAGCGCGGCTGGATCATCGACGGAGTGGAGGCGCTCGCGCGCTGGCAGCATCCGCGGCTCGGTCTCGTGATGCCGGACGAGTTCGTGCCGCTCGCCGAGCGCACCGGCGCGATCGGCGACCTCACGAGCAGCGTGCTCACCGCCGCGCTCGCGCAGGTCCGGGCTTGGAACGACGAGCAGCTCAAGCTCACGTGCGCCGTCAATCTCCCGCCCACGCTCGTCACCGATTTGAGCTTCCCGGATCGCGTCGCCGCGCTGCTGAGCCGCTACTCGCTCGACGGCAGCCAGCTCGTGCTCGAGATCACCGAGACCGCGACGATGCAGAACCCGATGATGACGATGGACATCCTCACGCGCCTGCGCGTGAAGCGGATTGGGCTATCGCTCGACGACTTCGGCACCGGCTATTCGTCGCTCACGCAGCTCTACCAGATGCCGTTCAACGAGATGAAGATCGACAAGAGCCTCGTGATCAACGTGCCGCATAGCCGCGAGGCGAACACGATGGTCGGCTCCTTGATTGAGCTCGGTCACAACCTCGGGCTAAAGATTTGCGCCGAAGGTGTCGAAAACAGGGCTGCGCTCGACTTGCTCGCGATCCTGCGCTGCGACCGCTGCCAAGGCTTCTTCATCAGCCGCGCGGTGCCGGCCCACGACATATCGAGCTTGGTAAGCCATTGGAACCGCGAGAGCCCGGCCGCGTCGTTCACGCCTCTGCCGAGCGCGGTGGTCTAAAGGAACATCGAAGTGAACGAAAACCGCTTGCTCGTGGTGGATGACGACGCGGAGGTGGGCGCGTTCTTCGGCCAGGTCGGCGAGGACTTGGGCTTTGAGACGAGGATCATGCTAGATCCGGGTCAGTTCGCGCAGACCGTCCTCGACTTCTCGCCGACCGTCGTTCTGCTCGACCTGCAGATGCCCGGGCGCGACGGCATCGAGCTGCTGCGCGAGCTCTCGACGCTCGACCGGCGCCCGAAGGTGCTGATCGCGAGCGGCCTCGATAGCCGGGTGCTCACGACGGCTTCGGAGCTCGGCATCTCGATGGGCGTCGACGTCGCGGGCGCGTTCTGCAAGCCGATCGCGCTCGACGAGCTCGAGGTGCTTCTGGTCCGGTTGAAGTCGCAGAAGAAAGTCGTGAGCGCCGCGGGCTTGCGTCAGGCGATCGACAACGGCCAGCTCGTCGTCCACTACTTGCCGAAGGCGACGTTCAAGGGCCCCGGCCGCTGGATCATCGAGGGCGCCGAGGCGCTCGTGCGCTGGGAGCATCCGGAGTACGGGCTGCTCTATCCGCGCGACTTCATCGGCATCGCGGAGGAGAGCGGACTGATCACCGAGGTCACGGACTTCGTGTTCCGCGCATCGATGGAGCAGGCGCGCGTGTGGTTCGCGAACGGCTTGTACATGGAGCTCGGCGTGAACTTGTCCGCGCAGTTCTTGGGCGACCTCGGGTTCCCCGATCGGCTGCTCACGCTGATCCGCGAGAACAACCTCGATCCGTCGATGATCACGATCGAGCTCATGGAAACGGCGTCGATGCAGGATCCTGCAGTCGCGCTCGACATCCTCGCGCGCCTGCGCGTGAAGAACATCAACCTCTGCCTCGATGACTTCGGAACAGGCGCATCCTCGCTCACGCACCTGTACCGGATGCCCTTCAGCGAAGTGAAGCTCGACAACCAGTTCACGAACGACATGCGCTTGCGCGAGGACGCGCGCGCGCTCGTCGAGGGCCTGATCTACCTCACGCACAAGCTCAAGATGCGCGCTTGCGCCGAGGGCGTCGAGGACGAAGGCACGCTGCAGCTGCTCGAGCAGATGCACTGCGACAAGGTGCAGGGCCACTTGATCGGCGCCGCGTGCAGAGCCAAGGACCTCGAGGCCGTCGTCGAGAATTGGAACAGCCGGTTCCAGGCCAAGTCGCGCTCGAAGGCGACGGGCTAGCCGAAGGAGCTATCGGCCCCGCGAATTTCCGGTTCTCTCCCCGATTGCGCGTTGTTACGATGAGCCTTACGGCTCATACGGAGGACACGCGCATGAAAGGGATCCTCAAAGTCGTCGCGATCGTCGCGGGTGCCTTGCTGGTGATCGTGGTGGCGGTGCTCGTCGCAGTCGGGTACCTGTTCAACCCGAACGATTACAAAGCGGAGATCGCGGCCGCCGTCGCGAAGGCGACGGGGCGTACGCTCACTCTCGACGGCAATCTCGCCCTTTCGACGTTTCCGACCATCCGAATCCAAGTCGGCTCCGCCACGCTCAGCAACGCACCGGGGTTCGGCTCCACGCCGATGGCGAAGATCGGCGGCGCGGAGCTCAGGGTCTCGCTCTGGCCGCTCTTGTTCGGCAACGTGGAGATCGGCGAGGCGCGGCTATCGGGCCTCGAGCTCAACCTCGCGCGTGACGCGCGCGGCCGCAACAACTGGCAAGACCTCGGCGGCGGGGCCGGGGCGCCGGCCGGCGGTGCGGCGCCGAGCTCGGGCGGCGGCGCCGCGAATCTCAACCTCGGCGTCGACTCGCTTCAGATCGACGACGCGCGCGTGACCTGGAACGACGCGTCGACCGGCAGCAAATGGGAGCTCACGGGCTTCGGCCTCAACGCGAAGGGCTTCGGGGTCGGCAAGAAATTCCCGCTCGACGTGCGCTTCGCGCTCGCGGGAGCAGACGTCGCGGTCAAAGTCGCCGCGAACATGGAGGCGACGATCACGCTCGCCTCGGACGAGTACCGGCTAGACAGGCTCGTCACCAAGATCTCGGGCAGCGGCAGGGGCTGGCCCGGCGGGCAGGGCGACGCGACGCTGAAGATCGACTCGCTCGATGCGAACCTCGGCAAGGAGACGGTCGACTTGAACGGCCTCTCGCTCACCGTGCTCGGCATCACGACGACGGGCTCGCTCAAGGGCACGAAGCTCATGAGTAGCCTCTCGCTCACGGGCGCGGTCGACATTCAGCAGTTCGATCCGCAGGACGTGCTCGGCGTGCTGAAGGTCAAGGTCGAGACCGCGGACTCGAAGGTGCTGCGCAGCGCGAGCGCCAAAGCGAACTTCCTCTACAACTCGAAGCAGACGGGCTTGAGCGACATGCAGCTGAAGCTCGACGAGTCGACGCTCACGGGACGCGTCGGGCTCGACGGCGAGAAGCTCACGTACGCGCTCGCGGTCGACGACATCAACGTCGACCGTTATTTGCCACCGGGGCCGCCTTCGGGCAAGACCGACGCGCCGAAGAACGAGGGCTCGCTCGACGCGGTCGACTTGCCGCTCGACGTGCTGCGGACGCTGAACGCCGACGGCACGCTCAAGTTCGGTAAGGCGAAGTTCAGCGGCCTCACGGTCTCGGACGCCGCTTTCGCGCTCACGGCCGCGAACGGAATGCTGAAGCTCACGCCGACCGCGTCGCTCTACGGCGGCAAGTACGGCGGCGACATCAACGTAACCGTCGAGAAGACCGACGCGAAGATGACGATCGCGCAGCACGTCGACGCGGTCGATCTCGACCCGCTCGGCAAGGATTTGCTCGGCGCCCAGTACTTCACCGGCGTCGGCAACGTGAAGCTCGATCTCGTCGCGACGGGCTCGAACTTAGGTGCGATGCGCAAGGGCGTCGACGGCGCCGTGTCGTTCGACGTGAAGAACGGCTCGCTCGAGGGCGTCGACCTCTGGTACGAGCTGCGCCGCGTGCGCGCCGTGCTCGACAAGTCCGAAGCGCCGGCGCGCCCGCCGGGCCCGCGCCGCACGTCGTTCTCGGCGCTGAGCGCGACCGGCGACGTGAAGGACGCGTTGCTCACCAACAAGGATCTCAAGGGCGTGCTCGACTTCATGAACATCACGGGCTCCGGGACCGTGAACCTGCTCGACGACAAGATCGACCTCGATCTCAAGGCGACGATGGTCGACGGGCCGAAGCTGCAATCCGATCCGCTGATGGCGAAGTACGCGGGCCAGTCGCTGCCGCTGCACGCGACCGGCACGATGGCGGAGCCGAGCGTGTTGCCCGACGTCGGTGCGCTCGCGAAGCAGAGAGCGTCGGACGAGGCGAACAAGGCGCTCGACGAGCAGAAGCAGAAGGCCCAGGATAAGCTCAAGGACAAGCTCAAGGGCCTGCTCAACAGGTGACGGACTCCGGACTCTCGAGGCCGCGCGCGGCGCGGCGCGCGTCCAACCTGCACGCGCCCAGCGCGCGGCGCCCGCCCGACTCAATGGATATCGCGCCGCGGCTGCTCGCATGGTTCGACGAGCATGGGCGCCACGATCTTCCGTGGCAGCGCGAACGCACCCCATACACCGTCTGGGTGTCGGAGGTGATGCTCCAGCAGACGCAGGTGACGACGGTGGTGCCGTTCTACCTGCGCTTCATCGCCCGCTTCCCGACGGTCGAAACGCTAGCGACCGCGCCGCTCGACGAGGTGTTGAAGCACTGGTCCGGGCTCGGCTACTACGCGCGCGCGCGCAATCTTTGGAGCGCCGCGCGCGCGGTCGTCGAGCGGCACGGCGGCCGCGTGCCGGAGACCTTCGACGATCTGCACGCGTTGCCCGGCATCGGCCGCTCGACGGCGGGCGCAATCCTCGCGCAGGCGTGTGGTGCGCGCTTCCCGATTCTCGACGGCAACGTGAAGCGCGTGCTCGCGCGCCACCACGCGGTCGCCGGCTGGCCCGGCGAGCGTGACGCGCAAGACGAGCTCTGGGCGCTCGCCGAGCGGCACACGCCGGAGGAGCGCGTCGCGGATTACACGCAGGCGATCATGGATCTCGGCGCGACGCTCTGCACGCGCGCGCGGCCCGCGTGCACGGTGTGCCCGCTCGCCGAGAGCTGTATCGCGTGCCGCGCCGGCACGCAAGCGAAGTATCCGGGGCCGCGGCCGAAGCGCAGTCGCCCACGGCGCAGCGTGACGGTGCTCGTCGTCGAGGATCCCGACGGCTGCGTGCTGCTCGCGCGCCGGCCCGCGCGCGGGATTTGGGGCGGTCTCTACAGCTTCCCGGAGCTCCAGGGCGGCGACACGGCGGCCGAATGGTGCGCGCGCACGCTCGGCGCGAGCGTCGCGGCCGAGCGCGAGCTCGCGACGATCGAGCACGGCTTCACGCACTTCGACCTCGATCTCGCACCGCGCTGGCTGCGGCTCGCCGCGGCGCCGCGAGTCGTGCAAGATCGCGACGATTTGTTGTGGCACCGGCCGAGCGAGGCGCCGGCGGTCGGGATTCCCGCGCCGGTCGCGGCGCTGTTCGGCACACTCGCGAAGGGGCTTTAGCGATGGCGAGAATGGTTCACTGCGTGGTGCTCGGCGCCGAAGCCGAGGGCCTCGACCGGCCTCCGTATCCGGGCGCGATCGGCCAGCGGATCTACGAGAACGTCTCGAAGCTCGCGTGGCAGCGTTGGCTCAAGCATCAGACGATGCTGATCAACGAGTATCGTCTGACGCCGATCGAGCCGAAGGCACGCAAGTTCCTCGAGGACGAGATGCAGAAGTTCTTCTTCGGCGAAGGCTCGGAGAAGCCGCCCGACTTCAAGCCCGCAGAATGACGATATCCGCTCGTCGTGCTCGGAGCGGAGCGCGGCTCTCGAGCAAGTCATCGACGCCCGGGCTCGCGCGAGATTTCTTTGCTATCGTGGCGCGCGAATCCGAACAACGAGGGAGGGGCGCTATGAACATCCGAACACTCGTCCAGCCGCTCGCTGCTTTCGCCGTGCTCGGCATGCTCGCACACGTTGCGCATGCGCAAGACGAGCAAGTCGCGAGGATGCGCACCGCCCTCGCGGCCCCCGAGCGCTCGCAAGAGAACAAGGCGCGCGACGCCGCGCGCAAGCCGATCGAGACCGTGCAGTTCCTCGGCATCAAGACCGGCGACACGGTCGTCGACATGATTGCCGAGAGCGGCTGGGTCACTGAGGTACTGTCGGCCGCCGTCGGTCCGAAGGGACACGTGTACATGCAGAACCCGCCGTTCCTCGCGGAGAGAGAGCCCAAGGACATGATCGCCCGGCTCGGCAACGTCGAGCCCTTGCATGTGCAGCTCGCGGAAGCGGGCATCGTGAACAAGGCCGATGCGATCGTCACCGCGATGAACCTGCACGACATCTACAACGGCTTCGGCAACCAGCCCGCAGGCGAGGGGCCGGCTGTAGAGTTCGTGAAGACGTTGTACGCCGCGCTGAAGCCGGGCGGAGTGCTCGGAGTGATCGATCACGTCGGCGTCGCGGGCCAGGACAATGCGATGCTGCACCGAATGTTGCCGCAGCAAGCGCGCGACGTGCTCACGAAGGCCGGATTCACGATCGAGGCCGAATCGACGCTGCTCGCGAACCCGGCTGACGACCACACGAAAGGCGTGCTCGATCCGGCGGTTCGGGGGCACACCGATCAGTTCATGTTCCGCGCGCGTAAGCCGCGCTGAAGTCAGGGCTTGCGCGACAGCTGCGTGTACGCGATCAGGCCGAGGCCGATGAACAGCGGAATCAAGGCGACGAGATAGCCCTGGTCGTTCCCATTGTGGGCGGGAAAGAGAAAGATCATGAGCCCGGCGCCGCCGCACGCGGCGACTATCCCGCCAACGGTGTACGCACTCTGCAAGCGCCGCGTTCGGATGCGCTCCACCTCGAGCATGTAGTCGAGCACGGCCTGTTGTCCGTGCGACTCCGAGATCTTGCGAACCGTCTCGTCGTGATACAGGCTCTCGCGCTCGCGGCGCCGGTTGATCGCCCAAGCCCAGACCGCGGCGAGCGAAAAGAACCCGATCGCTCCGACTGCCGGGATCAGAAAGACTAGGTTGCTACCCATCCGAGCTCCTCAAGATCTAAGCGTTTTCTCCGGTACTGCGGGTGAGACGGGCCGCCCGAGGCGCCGGTTGCATTTGTTGAGGCGCCGGCGAGCGCGAAGAAATGCAACCGCGAGCGGCGGCGACGCGTCTACTGCCGGATGGACGTGTGCGATGACGGTTGACGACGGCGTCGCCGCAGTCGATCGCGTCTTGCGCGGCGACGTCGCGGCGTTCGCGCAAATCGTCGAACGGTGGCAGGACCCGCTCGTGGCGCTTGCGTACCGCTTCTGCCACGACAGGAGCAGGGCCGAGGACATGGCTCAAGAGGCATTCCTTCGCGCGTTCCGCGCGCTGCACCAGTGGCGGCGCGAGGCCGCGTTCTCGACTTGGTTGTTCGCAGTCGCGACAAACGTCTACCGCGCGGAGCTGCGCCGCCGGGGAGCGCCGCTCGTATCGATCGACGAGATCGCGGATCCGGCCGACACACTCGACGTCGCGGCGGAGCACGAAGACTCGGATCGTCGCGCGGCTCTGCGGCGGGCGCTGCACGCACTGCCCACGAAGTACCGCGACGCATTGGTGCTCTTCTATTTTCACGACATGGACGTCGAGCGTGCCGCCGCGAGCCTCGGTGTGCCGTCGGGGACCGTGAAAGCGCGGTTGTCGCGCGGCCGCGAGCTCTTGCGCCGCAAGCTCGTCACGATGCTGGGTTCGAGCGAAGGGCCGCTCGAGGAGGTAGAGGGTGAAGCCTGACGAGATCGATCGAGCCCTCGCGCGCGACGCGACGGGCGTCCGTGCGTCGCCGGACTTCGCCGCGGCCGTGATGCGAGCCGTGCGGCGCGAGGCGAGGGTGCCGCCGCCGATCCCATTCCCTTGGACACGTGCCGCGCCCGGCATCGCGGCAGCGCTGCTGATACTCGTTTTCGCGTTTACGTCGCTAGGTTCGACATCGGGCGCCGGCGCGCCGCCTCGCGCGCCGGCGGTGCTAGAGCATGCAGCCGAGATCACCGCGAAGATCGGCAATTCAGTCGCGAGCTGGGACGCACGAAGCGCGTCGATCTGGACGGTGGTCGTGGCGCTGAGCGCGGTGCCGGTTCTCGCGCCGCTCGTGCTCGTCAGGTCCGAGCGCGGTTCTTGACCAAGTCGTCGACGACCGCGGGATCCGCGAGCGTCGACGTATCGCCGAGATTGCTCATGTCGTTCGCCGCGATCTTGCGCAAGATCCTGCGCATGATCTTGCCCGAGCGCGTCTTCGGCAGGCCCGGCGCCCACTGGATCACGTCGGGCGTCGCGATCGCGCTGATCTCCTTTTTCACCCAGGCGACGAGCTCCTTGCGCAGCTCCTCGCTCGGCGCGACGCCGGCCTTCAACGTCACGTACGCGTAGATGCCCTGGCCCTTCAGGTCGTGCGGGAAGCCGACGACCGCGGCCTCGGCGACCTTCGGATCCGCGACGAGCGCGCTCTCGATCTCGGCCGTGCCGAGCCGGTGGCCAGCGACGTTGATCACGTCGTCGACGCGGCCCGTGATCCAGTAGTAGCCGTCCGCGTCGCGGCGAGCGCCGTCGCCCGTGAAGTACTTGCCGGGATACGCCTTGAAATACGTGTCGACGAAGCGCTGATGATCGCCGTACACGGTGCGCATCTGTCCGGGCCAGCTGTCGAGCAACACGAGGTTGCCGCTCGCGGCGCCGTCGAGAAGGTTGCCGTTCGCGTCGACGATCGCGGGGCGGATGCCGAAGAACGGCCGCGTCGCTGAGCCCGGCTTGAGCTTCGTCGCGCCGGGCAGCGGCGTGATCAAGATTCCGCCGGTCTCCGTTTGCCACCACGTGTCGACGATCGGGCAGCGGCCGTCGCCGACCACGTGGTAATACCATTCCCACGCCTCGGGGTTGATCGGCTCGCCGACGCTCCCGAGCAGGCGCAGCGATTTGCGCGAGCAGCGCTTCACGGGCGCGTCGCCCTCGCGCATCAGCGCGCGGATCGCGGTCGGCGCCGTATAGAGAATGTTGACCTGGTGCTTGTCGACGATTTGCCAGAAGCGGCTCGAGTCGGGGTAGGTCGGCACGCCTTCGAACATCACGGTCGTCGCGCCGTTCGCGAGCGGGCCGTAGACGATGTAGCTGTGCCCCGTGACCCAGCCGACGTCCGCCGCGCACCAGTACATGTCGCCGTCGTGGTAGTCGAACACGTATTGATGAGTGATCGACGCGTAGAGCAAATACCCGCCGCTCGTGTGCAGCACGCCTTTCGGTTTGCCCGTCGAGCCCGACGTATAAAGAATGAACAGCGGATCCTCTGCCGACATCGGCTCCGGCGCGCAGGTCGTCGATGCGGCGCCGAGGATCTCCTGATACCAATGATCACGCCCCGGCGTCCACGCGATCTTGCCGCCCGTGCGGCGCACGACGACGACGGCGTCGACCTTCGTCGTCGCGAGGCCCGCGATCGCTTCGTCGACGTTCGCCTTCAGCGGGATCTTCTTGCCGCCACGCACGCCCTCGTCCGCGGTGATCACGACGCGCGACGCACAGTCCTCGATCCGGCCCTTGAGCGCTTCGGGCGAGAAGCCGCCGAACACGACCGAATGGATCGCGCCGATCCGCGCGCACGCGAGCATCGCGACGATGGTCTCCGGAATCATCGGCATGTAGATCGTCACGCGGTCGCCTTTCGCGACGCCGAGCTTCTTGAGCGCGTTCGCGAAGGGACAGACGGCCTCGTGGAGCTCGCGATAGCTGATCTTGCGACCGGCCTCGTTCGGATCGTCGGGCTCCCAGAGGATCGCGGTTTGCTCGGCGCGCTTCGCGAGGTGGCGGTCGAGGCAGTTCGCCGCGACGTTGAGCTTGCCGTCCGCGAACCAGCGCACGTGCAAGTCCTTCGCGTGGAAAGAGGTGTCTTTCACCTGGCTGAACGGCGTGAGCCAATCGAGCCGGTCGCGAGCCTGCTTCGCCCAGAACGCCTCGGGACTCTCGAGAGACTCGCGGTAGAGCGCCTCGTAGCGTTTGTTGTCGATCCAGGCGCGGGCCGCGGTCGCGGCCGGGACCGCGTAGATCTTGTCGTCGCTCATGAGGCTCGATGATAAAGAGCCGCGCGGACCTTGGCACGCCGGGTCTTACCTAACCTTGACGAGTCCGCGACGCGGCCGGTCTAATACACGCCGCTTCGCGCCTCGTGCCTCGCCGGGGCTCCGCAAGCGAGCGGTCTACGCACGGCCAGGTAGCTCAGTTGGTAGAGCAGCGGACTGAAAATCCGCGTGTCGATGGTTCGATTCCGTCCCTGGCCACCATTTTTTTCCAATGAGGGAAATTAGCGCGACTGCGCGTTGTCGGCAAACCGGTTCATGAGCCGATGTGTGGTGGGCGCAGGGGGTGCAAGGGAGCGTGAGATTCGCGCGGCGCCGTTTCGGCGCGTTTGCGCAAGGCCGCGCGAATCCGCGTGATCGCGATCATGCCAAGGCTCCGCGAACGACTCGAATCGACACATCCGAGGGCCGCGACCTCATTGATCGTCGACACCGTGAAGCTTACGGCTAGCACGCTGTTCAACAACGGCGTGGAACACACCGAGGACATCCACGTCGTCGAGCGCTTCAGGCTCGCGGACCCGAACACCCTGGTCGCCACCCAGCGGTTCACCGATCCCGGCTCGTTCGTGGGCACGGCCGCGCGCGTGCTGTCGTTCACGCGCGGGCCGGACCACGTTTATCCCTGCGACTGCGATCCGACTTACGGCCTGGCGATCGAGTCGCGCCAAGGACCCGCGGCGCGCTGAGCCGAGCCTGGTTGCCTCTGCCCACTGTGAACGCCGGCACGGTTCGGCCGCGCGGGAGTTGACACGCGCCCCCGGCGTCTGTCCTACTGTCATAGGACAGACAATCTATGCGCCTACAGCTCAACTTCAAATCCGGCAAGCCCGTGTACCTGCAGATCGTCGACCAGGTCCGCGCGGCCGTCGCCGCGGGCTCGATCCGCGCGGGCGAGCCGCTGCCGTCGATCCGGCCGCTCGCCGAGGAGCTGCGCGTGAATCGCAACACGGTCGCCAAGGCTTACACGGAGCTCGAAAGCCAGGGCGTCATCGAGACCGCGGCCGGCAAGGGCTGCTTCGTGCGCAATACCGGCACGCCGCTCAAGAAGAAGGCGTGCCTGACGCTGCTCGCCGAGGAAGTCGACCAAGCCGTCGTGCAGGCACATCACCTACAGGTGACGCGCGCGGAATTCCTCAAGCTGGTCGAGGAACGCCTGGATTCTTTCGAGGAACAACGCCACAGGAAGGTAGCGACATGACGGACCACGCGGCCATCCACATCGATCGGTTGGTGCGGCGCTACGGGCATACCGACGCCGTGAACGGACTCACGCTCGAGGTCAAACCCGGCCGCTGCTACGGCTTCTTCGGCCGCAACGGCGCGGGCAAGACGACGACGATCAAGTGTCTCTTGAACCTGCTGCGCCCAACGAGCGGCACGGTGCGCGTCTTCGGGCTCGATCCGCGCAAGGCAGAAGTGGCCGTCAAGTCGCGCCTCGCGTACGTGCCCGACTACGTCGCGTTCTATCCGTGGATGACCGTGCGCCAGACGCTCGACTACTTCGCGGCCTTCCGCGCGCGCTGGAACCGCGCGACCGAGAGCGCCCTGCTCGAGCGGTTCAGGCTCGATCCGCGCCAGAACACGACGCACCTGTCGAAGGGCCAGCGAACGCAGCTCGCGCTGATCACCGCGATCTGCGCCGAGCCCGAGTTGCTCGTGCTCGACGAGCCGACCGCCGGCCTCGATCCGATCGTGCGCCGCGAGTTCATCGAGGCCGTCATCGGCGCCTACCAGGAAGGCGATCCGGGCCGGCGGACCGTGTTCGTCTCGACGCATTTGATCGCCGAGTTCGAGGGACTCATCGACGAATTCACGATCATCGAGGACGGGCGCGCCGTCTTGTCGGCCGACGCGGATCGCGCACGCGACCGCTATCAGAAGGTCTACGCGCGGTTCCCGGCGCCGCTGCGCGGCACGCTCGATCTCGGCGCCGCGCGGGTGCTGAAGCAGAACGGCCGCGAGATCGAGGTGCTCGCCGAGGGCAACGCGGAGCGCGTCGTCGAGCGTTTGAAGACCCGATCGCCCGAGGTGGTCAAGACCGAGTCGTTGACGCTCGAGGAAATCTTTGTCGCAGCGCTGCAGCCCGCCCGCGGGAGCGCAGTACTCGCATGACGACCGTGCTCCGACCCGCGCTCGTCTGGAAGGAAGTCCGCGGCCTCGGGCCGACATGGCTGACTGCGGCAGCGCTGCTCGTCGTCGTCGGCTTCGTCGAAACCGGCCTCGGTACCGTGCTTTTCTACGTTGGCGCCTGTGCCTTGCTCGGCGCGCTGTCGATCGGGCAAGAGTTCACCGACCGCACGCTGGCCGGGTTGCTCGCACAGCCGGCGGCCCGCTCGAGCGTGCTGCTGCATAAACTGGGCGTGGTCACCGCGATGCTGCTCGCGTTGGGCGGCCTGGAGTGGGGCTACGGCCTGACGCCCCTCGCGGTCGCACGCGCGTGGCCCGAGATCTCGCCGACAGGGCGCGTGCTCGTGACCGTGCTGCCGGTCTTAGGCGGTGTGCTGCTCACCCCGTGCCTGACGCTGCTCACGCGCAGTGCGCTGGCGGGCTGCGTGTTTACCATCGCTCTTTCGCTCGCGATGGTGATCGGCAGCCAAGCCGCCGTGCCGTGGCTGTACGGGGACGCGGCGACGCTTGCGCAGGCGAACGCCCGGATCGTCGATGTCTTCGTGCACACGATGCTGGCCGTCGTGGTGCTCAGCGCGCTCCTGATGTGGCGGCTGTTCATGCGCCTCGAAGCCATCGAGGGCCGCAGGCTCGAGCTACACCTGCCGGCGTGGTCGTTCAAGCCGCGCGTGAACTTGGCCGCGGCGCGCTCCTCGCGCTCGGTGTGGCAGCAGATGCTCGGCAAGGAGCTGCACCTCCAGGAGATCACGTTCGTCGTGTCCGGACTGTACGTGGCGGCATGGCTCGCGGTCGTGCTGGTCGGCGAGTCTTTGTTTCCGACCCGGCGTGCCGGGCTCATGACCCTAGCGACCTTGCTGCACGCCGGCGCGATCCCGCT
>Ga0326731_1000138_pt1 | contig 18895 bp, 10 predicted proteins | sample MHFSIPfraction_FD_207645 | JGI IMG/M metagenome (GOLD analysis project Ga0326731, IMG submission 207645) | Lab enriched peat soil microbial communities from Michigan Hollow, Ithaca, NY, United States - MHF9FY SIP fraction | ecosystem: Environmental > Terrestrial > Soil > Wetlands > Peat | place...
GCTGGCCTGCGTGAGCAGCACGTCGTAACCGCCGCTGGTGCGCGTGCCCAGCGCCGAGGCCACGATCATCTCCTGGGTGAAATCGATGCCCGGCAGCGGAGGCATCGGATCCGTCGTGGCGTAGATGCGGTGCCACAAGACCTCCCACGCCGCCGCATCACGAATGACGAAGTGCTCGGGCGTGCTGATGCCGCTGTACTGCTCGAAGGCGATCGAATCGGTGCGGAGCCGGGTGAGTGTCAGCTCGGTGGCGATCGGTGGATTGGTCAGACCGGGATTCCCGGCCGGGAGGTCCATACCGCCGCACCCAGCCAGCAGGAGCATCGACGCGGGAAACAGGAAATAACGCGGACGCATGGCAGTCCTCCTTGCGATCAACGTCGATCTGGAGGAGTTACCGTGCGACCCCCCGCGCCGCCAGGGGTCTCAGGGCAGGCCGAAGAGGCGGACGACGGCCCTCCTCCGGCCGACCGTTCGGGCATCGTACCAGAACTCCACGCTGCGGATCACCCGCTCGCCGGCCCGCAGATCGATGGCACGCGTCTCGCCGCCGGCCGGGATGGTCTGGCGCATCTCCACCTCCTGATCCCCGCCGTTGGCGAAGTGCACCACCACGCGATGGAAATCGACGCCGTGCCGCTGCACCGTGATCTTGATGTGCGTGAAGTCCCCACGGGCGATGGTCACCGGGATCACGTCGTGATCCAGTCGATCGGTGACGGTGCGCTCGCCCAACGGCACCCAGGCCGGCCCCTGCCCGCCGTACGCCGGGGCGCATCCGAGCGTCGCCACGACCAGCAACCGCCTGCCCCACGTCCCCAGACCTCGCATGGTGTCTCCTTGTGGAATGCCGATTACGGTGCCTTCGCGGTCACCGTGAAGACGCCGCCGTCGCTCCGTCCGTTAACCCCCGGGTTGTACATCTCCTCGGAGTACGCCGGCGGCCGCACGAACACCCCCGGCGTCGTGGCGCGCGCGACGTAGGTCATGGTATAGGTGCCGGGCCAGAGCGTGGTCGCGACGTACACCACGCGGTCGTCACGCAGCTCCCGGTGGTCCCACGGCGACCACCAGCCGAACTCCCAATACCCGTAGTACCAGCCGGCCGCTTCGGCGCCGGACACCTCCTGCTGGTCCTCGTCGGCATTCTGCTGCTGCGCCACCGGGGGCAGGCCCGCCGTGCGCAGCGAGAGGTCCACGGCCTCGAGTCCCGCCGGCAGCGCGTCGTCCACGACGATGAAATTGCGCAGCGCCGGCACGGTGATGCGTAGCTTCACCCGGACCAGCTCCCCCTCGGCGACCTGCGTGATCGGTGTAGGGGCATCGTAGCGCTCGTACCAGCGCTCCACCCTGATCCCGGCGTCCGACGGCCGCACCGGACGGCCCAACGGCACCTCGCGCACGGTCAGGTAATAGAAGACCGGCGCGCCCGCGGTGGGGGCCGCCAGGGAGACCTGCAACGCCTGCCGGCCGTCGGGGCGTGTGGCGAGCAGTCCGGTGAGCGCGATCGACGTGTCGCTGAACGTGCCGCCCGCCGGCTTCGCGAACAACACGCGGTCGCCGCGGGTGACGCGCACCGGGCGGTCTGCGGCGGCGCGACGATAGGTATCGTAGCGCGTGAGCGCCTCCACCGCGGACGCGTAGTCCTGCGTGTCCCACCACCAGTCGAACCCTTCCGCGCGTCCCCGCTGCGCTACGGTCTCGACCAATGGCCCGATGAGGGCATTCTGCGGATCGACGGCGAGCGTCGCGGTGAGCAGTCGCGCCGCCGGCCGGATGGTGGACCAGAAGTAGAAGTACTTGGCCGAGGCGTCGGTGGGCAGCACGGCGCGGCGGCCCTCGACCGTCACCTGGGCCCACGCCGGGGCGAGAATCGAGCGGGCCGCGGCGAGCTCCCGGCGCCGCGCCAGCATCTCGGCCAGAAGCATCCTGTCCTCCCACGAGAGCTGGCGCACCCGTTGCAGCAGGTCGTTCTCGGCCGCGATGTCGGGGAGCCCAGCCCGGGAGAGAAAGTCGGCGGCCGCGACGCGTTCGCTCAAATACACCTTCTCGTCGTCATACCATTTGAAGACGGGGATCAGCAGCTTCGCCGGGTTGTGCAGGGCGTTCGTGAGATACGCGGACAGCCGCTGCAGCACGGAATCGTTGACCGCGATGCCCGCGGCGCGGGCTGCGAGCAACGCCCGCCCGGCGTAGGCCGAGACCCACGGGGACGTCCAATCCGCCCGGCTCCAGTATCCGATGCCGCCGTCATCGCGCTGGCGGCCGGAGAGCATCGCCACCGCCTCGGCGATTTCCGCCCGGGGGTCGCCCGAGACGAGCGGCGCCCCGCCCAGCTGCTTCTGCGCGCGGTACAGGGCGATGAGGGGCAGGGCGACGCTCGCCGTCTGCTCGGAGCAATAGTACGGGTAGATGTGCAGCGTTTCGCGGTAGCCGCGGATCAGCGCCAGCGGAGACGCCCCGTAGGAGAGCACGAGCCGCGAGCGCGCCGGGTCGAGCGCCTCCGGGAATACGAACTCCGCCGACGCAGAGTCGGCCAGCGTCCCCGCCACCTCGAATGCCCGTGGGCGATAGGGCAGGCGGATCGGCAGGCGCGTCTCCACCGCGTCGGCGTTTGCGCCGCTCGACGCCTTGAAGCGGAACGCCGCCGTGTCGCCCACGCCGCCACGGAAGGTGAAGCGAACCTCCCGGCCCCGTCCCGCCTCGAGCGTCGCCGACAGCGTGGCCGCCCCGATGAGCGTCGCGCCGCCACCCTGGACTTGCGCCTGGACGGCGACGGTCGGCGTGCCGGGAAGCCGGGTGTTCACCACGATGCCGGCGAGCATCGAGTCGCCCTCGCGGATGAAGCGCGGCAGCGCGGGCCGGGCGAGCAGCGGCCGCGTGACGAGCAGCTTCGCCTCCGCCGAGCCGTAGCGATCGCCCGCCGTGACGGCGACGGCCATCAGGCGAAATGTCGTGAGGTTGTCGGGCAGTTTCGCCCGCGCTTGGGCGTGGCCGGCGGAATCGGTCACCACCGAGCCGAGGAAGAACGCGGTCGTCTGGAAGCGCGACCGGAGGATGCCCTCGACGTCCATGCCGCCGCCGCCACCCGGGGCGCGCTGGCCCTTCTCGCCCTCGGTGATCTGGGCCGCGACGGAGGTGAGCGAGCTCGCCAGGTGGAGGCCGAGGCCGCGCGGTTGATAGATCAAATCGACGGGATCGGGAGTCTTGAACCCGGTCAACGACAGCACGCCCTCGTCCACGGCCCAGAGGGTCACCTCACTGCGCCGGCCGGCGCCGCTGGCGTCGCGCACCCGCACGTCCACGCGGGCGGTATCGCCCGGGCGGTATTCGTCGGCCAGGGCCTTCACGTCCACCGTAAGCCGCTTCACGGCCGGAGTCACTTGGAACTGTGCGTATCCGACGCGGATGGTCGGGCGGCCGGGGTCGTCGGGCGCCTGCGGCGGCGCGCTGCGGCCCCGCGCCACGAGGATCGACACGAAGGCGTTGGGGACGAGCGTTTCGGTGATCGGGAGCTTGAGGATCGTCGTCCCGGAGGTGATCCGCATCCGCCGCTCGTCGATGACGCCCTCGCGCTCGACCGTGATCCACGCTTCGGCGTTGGTGAACGGCGCCGCGAACAGCACGGTCGCCGTGTCGCCCACGGTGTAGCGGCTCTTGTCGGGGACGACGTCCATCTTGAACTGCGAGGCGTCGTTCCACGGCACCCAGTCCTTGCCGACCACCCAGCGGTAGAAGCTGGTGGCGACCGGACGCCCCTTCGCGTCGCTGGCGGTGAAGCGGACCGTGTACGAGCCACCCTCCGCCGGGGTGAAGGCGCAGGTCACGGGCTGGTCGGCGGTGGTCACCGCGCAGCGGCCGACGGTGTCGGACACCCACTCGCCCACATCCTCGCTCGAGCCGTCCCGATCACGGCGCACGCGGTGCCATTCGCGGCGGATGAGGCTGCCGCGGATTGCCACGCCGGGCGTTCGCGTCCCCTCCGGCGTCACGGCGATGAGGCTGACCGTGCGCTCCTTGCCGGCGGTCCAGAAGTAGTCGGTGCCCAGGGACTTTGCGCCGATGTAGATGGCGGCGGGATGGACGAGCGCCCCGGCCGCGGCGGAGACCGTCTGGCGATTCACGTCGGTGACGGTGGCCTCGAGGGTGACCCAGGACGCCTTGCCCTTGGGCGGGACCGGCGCCGCGGCCGCGAGCGTGATGTGCCCGCTCGCGTCGAGCGTATCGGTGCCGCTGGCGAGCACGGCGCCGGTCCCCGGGCTCTCGTCCTGCTCCTCTTCCCACCACCAGCCGGTCTCGCCGAGGGTGAAGCCTTCGGTGTTCGGAATGTCGATTTCCCAGGGACCGGCGGTGCGCTGCCGCGCGTACCAGGTGACGACGGCGCGCGCCATCGGCGCGCCGAAGAGGTAGCGGGCTTCGACGATCGCCCGAACGGTGTCGCCGGCGAAGCGCGGCGCCCGGTCGGACGTCGCAGTCACCAGGAATTCGGGTGGCCGATACTCGGCGACGCGGTAGTTGGTGGTGGCCACGGAGCGCCATTTGTTGCCGGAGCGCCGGTCCACGTGGACCGCGTAGTAGCCCAACGGGGCGTCCGACGGGATGGAGAAGGACTGGTCGGAGGTTCCGAACACGGAGAGCGCGACGGTCGTGTCACGCACGATGGAGTTCTCTCGATCGGTGAACACCCAGCGCAGCGAGTCGCCGCGCGGCACGCGCAGGCTGCCCAGCTGTCCGTCGCGCACGATCGCCTTGGCGTACACCGGCTCTCCGGGACGGTAGATGCCGCGCTCGGTGAAGAGCCCGGCGGCCTGCTCGAGTCGCTCGGGTCCCCAGGCGGCCGAGACGTTGAACTGCCACGGGGAGAGGTCGGGGTCGTAGCGGGAGACGCTCACCAGGGCACGATCGGTACCCAGGACGGCGGCGACATAGCCTTCGAATCCCGAGTAGTCGCAGTCGTCGCATTCCTCTGCTTCGCCGCCGGACTCCGCCGTCGTGTCCCGGGCGTACCCCGCGAGGCGGGCAAGGCCGCGGGCATCGGTCGTGCCGGTCGCGCGGACCTTGCCATTGTTGTCGTAGAGCGTGACGCGGGCGCCGGCGCGCGGCGCACCGTCGCTCACACCCGTCACCCAGACCGACCCTTCTTCGGCGCCGATCTTGGCATGGACGGCCAGGTCCGTGAGCTGTACGACCGCGATGGTGAACGGCGACACGTTCTGTCGGTCGATCGTATCGACGGCGGGGCTCCCGATGCGGATCATCTGGAGCGTTGGCGTGCCGGCGCGGGCGGCGTTGAGCGCCGGAATGCGTACGGCGGATGCCCGCGGCACGTCGCGTGTCTCCTGCACGGGGACGGTCGTTACCGTTGCCTGGCTCTTCAACTTCTCCCAGACGTCACCCCAGCCGCCTGGTTGCCCCAGGATGCGGGGTTCGAGCGAGTCGGGGACGCCGACGATCGTGATCACCAGCGAATCGACGTTGACGTGCTGCACCGCGAGCGTGCGCGGCCCCTGCCGCTCGACGACCATACGGCCGTAGGGGTAGCTGAGCTGGGGCGTGTAGGACGTGGTGGCGAAGCTCTTGGTATAGCGTGCCGTGAGCCGCTGGCCGAACACGTCGGTCAGGCCGCTGTCCACCGTGACGAGGTAGCGGGTGCGCGGCGTGAGCTGGACATCGAGCGACCAGTTGTCGGACTCGGCGGTCGTGTCGGTGACAGTGAACCCCGCGCCGGGGGCCAGATGGACCCGCCGCAGGATCTCCGACCCCCGGATCGGCGTCGAGAAATAGACTCGTGCCGGACCGATGGGGCAGCGCCCGGTGTTGTAGGCGCACTCCACGTCGCCCACTGCGAGCGGTCCGTACGTATGGAACACCCACGAGCGGGTGGTGGTGACGCTGTCGACGCGCTCCGGAATGGCGAGCGTCGCCTCGCAACCCAGCGGCAGCGGTTCGGCGGGGGCGAGCTCCACCACGCGGCGCAGGTCGTGGGTCGAGTCGGTCAGGTAGTCACCGTAGTAGCGCCAGCGCTCGTCGGCGGCGCCGATGCGCCGCTGCCGCACGGGGCGCAGCGGGATGGTCTTTCCCGGCAGGCACTTGCCGACGTCCACCGAAGCGAGCCGCGCCAGCAGCGCCAGGTTCGCCGGCGCCGAGACCAGGATCGTGAAGTGGGCGTCGGCGGTGAGATACTTGGGGCTGATCCACTGGTTCACCGGGTAGGCGTCGAGCACGCGTGGTCCCTTCACCCGGAACGAGAACGTGTACGGCGCCGCGAGACGGCTGCCGTCCATCGCCTGGAACGTGTTCGCGATGCGCACGGTGAACGTCACCCCGGCGGGGAGCTGCGCCGTCGGATGGAACCGGATCGTCACCGGGTCACGCCATTCGAGCGTGCCGAGGACCCGCGGGGTGATGCGGAAGATGGTGCGGGGGTCGACGGTCGAGTCGAGCCCTCCCGCCACCGGGCGGTCGAAGGTGATCGTGACGTCCTCGGTCGCCTCGCCCACGTTCTGGGGGGAGACCCGCAACACCTTCAATTCGTCCGCAGTTGAGAGTGCGGCGGCGCCAAGGGCGGCGATCAGGGCGAGACGGGCGGAGAGCATTGGGGGTCCGGGAGTTGGCTCTTTCCATCTAAGCCGGTTCGGCGGGCCGTGTCAAATGGTGGTCACGGCCTGGGAGTTGCAGAACAGGTACCGGTCCAGCCATGACCTCCAGATCGGTGCTCGCCTTCGGGCGGCGGATCCTGCTGCCGGCGTTGTTCGGGGCGCTGACGACGTGCACCGAGGCACCGACCCCCACCTCGCCCGGCCGGAGTCCCGAGGTCGGCACGGCCCAGGCGGTCACGGGGATCACGCAGACCGTGCTGACGTCGGGCACCAACGCGGTCAACCAGAAGATCTACACCACCGCGAGCATCGCCCCGGCAGCGAATGCTCTCATCACCGTGGCCGTGCTGGGGCACAACTCCTCCGCCGCACCGGCCAGCCCCACCGTCTCGGGCGCCGGGATGACGTGGACCGTGGTGGCGAGCGTCACCCTCGACGGCGTCGCCACGCCCCACAAGCGCCTGACCGTGTATCGGGCGATGAGCGCCGCGCCGGGCAGCGGCCCGCTCACGATCACGTTCGCGAGCTCGGTTTCCAATTGCCAGTGGATCGTGTCGCAGTGGACCGGCGTGGACGGATCGGGGGTCAACGGGGCGGGGGCGATCAATCAAACCGGCGTGAGCCAGGGCGACGGCGTGACGAGCCAGACCGTCGTGCTCGGGGCGTTCGGGAACGCCAACAACGCCGCCTACGGGGTGTTCGGGGTGGCGAAGAGCACTCCGGCGGTGACGCCGGGCGCGGGGTTCACGGAGATCGCCGAGCAGGCGTCCGCCGAAAGTCCCTTGTCGGATCTCGAGGCCGAGTGGGCGACGAACCAGCCGGCGCTGACGGCGAGCTGGGCGAGTGCCAACGCCGGGGCTCTGGGCATCGAAATCGTCGCGGGTCAATCGTCGCCTCCCACCACCAGCACGCTTTCTCTCACCATGGCCGGCAGCGGTACCGTAGCGCTGAGTCCGGGATCGCAAAGCGGGGGGACCTGCGCGAACCCGGCCACGGCTTCGTGCAGCGCGGTCTACCTCATCACGGACAACGTGACCCTGACCGCCATCGCAGCGTCCGGCTGGAGCTTCTCGGGGTGGAGCGGTGACTGTACGGGAACCGGTACCTGCTCCCTGGCGATGAGCACGAGCCATGCGGCGACGGCCACGTTCGCACAGGTGACGTTGCCCACACACGCGCTGTCCCTGGCGCTCGGCGGCAGCGGGCAGGTCACGTTGAGCCCGGGATCCCAGCCCGGGGGGACGTGCGTCAGTCCCACGGCGACGTCCTGCACGGGCGTCTTCCTCGCCACCGACACCGTCACCCTCACGCCGGGCGGGGGCACCTTCCTGGGATGGGGCGGCGACTGCTCCGGGACCGGGATCTGCAAGCTCCCCATGAGCGCCGATCGTGCCGCGACCGCGACGTTCGCACCGCCGAGCTCGGGTGGGGGATCGATCGTGCAGACGCTGCTGACGTCGGGCACCAATCCAGCGAACCAGAAGGTCTACACCACGGCGAGTATCGCTCCGGCGCCCAATGCGCTCGTCACCGTCGCCGTGCTGGGGCACAACTCCACTGCCGCCCCGGCCAGTCCCACCGTTTCAGGCGGCGGGATGACGTGGACGGTGGTGGCGAGCGTCACCTTCGACGGCGTCGCCACGCCGCACAAGCGCCTGACCGTCTACCGGGCGCTCAGTGCTGCGCCGGGTAGCGGCTCGCTGACGATCACCTTCTCGAGCTCCGTTTCCAACTGCCAGTGGCTGGTGTCCCAGTGGAGCGGAGTGGACGGGTCCGGCGTCAACGGGTCGGGGGCCATCGCGCAGACCGGATCGAGCCAGGGGGATGCGTCGAGCGGACTGACGGTCGGCCTGGCTGCGTTCGGGAATCCCAATGACGTGGCGTACGGGGTGTTCGGAGTCGCCAAGAACGCGCTGGCGGTGACACCGGGTGCGGGGTTCACGGAGATCGCCGAGCAGGCGTCGGGCGAGAGTCCCGCTGCGGATCTCGAGTCGGAGTGGGCGACCAACCGCCCGGCGATCGCCTCGGCGTGGGCGAGCGCGAACGCGGCGGCCCTGGGACTCGAAATCAGAGCCGGATCGTCGGGCCCGTCGATCCTCGATCTGAGCATCGACCGGATGTATGTGACGCAGGCGGTTCAGACGCTCACCAACACGGTGTCGCTGGTTTCCAGCCGCGCGGGATTGCTGCGCGTCTTCGTCCGTGCCAGCCAGAGTGCGGTGGACGTCCCATCGGTGCGCGTGAGCGTGTACAACGGTTCCACCCTGATCGCGACCAACACGATCGCCGGTGCTCGGCCGGCACCGGTGGCGATCGACGAGAGTGATCTGTCCTCGTCCTGGAACTACAGCCTGCCCGGGAGTCTAGTGCAGCCCGGCTACTCGATCGTGGCCGAGGTGGACCCCGGTCACGCGATCACCGAGTCCAATGAGGGGAACAACACCCTCACGTATTCGGAGACCGTGCGATCGACCGCGGCGCAGGCCTTCCGTTTCGTTCCCGTCAAACAGACCGGCAACGGATTGACCGGCGACGTGACCACCGCGAACGCGGCGACCTACGTCGACATGCCCGTGCGGATCTATCCTATCCTCACGCCCGGGCTGGACGTGCATCAGACGTATACGACGAATACTCCGGTGGACAACGGGAGCGATGCCGCGTGGTCGCAGATCCTCAGTGAAATCGACGCGCTGCGCGTCGCGGAAGGCACCTCACAGAGCTATGTCGGCGTCGTCCGGGTCACATACAATTCGGGCATCGTCGGCATCGCCTACATCGGACGGCCGACGTCGGTAGTGTGGGATGACTCGACTACGCGCAGCCTGTTCTGGGCCCACGAGCTGGGTCATACCTACGGCCGTCAGCACGCCCCCGGCTGCAACCCCGATTTCCCCGACCCGAACTACCCGTATCCGGACGCGACGATCGGCGTGTACGGCACCGACGCGACTGTTACTCCCCCGATCCTCTACCCGCCGTCGTTCCACGACATCATGAGCTATTGCGACGACGCGTGGATCAGTGACTACACCTACAAGGGCGTGCTCAACTTCGTGGCGACGAGTCAGCCGACGCAGGCGTCGGCCGTGCTGCCGCTGCAGCGCTCGATGCTGATCTGGGGGAGAATCCGAGACGGGGAACCGTATCTCGAGCCGGCGTTCGTACTCGATGCGCATCCGGTGCAACCGAGCACGGCCGGGACGTACCAGGTGCAGGGCGTGGACAAGGACGGGGTGGTGCTGTTCTCGCAGGCATTCGACCCGACGACTGTCGCCGATCAGCGGGGCGGCAACGACAGCCACTTCGCGTTCGCGGTTCCGATGTCCGACGTGGTACAGAGCCGCCTGGTCGCCCTCCGGGTGATCGGCCGCGGCCGGCAGTTCGTCCGGACGGCGACGACGCCCATCACACAGGGCGTGGCTCCGGCGGCGCCGCAGGGTCTGGTCCCCTCGTGGCAGGGTCAGGAAGCGGCTATCAGCTGGGACACGCTCGCGGTGCCGCTGGTCATGGTTCGGGATGCTGCGACCGGTCAGATTCTATCTATTGCCCGGCGGGGAAGAGTCGTGGTCTCGTCCAGGACGGATTTCGACTTGATCCTGTCCAATGGCGTGAACAGCACGGTGCAGCGGGTGAGGGCGCCCTAGTCTTCGGATCGCCCTCCCAGCGACCGCGCCAGGATCCCCAGCCCGCGCCACTGCCCCATCCGTCTCGGCATCCCCCGCCAGATCGTGATGAGGGAGATCCACGTCAGCCAGCTGATCCGCTCCGGCCAGGACAGCCCCCGCAGCATCAGCCATGGCTGCGTATAGCCCGCGTCCCAGGACGGCAGGTCCCCCTGCGCGAGGGCGATCGGGCGCGCGAGCACCTGGTTGTCCTTGAACCCGTGCTCCCCTTCGCGCGCCAGATTCCACACGCACGTCACCTTGCCCCACCCGTGGTTGTCGCTGGCGCCGACGGCGAGCAGATCATGGTGGCTGGCGAGCGCGATCACCGCGCGGCGATCCGACGACGGGAATTCGAGCGCCTTGGGGGCGCAGTTCACGATCTCGAACCCGTCCACCCCCGCCGCCACGAACTGGTCGAGGTCGTCCCAGTGGTTGCGCCAGTATTCGGGGAGCGAAGCGATGGCGATCGCCCCCTGTGCATGCTGGGCGGCGAACAGGCCCACCATCCCCGGCGTGTCGTGCGAATAGGGAGTGAGGTCGATCAGCGGCGTGGTGCCGAGCTGCACGATGTGCTGGCGGTACACGCTCCATTCCGCGCCGGGGAGGAGCGGAATCACCGCGTCGTTCGAGCCATCGAAGGGCACATTGTGATCGGTGACGTACGCCGCCTGAAATCCCTGCGCCGCGTGCCACTCGGCCAGGCGCTCGGGTGTCCAGCCGTGTCGCCCATCGTGGGACGCGGCCGTGTGGGAATGGAAATCCAGCACCGTGACGCCGGTTTCCGCGGTCACGAGCCGCGGGACGGGACGCGGCAGGAGCACGGCCATGGCGGCGAGCGCGATCGGAGCGATCACTCCGATCGATGCCCGCCAGATCCGCCGGGCGCGCGAGCCGGGCCGCACCGCCCCGATGATGCCGAACAGCAGTACCCAGGTGACGAGCAGGAAATACGCCCGGTCGAGGCTGAGCTGGGTGAGCGCGTCGAGCAGGTTGGAGATCGGGGCCAGCACGATGTAGCCGAACGGCAGGGCGAGCTCCGCGTCGCCCGCGGGCGAGCCGGTCACCGCGTCCACCAGCGCGGGGAGCGGTACGAAGGCCGCGGCGAGCACCGCGAGCCCCAGCGCCACCCCGAGCAGGTAGCGGCGCATTGTCCCCACCTCTAGAATCCGTGCATGAACGGTCGGACACAAGGTACCGGGTGGAGCGCTCCCGGTCGACCCTCCGCGGAGCGCGCGTGATTCCCCTCGTTCTGCCCGTGGTGGGCGCGGTCGCGGTGGCGGGCGGAGTGATCGGCGCGGTGCTGGTGCGCGAGCGGCGACACCGCGCGGCTCTCGAGGAGTATTGCCTCGTCCGCGGATATCGCTTCGAGCGCGACCGGCGTGGCGCCGAAACGTCGATCGCCGGGACGTTCGCCATCTTCAAGCAGGGACGCCGGCGCCGCTGGGGCGCCACGATCAACGGGCAGGTCGGCGGCCGGCCCTTCACGGCGTTCGAGTACACCTACGTGACCGGCGGCGGAAACAGCAATCATCAACACCGCCTGACGGCGTTTCTCTGGGAAGCGCCGGAGGCGGCCCTGCCGCGCTTCAGTCTCGTTCCCGAGGGGTTCTTCCGCCGCCTGGCGCAGCGCTTCGGGGTGCAGGACTTTGATTTCGACGAGGACGCCGAGTTCTCTCAGGCGTATCAGCTGCAGGGCGACGACGAGCGCGCCGTCCGGGCGCTGTTCACCGCGGCGCGCCGCGCGTATCTCACCGCCGAGTCGCCGGACGGGCGTCGGGCGCCGCGGCATCATCTCGCGGGCGCCGGCACCCAGCTCCTGTGGTGGCGAAACGGGCGGCTGCCCCGTCCGGACGACCTCGATCAGCTGATCGCCGACGGTGACCGGCTGCGGCGGTTGTTCCTGGAGGAGGACAGGTGACGGCCTCATGAAACGGTTCAGCGATCTCCCCGACATCGTCCTCGGTCCGTTGAAGGACCGTCCCGACGCCGATTGGCAGCAGGCGCCCCCGGGGAAGTGGACCCCGGCGCAGATCGTCGAGCACCTGGCGCTGGCGCTGGAGGGGTGCGCCGATGGATTCGAAAAGCGGCGCGCCCGCGATCCGATGTTCCGGCGGTCGCCCACCGGGCCCCAACGGATCGGGAAGGTCCTCGTGATGCACCTCGGCTGGTTCCCACCATTCCTGACCGCTCCGTCGATGACGGCGCCCGCTCCCCGCGTGGACCGCGGAGCCGCCGAGGCACATTTCCGTCGCGGGGTGGAGCGACTGGAGGACCTGGCCCGCCTGCTGTTGCCGGCCCGAGCGCGTGATCTGTTCGTGAAACACCCGTCGATGGGAGACCTCACTCTGCCGGAATGGCTGGAGTTCCACGTGATTCACTCCCGGCATCACGCCCGGCAGATCCGAGCCCGGTTGCCGCGATGAGCCGGCGCAAGAAGCCGCCCCTCACCGTTCGCGTGCCCAACCCCAGGGCGCCGGGGAAGCGGCGGCTGAAAGTGCCGTCGCACAAAGTCCACCGCTCGAAGAAAGCCTACCAGCGCCGCCCCAAGCATCCGGGGCGCGAGTCGAGCTAGAGCGGCAGCTGCAGTCGCGCGACGCAGCCCTGGGCGCCCCCCCCGTCGCTGCGGTTGGCGAGGGTGAGCCGGCCGCCGTGCGCCTCGGCGATCTGCCGCGACAACACGAGGCCGATCCCCGAGCCGGTGGGTTTGGTGGTGAAGAAGGGCACGAACAGGTTCGAAGTCTCCGGGAGCCCGGGGCCGTCGTCCTCGACCATGACGTCGAGCGTGTTTCCGGTGGGGGCCCAGCGAACCCGTACGCCGCCGCCGGTCATGAGCGTCGCGTCCACGGCATTGGTGACCAGGTTGATGAGCAGCTGATCCAGCTGGTCGCCGTCGGCACGCAGCGTGACGGCGGGACCGCCGACGACCTCGACCGGAAGCCGAGTCTCGAGCCGGGCGACGCGTGCCACCCACGCGGCGACGTCCACCTGTCCGAGCTTGGGCGTGGGGAGGCGGGCGAGGCGGGCGTAGGAGGCGAGGAACCGGGTGAGCGATTCCGAGCGCTTGGCTATCAGGTCCAGGCCGCGCTCCAGGTCCTCGCGCGGGACTTCGCTGGCGCCGTTGCGGGATACGAGCTCCTGCAGCCGCTGGGCGACCGACTTGATCGGCGTGAGCGAGTTGTTGATTTCGTGGCCGAAGACCCGGATGAGCCGCTGCCACGCCTGGCGCTCCTCTTCGCGCAGGGCGCGGCTCACATCGGCGAGCACGACGAACTGGTGCGGACGGCCGCCCTGCCGGAAGGCGCCGCGGCGCACCTCCCAGCGTCCGCGCGCCGCCGGGAAGCCGAGCTCGATGACGCGCGGCGCCTCGCCCTGGAGGCACGCGCCGAGCCCCAGCTCTTCGGCGCGGCGACCCAGCAGCCGCTCCGACGGCTGGGCCAGCAGGCGCTCGCCGCTGGCGTTCACCAGGCGCAGGGCCTGGTCCTGGTCGAACGCGAACACCGCCACGTCGATCTCAGCCATGACCCGCTGCAGCAGCGCCGTGGCCTCGAGCGCGCCGAGGCGGCGTTCCTTCATCTCGTCGGTGAGGATGTTGAGCTCCAACATCACCAGGCCGAGCGCATCCTCCGCGTTGTGGCGGCGCGCGCGCAGGGAGTAGTCCTGCTCGCGCAGGGCGGCCAGCATGTTGGAGAGCGTCTGCAGCGGGCGCACCACCCGCTCGCGCAACACCAGCGCGAAGGCGAGCCAGGTGCCGACCAGCAGGATGGCGAGGGTCCAGCGGGTGCGGTCACTGAAGTCGCCCGTCCAGAGCACCCACAGGACGACGACGATGGCCGGTAGGCCGCCCAGCAGGGCGAGACGGAAGACCTGCTGCTCGTGCGAGGTCCGGGCGCGGCGGCTCAGAGGCTGTGGCGCTGCAGGCGCCGGTAGAGGGCGCTGCGGGAGAGACCGAGGGCCTTGGCGGCGGCGCTCACGTTGCCCTCGAAGCGCGCCAGCGCCTTCTGGATCAGCACCCGCTCCACTTCTTCGAGGCTGAGGTCTTCCAGGCGGGCGGGTCCGTCACCCGGCGGGCGGAGGTTCAGGTCGGCGGGGCGCAGGGTGTCGCCTTCGGCGAGCAGCACGGCGCGCTCGATGGCGTGGGCCAGCTCGCGCACGTTCCCCGGCCAGCCGTAGGCGAGCAACGCCCGCATCGAGTCGGGATGGATCTTCGCCGCGGGCTTGCGATAGCGGGCCGCGTATTCCCCCAGGAAATGGGTCGCGAGCAGCGGGATATCCTCGCGCCGCTCGCGCAGCGGCGGCAACCGGATCTCGATCGTGTTGATGCGAAACAACAGGTCCTCCCGGAACCGGCCGGCGGCCACCTCCGCCGCGATGTCGGCGTTCGTCGCCGAGAGGATGCGGACGTCCACGCGCCGCGTCTTCGAGGAGCCGACGCGCTCGAGCTCTCCCGTCTGCAGCACGCGCAGCAGTTTCGCCTGCTGGGACAGGGTGAGATTCGCGATCTCGTCGAGGAACAGCGTACCGCCGTCGGCCAGCTCGAAGCGGCCCACGCGGTCGGTCTTGGCGTCGGTGAACGAGCCCCGCATGTGGCCGAACAGCTCGCTCTCGAACACGCCTTCGGCGAGTCCGCCGAGGTTGACCGTGACGAGCGGCCGGGCGCTCCGCGCCGATGCGGCGTGCAGCCATCGCGCCACGACCTCTTTCCCCGTCCCGTGCTCCCCGGTGATCAGGGCGTTCGCGTCGGATGGGCCGACGCGCTCCATCAGGCGCAGCACCGGCTGCATCGCGGGGGAGGTGGCGACGAGGTCCGGGCTGCCGCCGTCCCGGCGCAGCGTGCGGTTCTCGCTCTCCAGGCGCTGGCTCATGCGGATCGCCCGGCCCAGCTCGATCTGGGTACGCAGTTGCTGCAGCAGCCGGGCGTTGTCCCACGGCTTCTCGATGTAATCGCGCGCGCCGCGCCGCATCGCTTCGACCGCGCCGTCGATCGAGCCCCAGGCGGTCATCACGAGCACCGGGAGACTCGCATCGAGTGTCTGGAGACGCGACAAGAGATCGAGCCCTTCGATGCCACCCGTCGTGTCGCGCGTGTAGTTCATGTCCATCAACAGAGTGTCGAAATCGCGCGACTCGACGGCCGAGAGAATCCCGCCGGGCGAGGTGGCGGTTTCCACCTGGAAGCCTTCACCCTTGAGAAGAAGGCGGAGCGCTTCCAGAACCGCCGGATCGTCATCGGCGACCAGGAGACGGACGGAGGGCTGAGTCATGTGCAGGAAAGGTGGTTGGTCTCCGCCGCCGCGGGCTAGGGGTCACTCATAGCGCAGTGCCACCATGGGGTCGACCTTCGCTGCACGGCGTGCGGGGACCCAGCTTGCCAGCAGGACTGCCCCCCCCAACACCACCACGGCAGTCACGAAGGCGACCGGGTCGGTCGGGCCCACGCCGTACAGGGATGCCTTGATGAACCGGGTGAGGTACGCGGCACCGGCGATGCCGATGACGACACCGAACAGGACGATGGCGACGGCGGGGCGGGCGGCCGTGCGTACGATGTCCCGCCCCTCGGCGCCGAGGGCTATCCGCAGGCCGAACTCGCGCAACCGCGTCGTGACGCCGTACGCGACGAGGGAGTAGACGCCGACCGCGGTGAGGAGCAGCGTGACTGTCGACAGCAGGCCGACGAGCCTGAAGAGCAGCGTCTGGCTCGCGAGCGATTGCGCGACGGTCTCGCTCAACGGCCCGTTGGATTGAATCGGCAGCGCGGGATCCAGTCCGCGACCGATGCGCTGGACCTCTCGCTCGAGCGTCGCCGCGGCGAGGTGACTGCGGACGGCGATCATCGGGGAATACGGAGACCCTCCCTGGCCGACCGGAGTGTACAGCATCGGCTCCACCTCGCCGCCCCGATCCACCCAGTGGACATCCCCGACCACGCCCACGACCTCGGCGCGGTCAGACCTGCCGATTCCCGGGAGCACAACGATCCGTCCCACGGCGTTCGAGTCGCCGTACAGACTCCGCGCCAAGTGAGCGCTGAGGATGACTTTTCCCAAGGCGTGCCCCGAATCCGGGAAGATGTCGCTCGTGGCGAAGGTCCGGCCGCGGAGCACCGGGATTCCTAACAGCGCGAAGTACTCCGCGGAGACCTGGTCGGAGCCTGCCGCGAGAGACTTGGCATCCGCCGGCGCCTCGAGACGACGCACCGGCGCGACGTTGATGATCCCCAGGAACGGCGGCAGGGTCACCAGAGCGACCTGCTGCACACCGGGAAGCCCTGCGACGCGATCCTGGAGCGCGCGCAGGTAGAGGCGTGCTTGCTGCGCGGTGTATCCCTGCTCGTCGGGGTCGGCGGCGAACACCGTCACCCCCGCAGGTTGGAATCCCAGCGGCACGGCCGCGTAGCGCTGCAGCGTGCGCGCCAGGAGATACGTCCCCGCGACCAGCGTGAGCGACACCGCCATCTGCAGCACCGCGAGCCCGGAGCGCAACCGTGGTGCACCGCCGGCCTGGGTCGGCCCGGCCGCCTTGAGCTGGCTGCCGAGATCAACCCGAGACCTCAGGAGTGCAGGAACGAGTCCGGCCAGAAGACTGGCGAGCACACCAACGACCACGGCGAACGCGAGCACGCGCCAGTCGAGAGCGATCCCTTCCAGGGAGATGAACCGCAGCATCCGCACGTGCCGAAACAGCCCCGTCAACCACAGCGCCGTGAGGGCTCCCAGGAGGCCGCTCGCGATACCGACAAGGGCGCTCTCCGTGAGCGCGTAGCGGACGAGGCGCGCGCGGCCGGCGCCGAGCACCAGCCGCACCACGATATCGGCCCGGCGCTGCGCTCGGCGAAACAGCAACAGGTTGGCCACATTGGCGCAGGCCACGAGGAGGACGAGCCCCGCGACGCCCATGACGAGCGCAAGCTGATGGTCGATGAGATCCCGCGCGCCATACATCGCTTCGATCCCCAGGCGGGGGATCACGGTGGCCGACACCTTGGGTGAGAAGTCCGCGGTGTCGGCGAGAGCGAGCGCCCGGACCGCCGACTGCAGCTGCGCCGCCGCCTGATCGAAAGTGGCGCCGGAGCGCAAGCGCAGCACGAACCGGTTGAAGTACGGCTCCGGTGGTCGACGCGCGGCGGGGAGGTGCCGGATGTCCCATTCGGTGGTCCCCGCCATCCAGGCATCGGCTTCGCGCAGGTGGTCCGGCCCGCGAAATCCCCGGGCGGCGACGCCGATCACCGTGCACGGCATCCCGTTGACTCGAAGGGTCTGACCGGCGACGTCGGGGCGCTCGTCGAACAGGTCGAGCCACAGTCGCTCGCCGATCACCACGACGCGACGGCCCAGCGGTGGGGCATCGTCCTCGGGGACGAAACCTCGGCCGACCTCAGTGCCGACACCCACAGCCCTGAAGTAGTCGCTCGTCACGAACTCGACCGAGATCCGCTGTGGCGTGCCGGCCTCCGGGGCCGCGTTGACCTCGATCGGCCCTTCGCGTCCCGCCAACACGGCGACGGCAGGCGATCGGTGCAGCACGTCCTCGCGTTGGGTCAGGGTCAGGCTGCCGGGCGAATACCCGCCATTTTCATGCACCGCGAGCCACACCAACCCGGCGCGAGACGGCTGGCGCACGCCCGCGACCGGACGCAGCAGCAGCCAGTTCAGGAGGCTGAACCCCGCGGTGGCAGCTCCGATGCCGAGGGCGAGGGTAAGAACGGCCGCGGCGGTGAAGCCGGGATTCCTGCCGAGGGTGCGAAGCGCGTAGCGGAGGTCTTGCAGCAGCGCGTCCATGGTGCCTCCGGACCCCGTCATTCCGCTCGCAATGCCACCATCGGGTCGACCCGCGTACCCCGCCAGGCCGGCGCGATGCAGGCGAGCAAGGCGACGAGCGCCAACACGAGCGTCACTGCGCCGAGCGTCAGCGGGTCGGTCGGCCCGACGCCATACAACTGGCTGGCGAGCAGTCGGGTTGCCGCCGCCGCCCCGACGAGGCCCAGGGCGACGCCTGCGCCAGCGAGCATGAGGCCGGAGCGCAGGACGAGGGCCAGGATCTGATGTGGGCGGGCGCCGAGCGCGACGCGCAACCCGATTTCGTGGGTTCGCTGGCCGACCAGATACGACAATACGCCGTACAGGCCGACCGCCGCCAACACCACCGCGAGTGCGGCGAACACCGAGAGCAGCGTCATCATGAACCGCTGAAACGCCAGGGAATCAGCGAGCACGTCGGGCATGGAGCGGATCTGCCCCACCGGGATCTCCGCATCCGTTTCGTGGATCGTGCGGGCCAACGCGGTTCCCATCGGGCGCGGATCCCCGGCGGTGCGCAGCAGGACGTGGATAGGGAACCAGCTGCTGAAGATGCGCGTGAACCCCAACGGGGTCTGCGGTGACGTGATGAACACCGTCGGCGGCGCGGGAAGGCCGACGAACGACCTCACGTCGCCGAGTACGCCCACCACGCGGCGAGACGGGCTATCGTCGCTGCCACCGACCTTGATGCTGCGCCCCAGGGCGGAATCTGCCAGGTACCGGTGCGCGAACGCCTGGTTCACCACGACGACAGGCTCGGCGTGCTCCGCGTCGGCCGCCTCCAGCACGCGACCGGCGATGAGGGGAATCCGCAGGGTGGCGAAGTACC
>Ga0326731_1000140_pt1 | contig 18836 bp, 18 predicted proteins | sample MHFSIPfraction_FD_207645 | JGI IMG/M metagenome (GOLD analysis project Ga0326731, IMG submission 207645) | Lab enriched peat soil microbial communities from Michigan Hollow, Ithaca, NY, United States - MHF9FY SIP fraction | ecosystem: Environmental > Terrestrial > Soil > Wetlands > Peat | place...
AGCTCGCGGCGGCGCTCGGTGCCGAATACGTCGTCCTCGGCGGAGGCAACGCGAGGCATCTCTCCAGGCTGCCGCGGATCGCGCGTCTGGGCGACAACGCCAATGCGTTCCGCGGAGGGCGTCTGCTCTGGAACGACGAGCCGGCGAACAGAGCCGCGAAGTCACTTGCGAGAAGGAACTAGAGCATGGTCTCCACTCACTCGGATGCACTCGTGTTCTTCGGTGCGACGGGTGATCTCGCCTACAAGAAGATCTTTCCCGCGCTTCAACACATGATTCAGCGCGGTCGCCTCGACGTTCCCGTGATCGGCGTAGCCCGGCCCAATTGGGGGCTGGATCGGCTGCGCGAACGCGCCCGCCAGAGCCTGGCCGAGCACGGCGGCGGCGTCGACGAAGCGGCATTCGCCAAGCTCGTCGGGCTCCTGCGCTACGTGGAGGGCGACTACTCCGATCCCACGACGTTCGATCGGCTGAAGCAGGCGATCGGCGCCGCCGCGCACCCGACTCACTATCTCGCGATACCGCCCAGTCTCTTCCCGACCGTGGTCGACGGTCTCGCGCGGTTGGGCTCCGCGAAGGACATGCGCGTGATCCTCGAGAAGCCCTTCGGTCGCGATCGCGCCTCGTCGCGCGCCCTGAACGAGACACTGCACCGCGTCTTCGAGGAGTCCGCGATCTTCCGGATCGATCACTATCTCGGAAAGGAGGCGGTTCAGAACCTGCTCTTCTTCCGCTTCGGCAACACCTTTCTCGAGCCAATCTGGAATCGCACCTACGTGCGCAGCGTGCAGATCACGATGGCCGAGAGCTTCGGCGTCGCGGGGCGCGGCAAGTTCTACGAGGAAGCGGGCGCGATCCGCGACGTGCTGCAGAATCACCTGCTGCAGGTGGTCGGCTTTCTCGCGATGGAGCCGCCGATCGGAACCTACACCGAGGCGGTTCGCGACGAGCAAGTGAAGGTGTTTCGCGCGATCCGGCCGCTCGATTTCGAGCACCTCGTGCGCGGACAGTTTCGCGGCTACCGGCAGGAAGCGGGCGTGGCGCCTGACTCAAGAGTCGAGACATACGCTGCGGTGCGCCTCGAGGTCAATTCGTGGCGCTGGGAAGGCGTGCCGTTCTTCATCCGAACCGGAAAGTGTCTCCCGGTCACCGCGACGGAGGTGATCGTCGCTCTGCACCGGCCGCCGCTGGTTCGCCCCGAGCGGCATCAGAGCAACTATCTCCGCTTCCGACTCAGTCCCGAGCTGCAGATCGCCCTGGGCGCGCGCGTGAAGAAGCCGGGCGAGGGGATGATCGGGGAGCCGACCGAGCTCTCGTTCGTGCACCAAGCCGACTGCGACGAGATGGACGCCTACGAGCGTCTGCTCGGCGACGCGATGGCAGGCGACACGACGCTCTTTGCCCGCCAGGACGCGGTCGAAGCCTCGTGGTCGATCGTCGATCCGGTCCTCTCGGGAGTGACTCCGGCGATCGAGTACGAACCGGGAACCTGGGGGCCCGCAGCCGCCGACGCTCTCACCGCCGGAGTCGGCGGCTGGCACGATCCGCAAGCGTAGTCGGCTTCGGCTAGCCCCCGCCTGCTCCGGCGCGCCCCTTCCAGGTCGCGCCCTCGCTCCGCCAGTGTCTCCTTGCGGAGTCGAAGGTCATCGCGGCGTAGACGACCCCGGCCGCGGGAAGGGCGAGGGCGAGCGAAGGCGAGCGATCGTAGAGAGTGAGCGTGGGGACGAAGGACGCGGCTTGCAGCATCCAGGCGGCGGCGCCGAAGACGGCGGCGCTCGAGTCACCGCCCAGGAACCATACGAGCACCGAGAGCGGCGGCACGAGATACAGGACCGCGAGTCCGGCGAGTGTGCCCGCGAGGAGCGCAGGCGAGTGACGGAGCTGCGTGTACGCGCTGCGCGCGACCATGTTCCAAACATCGTCGAGATCCGCGTACGGGCGAATCGACTCTTCGCGGTCCGCGAGCCCGAGCCAGATCTTCCCGCCGCGCTTGATGGCGCGGCCGAGGGCGCAGTCGTCGATCACCTCGCCCCGCAGTGACTCGATCCCGCCCGCCCGCGCGAGCGCGTCCGCTCGCACCAGCATGCAGCCGCCCGCGGCGGCCGCCACGCTCGACGCCGGGTCGTTCACTCGCGGGAACGGATAGAGCTGCTGGAAGAAGTAGACGAACGCGGGCACCAGCAGGGCGTTCCAGCCACTCGCGCGGTCGAGCTTCACCATCAGGGACACGAGGTCGAGCTTCTCGGCCTCGCCCTTTGCGACCAGGCGCGCGAGTGAGTCGGGCGCGTGCTCGACGTCGGCGTCGGTCAGCCACCACCAATCGGGGCTGCCGCCGGCGCGCACGCCGCTCTCCACGGCCCACATCTTGCCCACCCAGCCACTGGGACGCTCCGCGGTGCGCACCACCTCGAGGCGCGCGCCGTTCGGGTGACTCCTTGCGGTGTCGCGCGCCGTCTCGCTCGTGCCGTCCGTGCTCTCGTCGTCGACCAGCACGACTCGCAGGCGACCCGCGTACTCCTGATCGAGCAGCGCGCGCACGGTGCGCGGAACCAGGTCGGCCTCGTCGCGCGCGGGCACCACGGCGACGACGTCGGGCCAGCGCGCGGGCGCGGGGGCGTGGCCGTCGAGGCGCTGGTCGCCGAGCCAGAAGCGACCGTGCGCGAACACGAGGTAGAGCCATGCCGCGAGCGAGAGCGAGGCCGCGAGCTCGAACATGGCGTGGACTATAATGCGCGCGACTCGTTTCTCTCCCTCTCCCTACCTCTCCCCACCGGAGGTCCCATGCGCACCGAGCTCTGCGATCGCTTCGGCATCGAGTTTCCGATCTTCGCGTTCAGCCACTGCCGCGACGTGGTGGCGGCGGTCTCGCAGGCCGGCGGCTTCGGCGTGCTGGGCGCGGTCGGCTTCACGCCCGAGCAGCTCGAGATCGAGTGCAAGTGGATCGACGAGCACGTCGGGGCGAAACCGTACGGTGTCGACCTGGTGATCCCGCAGAAATACGAGGGCATGGGCGAGATCGATCCCGCGAAGCTCGAGGACATGCTGCGCGCGCAGATCCCGCTGCGACACCGCGAGTTCGCGGCGAAGCTCCTAGCGGACCACGGCGTGCCCGAGCTGCCGCCCGAGAATCGCGCGCGCGAGCTGCTCGGCTGGACCGAGGCCACGGCCGCGCCGCAGATCGAGGTCGCGCTGAAGCACGACAAGGTGCGACTCATCGCGAACGCGCTGGGCACGCCGCCGAAGGAAGTGATTGCGCAGGTGCAGAAGAGCGGCCGACTGATTGCGGCTCTCTGCGGTCGCGTTCATCAGGCCAAGCGGCATCGCGACGCGGGGGTGGACATCGTGATCGCGCAGGGCACCGAGGGCGGCGGTCACTCGGGTGACATCGGCAGCCTCGTGCTCTGGCCGCAGGTCATCGAAGCGGTCGCGCCGCTGCCGGTGCTGGCGGCGGGCGGCATCGGCACGGGCGCACAGATCGCGGCCGCGCTCGCCCTCGGCGCGCAGGGCGTGTGGACCGGGTCACTCTGGCTCACCGTCGAGGAAGCCGAGGCCGAGCCCGCTCAGATCGAGTCACTCCTGCACGCCTCGAGCGAAGACACGGTTCGCTCGCGCTCGTGGACCGGGAAGCCCTGCCGCATGCTGAAGAACGAGTGGACCGAGGCATGGGAGCAGCCGGACGCGCCGAAGCCGCTCGGCATGCCGCTCCAGGGGATGGTCACGATGGACGCGATCGCGCGCACCTCGCGCTACGCGGCGTCGCCGCATGCGCAGCAAGTCGCGTTCAACCCCGTCGGCCAGACCGTCGGGCTGATGCGCGAGGTGCGCTCCTGCCGCGAGGTGATCTACGACCTGGTCGAGGGCTACCTCGCAGCCAGCGAGAGACTCGCGGCGCTCCAACCGCGCGAGTGAGTCCCGCTACTTCTTCTTGACCTCGATCTCGGTCGCGGTCATGCGGTAGTGGATCGTGACCTTGTCGCCGGGCTTCACGGCCGGGCCCTTGGTCGCCGCGTCCTTCTCGATCGTCCATTGGTCCTTGCCCTTGGTGACGACGATCGAGTCGTCCGTCACCGAGACGACGGGGCCAGTCACTTGGTAGGTCTTCATCTCGTGCGCCCCGGCCGCGGCCGACAAGAGAGCTGCGCTCGCCAGAATTCCGATCGCAAGTCGCTTCATCGAAGTCTCCTCTCGCGCGCCGCTGCGCGCGGGCGGAATCGTACACCGGGAGCGCGTACACTCGGCCCATGAAGGCAATCGTCATCTCGAAGACGGGTGGTCCCGAGGTGCTGGAGCTGCGCGAGCAGGATCCGGGAACAGCGGGGCCGGGTCAGGTGCGCGTTCGGGTGCGCGCGGCCGGCGTGAACTTCATCGACGTGTACTTCCGCACAGGGCTCTACCCGCGGCCGCTGCCGTTCGTCGCGGGGCTCGAGGGCGCGGGAACGGTCGAGTCACTCGGTGCTGGAGTCACTTCGCTCGCGGTCGGCGATCGAGTCGCCTGGGCGTCGGCGCCGAGCTCGTACGCCGGGGAGGTGGTCGCGCCCGTGGATCGCCTCGTGCGCGTGCCGAACGGGATCGGCGACGACGTGGCCGCGGCGGCGATGCTGCAGGGCATGACCGCGCACTACCTGTGCCGCACCACGTACCCCGTGAAGGCCGGCGACACCGCGCTGGTCCACGCCGCCGCGGGCGGGGTCGGTCTCTTGCTCGTGCAGATGCTGCACGCACTCGGTGCGACCGTGATCGCCACGTGCTCGACCGCCGACAAGGAGAAGCTCGCGCGCGAGGCCGGCGCCGACCATGTGATCCGCTACACCGAGACCGAGTTCGCGCCCGAGGTCCGGCGACTCACTCGCGGGCGCGGGGTCGACGTGGTGTACGACGCCGTCGGCCGCACCACGTTCGAGGGCAGCCTGCGCTCGCTGCGCCCGCGCGGGATGCTCGTGCTCTACGGGCAGTCGAGCGGGCCCGTGCCGCCGTTCGAGCTGCGTACCTTGAACGATCTCGGGTCACTCTTTCTCACGCGCCCGTCGCTCGCACACTACACGCAGGACCGGGCGGAGCTCGAGCTGCGCGCGGGCGAGGTGCTCGGCGCGATTGCGCAGGGCAAGCTCGACGTCCGCATCGGAGCGCGCTTCGCGCTCGCCGACGCCGCCGCGGCGCACCGCGCGCTCGAAGGCCGCGCGACCACCGGCAAGGTCGTGCTCATCCCGTGACCCCCGCGCGCGCCGCGCTTCTGTCCGCGCTCCTGCTCTTCGCGCCACTCACTCGCGCCGATACCTATGCGGTCGACTCGCTCGTGCCGCCCCTCGAGCTCCCCGACCAGCACGGCGAGCTGCGAACACTCGACGCGTCGCTGCGCGCGATCGTGTTCTCGCGAGACATGGAGGCGGGGAAGATCGTGAAGGACGCGATCGCGAAGGGCGGACCGACACTCTTCGAGCGAAACCGATCGGTGTACATCGTCGACCTCGCCGGGATGTCGCCGTTCGTGCGCCGCTGGTTCGCGCTACCCGGCCTGCGGCTCAGGCCTTATCGCATCCTGGTGGACGAAGCCGGCGCACGCACGGCCGACGTGCCGAGCGTCGAGGGCCGGCCGACGGTGCTCGTGCTCGACGACCTCCGCATCGCGCTCGTGCAGCACCCGAAGGACGCGACCGAGCTGATCTCGATCCTGGAGCCGAGCGCTCCCTGAGCGGGAGTAGAATCGGCCAGGAGGGGAGGAAACCATGGCCGAGCTCGATCTCGTGATCTCCGGGGGAACGGTCGTCGACGGCACGCGCTTTCCCGCGTTCCGCGCCGACGTCGGCATTCGCGCGGGCCGGATCGCGGAGATCGGCCGCATCGCGAAGACGCGGGCGAAGCGCGCGCTCGACGCGGACGGGCTGATCGTCGCGCCCGGCTTCGTCGACCTGCACACTCACTACGACGCGCAGATCCAGTGGGACCCGTGGTGCACGATCTCGGGCTGGCACGGAGTCACTTCGGTGGCGCTCGGCAACTGCGGCTTCGGCTTCGCGCCGGTGCACGCGGCGGAGCGCGAGCGCGCGATGCTCACCATGTCTCGGCTCGAGGCGATCCCGATGGTCTCGATGCGCGAGGGCATGCTCTGGGACTGGGAGACGTTCCCGGAGTGGATGAGCACGCTCGACCGGATTCCGAAGGGCGTGAACTGTCTCACCTACGCGCCGCTCGCGCCGCTCATGACTTACGTGATGGGCCTCGCGGCCGCGAAGTCGCGTCCGGCGACGTCGGTCGAGATGTCCGGGATGATCCGGCTGCTCGACGAGGCGATGGACGCGGGCGCGCTCGGCTGGTCCGCGCAGCGCACGGGCGCGCACTCGATCCAGGCCGACTACGACGGCACGCCGATGGTCACCGACACGATGAGTGAGTCGGATCTGCTGATGTTCGCGCGCGCGCTCGGCCGGCGCGGCGAAGGATTCATCCAGCTCACCAACGCGACGGGCGAGCTGCAGAGGGACTTGAAGCTCTGCGAGGACGTGGCCGTCGCGGCGGGCCGACCAGTACTGTTCAACGTCGTGCTCGCGGTCAACGACATGGCCTGGGTGCACAAGATGTTCGTCGACTGGCTGGCGAGCTGTCACGCGCGCGGCATCCCGATGTTCGGCCAGGCGAACTCGATCCGCGCGCCGTTCCGCTTCACCTTCGAGGACTGGAATCTGTTCGACTCGGGCCCGGCGTGGAACCGGGCGCTGACCGGGAGTCACGACGAGAAGAAGCGGAAGCTCGCGGACCCGGAGCTGGTGCGGCAGATGGCGGCCGAGGCGGACGGCGGGATGCTGCAGACGCCGATCCTGGGAGGGCCCATCTCGGGACACGTCTTCGAGGGCGCGAAGAACGCGCCCGAGCTCGACCCGTACATCGGCCAGAGCGTCGGCGAGATCGCGACACAGCTCGGTGTGCACCCGGTCGAGGCCGCGGTGCGACTCTCGCTGGCGAGCGACCTGACGGCGGGCTTCCTGACCAAGAGCGCGACCAGCGACAACGCCGAGTACGTGGGCGAGCTGCTCGCGTCGCCCTACGTGATTCCCGGAGTCTCGGACGGCGGCGCGCACACCAAGTTCCTGACGTCCGGGTCGTACACCACCGACACGCTCGCTTGGCTGGTGCGCGACGAGAAGCGACTCACTCTGGAAGAGGCGCACTACAAGCTGTCGTATCTGCCGGCGCGCGCCGCCGGCTTCCGCGACCGCGGCGCGCTCGCGGAGGGCTGGCCCGCGGACGTCGTCGTGTACGACCTGGCGAGCTTGAAGCGCCTTCCCGACTGGTGGGACTCGGAGATCGCCCACGACTTCCCGGGCGGTGAGTGGCGCCGCATCCAGCGCGCGGCGGGCTATCACTGGACCTTGGTGAACGGCGAGATCACGTTCGAGCAGGGCAAGTGCACCGGCGCCACGCCGGGAAGGCTGCTGCGACACGGATCTGCGTAGGCAGGCGAGAGAGGCGGAGGGTTCGAGGCGCGCGCGGTGCGGTCGCGCGGCCTCTCCTCGGCGCTCGCGGGTACGCTCGAAGCCTCGTCGAGGTCCGCGCGACCGCCCCACGCGCGAACCGCTCTCGGTCCGATCTTCTCGAGCTCGGTGAGTGACGTGCGGGGCGGGGTGGCGGAGGGTTCGAGGCGCGCGCGGTGCGGTCGCGCGGCCTCTCCTCGGCGCTCGCGGGTACGCTCGAAGGCTCGTCGAGGTCCGCGCGACCGCCCCACGCGCGAACCGCTCTCGGTCCGATCTTCTCGAGCTCGGTGAGTGACAACGGCGAGGCCGAGCGAGGGCCGTCCCGAGCGAGGACGCAAGCGGCGCAGCCGCGCGCAGCGAGCCGCAGGCGAGCGAAGATCAAATCAGTTTTGGCAGGACCCGCTCCGTGAACAGCATGAACGAGGCGTGGCTCAGCGGCGCGCACATCAGGTAGTCGAGGCCGATCTCCTCGCGCAGGCGCGCGATCTCGTCGAGGACCCGCTCGGGCGAGCCGTGCAGCACGACGTCGCGCACGTAGCTCTCGACCCGACTCTCGGGCGTCGCGCCGCCGACGGGCGTGGCGTACGAGCCGACGGTCCACTGCGCGCCGGCGCGCGCGACCTCTTCGGCTTCGCGATCCGTCGGCGCGATGGCCAGCAGCCGGGCGATCGGCAGCTCGCGCCCCGCGTACTCGTGTCCGTGTGACTCGAGTGTCTCACGGTAGAGCGCGTGACTGCGCCCAATCTCCGCGTGCGGCGCGTGCGGGTTGAACAGGATCGAGAAGCCGCGCTTCGCCGCGCGCACGATGGCGTCGGGAGAGGACGCCGCGAGCCAAACGGGCGGATGCGGCTGCTGCAGCGGCTTGGGCAGCACGTCGACGTCGCTGAAGCTCCAGTGTTTGCCGCGGTGCTCGAGCTTCGCGTCGCGCCACGCCGCGAGCACGATCTCGACGCACTCGAGCATCCGCTCCGCGCTCTCCTCGACGGGCACGTCGAACGCGCGGAACTCGCGCGCGTCGAAGCCGCGCCCGGCGCCCCAGGCGAGCCGCCCGCCGGACAGCACGTCGAGCAGCGCGAGCTCCTCCGCGAGTCGCAGCGGCTGATACAGACCCGCGAGAGTCACTGCCGCGCCGATGCGCAGTCGCTTGGTGCGCGCCGCCACGTGCGCGCCCATGACCGGGATCGAGGGACACACGCTGTACGTGCTGAAGTGGTGCTCCGCGAGCCACACCGCGTCGTAGCCGCCCTGGTCCATGATCGCGATGCGCTCGAAGGCGCGCGCGTACACGGTCTCGAGCGGCACACGCCGGGTCCAGGAGAAGAACTGCAGAACTCCGAACTTCATTGCGACCTCACGCGCCCGACCCAGCGGGGTACCGCGTCCAAAGGGTGCCGAGACGAGTCATGGAAGCGCGCGCCGCGCGCGCCACGCGAGATACTCGTCGATCCCGCGCCGCACCGCGGCCGACATCTCGGCGATGCGCGGCTCGACCGCGCGCAGCTTCTCGATACCCGCGGCCGAGAAGTAGCGGTCCCGGTACTCGAGCGGGTCGATCCAGCGCGACGCGGAGTGCTCGTGACTCAGCTTCACCTCGCCGTCGCGACACGCGCCGGCGTAGGCCACGATGAAGCCGTCCGCGCCGTAGACGTGCATCGGGATCACGCCGACGATCTCGAGCGGGCCGCTCGGCGCGAGCCCCGTCTCCTCGAAGAGCTCGCGGCGCGCGCACTCGCCCGGCGTCTCGCCGGGGTCGAGAACACCGCCCGGTGTATACCACGCGCCTGCCGCTGCGCCGCCCGCGCGCTTCAGCACCAGGACCTTCCCGTCGCGCTCCGCGTAGACGGACGTGCCGATTCCGTAGAGCTGGGGACGTCGCGGCGGGGTCGGATCCGTCGGCTCGCTCATCGCCGCATTCTAGGAGGCCCGAGCGTGGATCTGCTCGACCGCCCGAAGCAGATCTTCGGCGTCGACTTCGGGCCCCGGGTCCGCGCCGAGCCGCGTCGCGGTGTCGGCGCGGACGTACGTGGTCCAGGACCAGAGTGCGCGCGCCGCGCGGCGCAGCTCGCGGCGGCGCGGCTCACGCGGCCAGGCGCGCTCGAGGCTCTTGCGCTCGACGGGGCCGAGCAGTGACTCGACGTGACGGAAGCCGAAGGGCTCGACCCCGCGAAGGTGCGCGACGAGCGCGTACAGCGACTGCGCGCGGTGCACGAGCTCTCCCTGCGCGGACCACAGCGCGCCGCGCGCGATGTGCAGCGCGGCGTAGATCTGCGTGTCGATCGCGCAGGCCAGCTCCTGGCGCGCGGCCTCGAGCCCGATGACCGGCAGCGGAGCGAGCGAGCGAGTGACTGCCTCGCCGGCGACTCCGAGGACGTCCTTCCAGACCCGCGCCCCGGCGAGCCGCGCACTCGGCGCGAGATCGCGGACCGGCGTGTAGCGGAGATCGAGACGCTGCCAGCTCGAGCCTGCGAACGCCGTGAGTAACTGATCGCGCCAGTAGTGGAAGCGCGGCCGACCGAACGCGGCGGCGAGGCGTTCGACGTGCGCCCGGGGATCTGCGACCTCGGGAGACAGGACGAGCTCGACGTCGAGGTCCGAGAACGCGTCGGCCGTCCCCCTCGCGAGTGAGCCGGCGTAGAGCGCGGCGAGAACCTCGGCGTCCGCGTGCACCGCGGCTTCGAAGCGGCCGCGAGGAAAGGCCGCGCCGGTTCTCAACCCGACGGCCGGAGCGTATTCAGCTCGCGCGTGTTCTCGCGCAAGATGCGGCGCTTCGTGGCCGCGTCGAACTTCGCGAGCTCGGCGACGTAGTCGAGCGGCTGCGGCATGCCCTCGATGTGCGGCCAGTCCGAGCCGAAGATCACGCGCTCGGGACCCATGAGCTCGGTGATCTCGTACACGTCGTCCTCCCAGAACGGGTTGATCCAGACGTGACGCCGAAATGTGTCGACCGGATCCTCCTTGAAGTAGCCGGGCATCTTCTTGGCGGTCGAGCGCAGCTTCTTGAACAAGTCGGCGAGATAGTCGGAGCCGTTCTCGACCGACGCGACGCGCAGGTTCGGGAAGCGGTCGAAGAGCTTCTCGAAGACCAGGGTGATGAGGAAGTCGTGCGCGGCTCGCTCGATGTTGAACGACTTGATCGACGGCTTCCAGCCGCCGCCGTCGAAGGTGGCGCCGAAGCCGTCGCGCGCGTAGCCGTTCGAGCTGTAGCCGCTGTCGCCGGCGTGAACCACGACCGTGACTCCCGCCTCGCTCACACGCGCCCAGAAGGGATCGAAGAGGGCGTCGCCCGGCGAGCGCGGGCCGTTCGCGGTCCAGGCGGGCGCCGGACGCATGCACACCACGCGCGCGCCGCGGGCGAGCGACCAGTCGAGTTCGCGGATCGCCATCTCGGGGCTACACATCGGAATGTAGGGCGCCGCGAAGATGCGCTCCTTGTGATTCACGCCCCAGTCCTCGTCGAGCCACTGGTTGAAGGCGCGGAAGGTGAGTGAGACGGCTTCGGTGTCGTGCTTCAGCAACTCCTCGTACAGCACGCCCAGGGTCGGGAAGAGCCAGATCGACTCGAGGCCCTGCCGGTCCATCACCGCGACGCGCGCGTCGCGCTCGCGGTAGGCGGCGGGGATGGGCTCGCGCTCGCGCAGGAACTCGATCGGTGACTTCCCCTGAGGGTTGCCGCGGAAGTACTCGTGCATGGCGCCTGGCTTCGCGATCGGGTTGAAGGTCGGGTTCGTGACTGCGTGCGAGACCACGCCGCCCACGACGTGATACTTGCGCCCGCCGATCTCCGCCCACTGCACGCAGCGCGGCCCGAGCCGCGGGTCGAGATGGCGCGTGAAGGCGTCGAGCGCCTCGTAGTAGTGGTTGTCGCAATCGAATACGGCGTGATCGAGAGCCGGGTGGTCGAGTTTCTCCATGCCCGGAGAATACCGCGAGAGGCGTAGAATTCGCTCGGAGGAGAGAGCCATGGCCATTCTCGGAGGCGAGCTCCGGCAGGCGCGCAACGGCGCAAGCGATCAGAAGGGCAGCATCCACGACGACGCGACCGCGTCGAAGCTCGGCTTCCGCGGCGGCACGGTCGCGGGGAGCGTGCACATGGATCAGTTTCCCCCGCTCTTGCTGCGGATCTTCGGACCGAGCTTCTTCGAGACAGGCGCGCTCTCGCTGTATTTCCAGAACGCGACCATCGACCGCGAGCTGGTGCGCGCCTATGCCGAGGAGCCCCGACTCGAGGAGACACAGATCCGTGTCTACATGGAGCGCGTGGACGGCCTCGACGTGTGCGAGGGCACAGCGTCGCTCGGCGACTTCTCGCGCTCGGCGCTGCGCACCCGCGACCTGCGCGGCTGTGACCCCGCCGAGCTGCGCATTCTGGCGGCGCTTCGGCCCGGGATGGAGCTGGGCGTCGAGAAAGTGCGGCTCGGCCCCGAGCGCCAGCGCGAGCGCATCGCGCGCGATCTGTGCAGCGGCCCGCTCGAGTGGTACTCGGCGCCGTCGCCGTGGGGCGGACCGATCGCCGCGCCGTCCGCCGCGGTCGAGCTACTCTGGGCCGCGCCGACGCGCGCGCTGCGCGAGCACACGGGCCGCGCGGTGGGTCTCTTCGGCGCGATCGAGATCGCGCACATCGCCGGGCCGATCCTCCTCGACGCGACTTACACCGTGACGGGTCGGGTAGCTGCCGTCGGTCAGAGCCCGAAGACCGAGTATCTCTGGTTCGACTCACTCGCAGCGGACGAGCAGGGCGGGGAGGTCGCCGCGATGCGCATGCTCCTCCGATTCATGAAAGCTTCGTCCCCGCGCTACGCGAGTTAGACAGGCGCTAGAGCCGCTCCGCAAATGTGTCGCAGTCCTCGAGCTTGCCCGAGCGGAGGCCCGTCTTCAGCCACTTCACGCGCATCGCTGAGGAGCCGTGAGTCCACGACTCCGGCTGGACGGTGTCGCCGGCCTGACGCTGAAGCGTGTCGTCGCCGATCGCGGCCGCGGCGGCGAGGCCCGCTTCGACGTCGCCGGGCTCGAGCCAGGCGCGCTCCTGGTTGGCGCGCTGGCCCCAGACTCCGGCGAGGCAGTCGGCTTGTAGCTCCATCCGCACCGACAGCTCGTTCGCCTGCTCGCGGGACACGCGTCCCTGCGCCTCCGACAGCTTGTCCGCGAGGCCCAGCAGGTTCTGCACGTGATGACCGACTTCGTGCGCGATCACGTACGCGCGCGCGAAGTCACCGGGCGCGCCGAAGCGCCGCTCGAGCTCCCGGAAGAAGCCCAGGTCGAGATACACCTGTGAGTCGCGGGGGCAGTAGAACGGGCCGACGGCGGAATCCGCGGTGCCGCATGCGGACTGGACCGCATCGGAGAACAGCACCAAGCGGGGTCGCTCGTAGCGCTGGCCGCGCTCGCTGAAGACCTCGGTCCACACGTCCTCGGTCGAGCCGAGCACGACCGCGGCGAACTTGCCCGTCTCGTCCGCGGGAGCGCCCATCGGACCCGACTCCGCCGGCGCTCCGCCGACCTGTGACACGCCCTGCGCGATCTCGAGCACCTGCTGTGGATTGGTGCCGGTGAGCGCGGAGAACAAGAGGATCAAGAGCAGCGCGCCCCCGCCGAGCGCGGCGCCCCCGCGCCCAATGCTCATGCCGCGCCGATCCTCGACCGCGTCGCTCTCGCGTTCGCCGCGCCACTTCATGGCTTCCGCCTCCTGGTCCGAAGAGTACTCTCCCGCGCCGACGTCTGAGGCTCGGGCGTCACAGACCCTGAGGAGTTGAAGCGATGCTCGAGAAACTCGGCCCTTTCTTCCGCGATTTCCGGACGTTGGCTGCGCCGTACTGGAGCTCCGACGAGCGCTGGAAGGCGCGGGGCCTGCTGGCGGCGGTGGTCGCGCTGAGCTTGGGGCGGGTCGGACTCCTGGTCGCGCTGAACAGCTGGTACCAGAAGTTCTACGACGCCCTGCAGAACCTCGACCAGGCCGCGTTCATGCGCCTGATCGGCTACTTCGCGCTGCTGGCGGCCACGTTCATCGCGGTGGTGGTGTACCAGATCTATCTGCGCCAGATGCTCGAGATCCGCTGGCGCCGCTGGCTCACCGATCGCTACGTCGGTGACTGGCTCGCGGAGCGCGCGTACTACCGGCTGCCCCTGTACGACACGGGCGCGGACAACCCGGACCAGCGCATCTCGGACGACATGAGACTGTTCGTCGGCGCGACGCTCGAGCTGTCCCTGGGCCTGCTCTCCGCGGTGGTCACGCTCGGCTCGTTCATCGGCATACTCTGGACGGTGTCGGGGCCGCTCGCGATCCCGGGTACGCCGGTCTCGATCCCGGGCTACATGGTCTGGGCGGCGCTGCTCTACTCGATCGCGGGCACGTGGCTCACTCACTTCGTGGGCCGGCCGCTGGTTCGGTTGAACTTCGACCAGCAGCGTTACGAGGCCGACTTCCGCTTCGGCCTCGTGCGCGTGCGCGAGAGTGCGGAAGGCATCGCCCTCTACCGCGGCGAAGCCGACGAGTCACGCCGGCTGCGCGACCTGTTCAGTCACGTCTGGCAGAACTGGTGGGGGATCATGCGGCGGCAGAAGAAGCTCACCACGCTGACCGCCAGCTACGATCAAGCGGCGACCTTGTTCCCGTTCCTCGTCGCCGCGCCGCGCTACTTCGCGAAGGAGATACAGCTCGGCGGACTGATGCAGATCTCGAACGCCTTCGGCCGCGTGCAGGACTCGTTCTCGTGGTTCGTCGGCGCGTACGTGTCACTGGCGGAGTGGAAGGCGACGGTCGATCGCTTGATCACGTTCCGGCGCGCGCTCGTGAACGTCAGGGGGGCCGCGGGCGAGGACGGCGTCGAGATCCTTCCGGGCGGCGAAGAGCAAGTCGCGCTGCGCGGGCTGACGCTGGCGCTGCCGAGCGGCGCGACTCTGCTGCGCGGCGTCGACGAGAAGCTCGCGCGCCGCGAGAACGTGCTCGTGACCGGTCCGTCCGGCTGCGGCAAGAGCACCTTGTTCCGCGCGCTCGCCGGCATCTGGCCGTTCGGCGCGGGCACGATCGAACGGCCCGACTCCGCGCAGTGTCTCTTCCTGCCGCAGAAGCCGTATCTGCCGATCGGCAGCTTGCGCGCCGCGGTCGCGTATCCCTCCGCGCCGGATGCGTTCGGAGACGACGCGCTGCGCGCGCGGCTGCACGACTGCCGGCTCGGGCACCTGGTCGATCGGCTCGACGAAGCGGATCACTGGGAGCGACGGCTGTCTCCCGGCGAGCAGCAGCGCGTCGCGTTCGCGCGTGCGCTGCTACACCGTCCGGTGTGGCTCTTCCTGGACGAGGCGAGCTCCGCGCTCGACAGCGACACGGAGGGCCAGCTCTATGCGCTGCTCGAGCGGGAGCTCCCGGAGACGACCTGGATCAGCATCGGCCACCGCGTGGCGATCGAGCGATTCCACCGCCGGCGACTCGCGTTCCGCGGCGACGGGAGCCTCCACTCCCTGCCGCTCGTCCCGGCCTCCCCGACCCCAGCCTAGTGCGGTGGAGTCACGAGAGAGCCTCGTCGCCGTGCTCACCGGTGCGGATGCGCACGGTCTCTGCGACGGGAGTCACGAAGATCTTGCCGTCGCCGAACTTTCCGGTGCGGCACGCGCCGATGATCGCCCCGGTCACCTTCACGAGCGCGTCGTCGCGGATCACGAGCTCGACCTTCAGCTTGGGCAGGAAGTCCACCACGTACTCCGAGCCGCGGTATAGCTCGGTGTGTCCCTTCTGTTGTCCGAAGCCCCTCACTTCGGACACGGTCATGCCCTCGACGCCGACCTCGCTCAGTGACTCCTTCAGCTGGTCCAGCTTGAAGGGCCTGATCAGCGCCGCGACTCGGACCAATGGGTCCTCCCTTCGCGGATGTGTCTCGCAAGCGCCGTGCCCAGAGCCGGGCCCGCGACCGCAGACGGCGCGGGCGACTGCGCTCGACTTGCGTGCAGGCGCTGCCCGGACAGCGAGCAGCGCCGCGGATCAGAGATCGCCGCGGCCCTGGTCGATCGCGGCGTCGATCTGCGCGGCGAGCGCATCGCCGCCGCCGAGCTTGGGCGCGAGCTGACGGCCGAACGAGACCTTGTGCGGCTCGCCCCAGCTCGCGGGATTCCAGAGGCTCGCGCGCAAGAAGGCGCGGGCGCAGTGGAAGAAGCAGCGCTCCACGTGAACGCGGATCGCCAGGAGGGCGGGCTGCCCTCGGGCAGACAGCCGCGCGAGCAGCGCCGGATCCGAGTACAGCTCGGCTCGGCCGGAGACGCGCAGAGTCTCGTCGGTGCCCGGCACGAGGAAGATCAGCGCGACCTGCGAGTTCGCGAGGATGTTCTGCAAGCCGAAGAGCAGCTTGTTGCCCTTGCGATCGGGCAGCACCAAGGTGCGCGCATCCTCGACCAGGACAAAGCCGGGGCCGTCACCTTTCGGTGACACCTCGAGACGGCCGTCCGGGTCCGCGGTCGCGAGCAGACAGAAAGGCGCGCGCGCGACGAACGCCTGCATCTGATCGTCGAGCGCCTCGAAGACCTTCTGGCGAGTCACCGGGTTCGGCTCGTCGATGATCCGCCGCAGGTCCGCGAGGCTCTCGATGCGGTGGGCGTCGCTCGGCATGGCCGGAGCATCATACCCCGCTACGCTGTCACGGCACGCCGACGTGCCGGGGGGAGTCGATGGCCGGGGCGCAGATCGTCGTCCCGTGTTTCAACGAAGCGCGGCGTCTGCGCGCCGATGCGTTCAGCGCCTACTGCGCGCGCGTGCCCGACGTCGACTTCCTGTTCGTCGACGACGGCAGCGCCGACGAGACGCTCGCGCGTCTGCGCGAGCTCGAGCGCGCGCTGCCCGGTCGTGTCGCGGTGCTCGCGCTCGCGCCCAATCGGGGCAAGGCCGAGGCGGTCCGGCAGGGGATTTGCGCGGCGTTCAAGTCCGGCGCCGAGCTCGTGGGCTACTGGGACGCGGACCTGGCGACGCCGCTCGACGAGATCGCCCGGTTTCGCGCCGTGCTCGCCACACATCCGCGTGTCGCCCTCGTGCTCGGAGCGCGCGTGCAGATGCTCGGTCGGTTGGTACGGCGCAGGCCGATCCGGCACTATCTCGGCCGAATCTTCGCGACGGGAGTGTCTCTGTTCCTGCAGCTTCCCATCTACGACTCGCAGTGCGGCGCGAAGCTCATGCGCAACGACGCCGCGATGGCGAAGCTCTTCGACGAGCCGTTCTGCGTGAACTGGACCTTCGACGTCGAGCTGCTCGCGCGACTCATTCGCCTGCGCGGGCGTTCGGCGGCGCGCGAGTCCCTCTACGAGCTGCCGCTCGAGCGCTGGGAGGACGTCGCGGGCTCGAAAGTCGGAGCGGGGGACTTCGCCGTCGCCTTCATGGAGATCGCTCGGCTCTGGCGGCGCTACGGAAGGGGGAGTGAGTGAAGACTCGCGGCCAGGAAGAGTGGAGCGACCCGACACCGGCGCGTGTAGGCGAGCTGCTCGGCGCGATGGTCGGGCGGCGCGTGCTGGTGATCGGCGACTCCGCGCTCGACGCGTACGTCGCCGGCGAGGTGGAGCGCATCTCTCCCGAAGCGCCCGTGCCCGTGCTCGCCGTGGAGCGCGAGGACTATCTGCTCGGGGGCGCCGCGAACGTGGCCAAGTGTCTCGTCGCGCTCGGCGCGCGCACGGCGCTGTGCACGGTCGTCGGCGAGGACGCGGACGGCGAGCTGTTCCGGAACGAGGCCGAGGGCATCGGCATCGCGGGGACCGGCATCCTCGTCGACCGCAGCCGCCGCACGACGCGCAAGACGCGCATCGTCGCGCGCCAGCAGCAAGTGATTCGGCTCGACCGTGAGACGGTCGCGCCGCTCTCTCCCGGGCTCGAGAAGCGGCTCTGCGCCGCGGTGACTCGCGCGGTGAGGCGCTCCGACGCCGTCGTGCTCTCCGACTACTCGAAGGGCGTGCTGTCCGCGGCCGTGTGTCGCGCGGTGTTCGCGGCGGCGGCCGGGCGGCCCGTGCTCGTCGATCCGAAGAATCTCCCGTGGAAGGCGTTCAGCGGCGCGACCGTGCTGAAGCCGAACCTGCGCGCGGCCGAGTCATTCGCGCACGCGTCGATCGAGGACGAGGCGAGCGCGAAGCGGATCGCGGCGCGCATCGCGGAAGAGCTCGGCGTCGCGCACGTGTTGCTGACCCGCGGCCCCGACGGGATGGTGCTCGCCAGCCGCGGCTCGAACTCGTCGCTTGGCATCGCGGCGCGCGCGAAGCAGCTCGTCGACGAGACCGGCGCGGGCGACGTGGTCGCGGCGACGGTCTCGCTCGCGCTCGCCGCCGGGGCCGAGCTGGGCGAAGCCGCCTGGCTCGCGAACGTCGCGGCCGGCGTGAAGGTCGGGAAGTTCGGGGCCGCGACGGTGACTGGGCAGGAGATCGTGACCGAGCTCGGCGGCGGCGAGCCGACCGCGGAGCGAGTCATGACTCGCGAGGGCGCCGCGCAGCTCGCCGCCAAGCTGCGCGCGCAGGGCAGGTCACTGGTGTTCACGAACGGCTGCTTCGACATCTTGCATCTGGGTCACGTCCGCTATCTCGAGGCCTCGCGTAAGCTCGGCGACGCACTGGTCGTCGGCGTGAACACGGACGCCTCGGTGCGCAAGCTGAAGGGACCCGGGCGCCCGCTGCAGAGCGAGCTCGACCGCGCGCAGATTCTGGCGTCGCTGTCCTGTGTCGACGCGGTCGTGCTCTTCGACGAAGACACGCCGCTCGCGCTGATCCGCGCGCTCCGCCCCGACGTGATCACCAAGGGCGCTGACTACAAGACCAAGCGCGCGGTGGTCGGCTGGGACCTCGTGCGCAAATGGGGCGGTCGCGTCGAGCTCGTCCCGCTGATCGCGGGCCGCTCGACCACGGGCCTGGTGAAGCGGGCTCAAACCTGAGGATTCCCGGCCTCGGTCCCTCGACCCGGATTGTGCCTTGTATTTAATCGATCGATCGATTAATTTAGCTCGCATGACGGTTCGAACGCGCAGACGGGGGCGGAAGCCCGGCCGCCCGGCGCTGCGGGGCGGCGACGCGGAGGACGTGAAGCGCGGGCTGGTCGCGGCCGCGCGCGACTTGTTCGCGCGGCGCGGCTTCGCCGAGGTCGGGATCCGCGAGCTCTCGCGCGCGGCGGGAGTGACTCCCGGGATGATCTCGTACTACTTCGGCGGCAAGCAGGGCCTGTACGAGGCGATGCTCGCGAGCGTCTTCGACGACGTCTTGCTGGGCGTGCGCGAGCTCGCGGCGCAGCCCGCGCGCTCGACCGCGCCGCTCGCGGGACTGATTCGCCTGTACTCGGCGACTTTGACCGCGCAGCCGTGGCTGCCCGCGCTCGTGCTGCGCGAAGTCATCACCGGCGACGCGGCGGCGCGCGCGCGCTTC
>Ga0326731_1000144_pt1 | contig 18657 bp, 16 predicted proteins | sample MHFSIPfraction_FD_207645 | JGI IMG/M metagenome (GOLD analysis project Ga0326731, IMG submission 207645) | Lab enriched peat soil microbial communities from Michigan Hollow, Ithaca, NY, United States - MHF9FY SIP fraction | ecosystem: Environmental > Terrestrial > Soil > Wetlands > Peat | place...
TGGGTGCGCGACGCGTAGTCCCGACCCGGCCCGCGACGGGTTAGCGAGACGGGATCAGCTTCGTGAGGCGCTTGTTGATGACGTCGCTGACGTAGATCGCGCCGTCGCGCGCGACCGCGAGGTCGTGCGCTTCGCCGTACTCGTTCGGGCCTTCGCCCGACTTGCCGGTCACGCCGAGCACGCGGCCGTTCGCGTCGAGCTTCACGATCTGGCCGTCGAAGCCCGAGGTCATGTAGAGCACGCCGCCGGGTCCGAACGCGAGGCTGCACACGAGGCCGCGGTAAACCCAGCCCTTCACGAACTCGCCGTTCTGGTCGAACACGACGATCCGGCGGTTCTCGCGGTCCGCCACGTAGAGCAGGCCCGCCGAGTCGATCGCGATTGAGTGCGCGACCTCGAATTGCCACGGCAGCGCGCCGCGCCCACCCCACTGTTTGACGAAGCGGCCGGTGGCGTCGAACTTCAGCACCTTCGGCTCGCCGCGAGTATGGCCCTGCGTCACGAAGAAGCTGCCGTCGCGCGCGAACGCGACGTCGGTCGGCTCGTTGAACAAGTGTGTGCCCGCCGCCTCGTCCCAGTCGCCCGTCTTGCCGCTCGTGCCGAGCGTGCGCACGACCGCGCCGTCCGCGTCGAGCTCGAGCACGACCTGCGCGACCACGTCCGTGATCCAGAGGTGGCCGCGCGCATCGAACGTGAGGCTGTGCGCGCGCTGGAAGAGGCCGGTGCCGAACGAGCGCACGAACGCGCCGCGCGCGTCGAACTCGAGCACCGCCTCCTTGCCGCGATTGAGCACGAACAAATGGCCGCGCGAGTCGAGCGCGACGGACGCGAGCTGGTCGACGTCGATCCCGGCCGGCCACTCGATCGCGTCGCGTTGCGCGACCACGGTGACTTTGAGCGCGGGGCCTGCAATCGTCTGCGGCGGGATCGAGGGCCGCTGCGCGAACGCGGGCGAGGCGAGCAGGACGCACAGGACGGCGAGGGCCTGCGGCGCGCGCCGCCATCTCGCGGTATGGTAGAGGTCGAGCACGAGCAGCATTCCCGCCGTCACGACCGCCACACCGACGATCTGGAGACGCGTCGGTATCTCGCCGAGAATCGGAATCGCGAACAGCAGCGAGAAGCTCGGCACGAGCGCGCCGAACACGGCGCCGCGCGCGGCGCCGAGCAGCGCGACCGAGCGCGTGTAGAACACGAGCGCGACGACGGCGGACAGCACGCCCTGGAACACCGTTTGGATCAAGATCTCTTTCCACGGCGCCGCGGCGAGGTGCGAGCCCGCTGCTACCGCGTAGAACGGCACGTAGCCGAGCATCGAGAACACGGCGACGACTGCGGTCGCCTGAAGCGGCGGCACGCCCCATGCGCGGGTCGCGATCGTATAGCTCGCCCAGAAGAACCCGCCGAGCACGAACATCGCGTCGCCGAGCCAAACGTTGGAGCCATGGCTCGAGAGGCCGTCCCAACCGAGCATCAGAATTCCGGCGAGTATCGTGAGCACGCCCGCAGCGCCTCCCGCGGTCGGCTTGCCGCCGAGCAAGAGCCAACTGCCGACCGTCGACACGAGCAGCATGCAGCTCGGCGTGATCACGCCCATATGGGCCGCCGGTGCGAATGCGAGGCCGCCGGCCGTCAGCAGCACGTAGGGCGCGCCCGCGCCGACCGCGAGCAGCAAGGCGCCGCGGAGCCTCAGCGGGCGTAGGCCGTTGCGCACGAAGAGCGGCAGCGTCAAGAGGCCCGCGGTCGCGAACCGCAGCGCGGTGACGTCCCACGCGGTCAGCGTGTGGCTCGCCATCGACAGCTTCGTGATCGCGGGGAAGCCCGCCCAGATCAGCGCCGCGAGCACGCCGTAGGCCGCTCCGGCGACAGAGGACTCGGACGTTTCCGCGGACATCGCGCGGGCATCGTACCCGATCGCGCGCGGCATGGCGTCGGCGTCAGTGCGGGAGGCCGGCGTACACGCGCCGCTCGAATCCTTGCAGCGTCTCGAACGCTCGTGGGCTTAGGTCGCGATTCGGCCGCGCGCGACGCTGCGCTCGAAGCGGCGCCATTCCGCCGGAAACGCCTGGCGCACGTCGCGCGCGCGTTGCCGCTCCGCTTTCGCGAGCCTATCGAGCGCCGCCGGCATCTGCGCGCCGGCCTGCTTGCGAAGGGACCGCGCGAAGCGTTCGAGTCGCTCGGAGGCCGTGCAAGCGTCTTGATGCTCGCCGAGCAAGTCTTGCAGCGCTTTGGCCTCGAGCGCCGCCTTGTCGAGCGACTTGTAGGCGAGGGCGAAGAACTCGAGCTCGTAGCGTAGCCCCTTCGCTCGGATTCGCAGGCGATGCAGGTCCTTCGCGTGCGCCTCGTCGCCGACTTTGCGGCCGAGCTTGAGCACTCGCTTCAGGCTCTTCTTCAAGTACTTGTCGACGCCGTCCGAGACCTTGAACGAGCGCCAGCGCCGAACCGCGCCCGGGCTCGGCGCGTTCTCGAGTAGCGCGCCGAACGATGCGAGCAGCTCGTCGTAGCGATCGTCGCTGAAGCGCTCGATCATCCGCGCGCGCGCCTCGGCGCGCTCTCGGCGTAGGTGCAGCTCGTAACCACCGAGCTCGGCGAGGCTCTCGCCCGGGACCGTCTGCGCGTAAGTGCGAAAGACGTCGGCGTGCACATCGAGATCGCGCGTATCACTGAGCGCGCGAGCGAAAGCGCGCAGACCTTTGCGAAACTCCTTCGCTTCGCGAGGCAGCATGCGCCTGAACAGACGCAGCGCCACTCGTAGGCGGCGCATCGCGATTCGCATCCGATGCACGTCATCGATGCTCGGCGGTTTGCCATCGACGGGTCGGCGCGACGCGAGCGCCTTGAACTCCCGGCGCAAGCACTCGTACGCGAACACGATCATCGGGTCGCTCGGCCGCACGCCCTTCTTCTCCTTCGGCGCTTCCGTCGCGGTCGGCTCCAATGCGTGCGTGGGCGTCTCGCTCGGCGTGGCCGGGGCCGGTGTTTCAACCTTCGGCGCGGGCGCGTGCGGGGATGACTCGGCCTCGCTCACGGGCAAAGTCTTGACCGATGGAACTTCGTGCAGCGACGAAATCGACTGTGCTGAGTCATCCATGGAGTAATGCGGGCTTGCGTGAGCCACGCGACTGTGACAATAGTGAGACGAAAATGCGGTGTCAACGCCGTCCGAGAACGGCGCTCACTGCGGACTTGGGGTCACGAATTCTTGGGCCGTCGCTAGTTTCGGTCGCTAGGCCATGGAAATCATTGCCGTTTACAACGTCAAAGGCGGAGTAGGCAAGACGACGACCGCCGTCAACCTCGCGTACCGTTCCGCGGCCGACGGCTGGCCGACCCTTCTCTGGGATCTCGATCCGCAGGCCGCCGCGACCTACGTGATGCGCCGCGAGCCGTTCGTCGAAGGGGGCTCGAAGGGTCTCGTGCGCGGCGAGGCGGAGCTCGCCGAGCTCGTGACTCCCACCGATCACACGGGTCTCGATCTCTTGCCCGCGGATTTTTCGTATCGGCGCATGGACGTGCACTTGCATCGACGCAAGAATCCGGCGACGAGGCTCATGAAGCTCATGCGCCCGCTCAAGCAGCACTACGCGTGCTTGATCTTGGACTGCGCGCCGGGCATGTCGCTCGTATCCGAGAACGTGATGCACGCGGCGGATGCGCTCGTCGTGCCGCTGATGCCGTCGCCGTTGTCGGTGCGCATGCTCGAGCAGCTGTTCGAGTTCGTCGAGCGCAAGAAATGGCCGGACTTGAGGGTCCTGCCGTTTTTCTCGATGGTCGACCGGCGCAAGCTGCTGCACAAAGAGACCATCGAGTCTCTCCGGAGGCGCTACCCGACGATCCTCGAGAGCGAAGTCCCTTACGGAAGCGAGTTCGAGCGGATGACGCTGCGGCGCGCGCCGGTCGAATCGTACGCACCCGCGAGCGCGGCAGCGAGCGTCTATCGAGCGCTTTGGCACGAGATCGACGGGCGGTTGCAAGGCGCGGGCGCATTGCGGCCCACGCAGCTGGGCGGGCCCGCTGCGCCGGCGCTGCGCGCGGTCTAGGGTCAGAGATCGAGCGCGATCTCGAGCTCTTCGAAGTCGAGGCGCGAGAGCGTGGCCTCGTCGCGATAGTGCCGCGGGTCGTCGAGCGGCGCTTCGATCTCCTGAGTGAGATCTTGGCCCTCGAGCTCGCTGCGTCTCGGCGCACGCGAAGATTTCGGCGATTTCATGGTGTATCACGGGATCTTTCAGCGTTCGGCAGAGACTAATCCCGCAGGGCGCCGAGTGACGTTAACGAGGTCACGGTAATCGCCCTCTTCGCGAGAGCGAGCACACGCTTCGGCCTCGAGCCGGCGGCCGAGGCAACATAATTTCGACCTTTGAAGGGTCTCACCCGCGGGCGCCATCGGGCAAACCCGCAATCTGCTCCCGCATGAAGACCGAACGCTCTGCGCATGGCAAAGTGACTTCGCGAGTACGGGAATGTTTGCAGGACGGCCCGATTGACAGAACGATTCTTCGCACTAGCATTAGCGGCCGAATTTTCCAACTTCTAAATCAGGAAAGAACGCACAGAATGAAAAAGTCGATCCGCGCGACGAAAAGGTCGCCGCAAAAATCCACGAAACCGGCGGGCGAAAGTACGCAAGTGTTCGACGACGAGGGCGTGCGAATGGCGATCCTCGCCGCTCTCGAATGCATGTACGAATGCTTCCCGCACATCACGCTCCCTCAGTACCTGATTGCTCTCGAGGTCCGTAAGTCGGAACGCGACGGCACGCCGCATACCCTCGCGTCGCTCGTGAAGAAGTTGCGGATGCCGTTCTCGACGGCCTCGCGCGTAGTCTGGTCGCTGACTGAGGAAGGCGGCAGCATCGGCGTGATTCGCTATCAGAGCCACCCGACCGATCGCCGCAAGAAGCAGCTGGTGATCAACCAGAAGAACCTGCCGAGCGAGGTGCCGCAGGCGGTGACGCGCGCGATGCTCGACTACTACGGAGATACGGTCAGGCAGCTGCGCCGCGCCTAGGCTTAGAGCGACGCTCCGCGATCGGTGCGACGAGGCGCCGATACGCGAGCGCGAGCCGCGTCCAAATCATCACCAGGCTCGCGAGCGACGCTGCGCTCGCTACGACAAGTTGAGGCTGACCGCCGGTGCGGCGGTCGACTCCGAACCTCGCCGTACGAAAGGATGGGCCGAGCTCCTCAAGGGAAGAGCTCGGCCCGGATTGCGAGGGGGCTCGGACTTACTGCGGACTGCTCGCCGGCGCGCAGTGGTGCTCGACGTGGGTCTCCGTCCGCTTGTCGGCCTGTTCGTCTTGAACGTGCTGTTGGATCTTGCGTCCGATGTACGCGCCGGCTGCGGCGCCGGCCGCGGTCGTGATCCCGTGGTGGCCGACGTCCTTGCCGACCGCGCCGCCGACCACGGCGCCGATCGCCGTACCCGCGATCGCGTGCTCGTCAGTCTTATCGCGCTGCACGGTCACTTCCTCGTCCCAGCAGTTCTCCGCCGGAGCGGCTGCGACTTCCGTCGCGCGCTCGCTCGTCTGGGCGTGCTCGCTCGCTTGCGTATGCGCGCTCGTCTGCGTGTGCTTGGCGGAGCCCGCGTGTGCCGTGCCGGAGCTCGCGCTCGGCTGCTCGACTTGCGCGACGTCCGCGTGCCGACCCATGAACTGATACGCGGCCACGCCGCCGGCGGCCGCGATGCCGATGCCTGCCACGAGACCGATCACCATGTGTTTGTTGCTCATCGAGGTTACCTCCGTGAACCGGCCGACACTCTGCCCCGCGCGGCCGGGAGCGGTCTGTGCTCTCGATCACAGGGAGAGCTCGATGCCGTGCCGCAGCGGCTCGTCGCGGCCGCACGACGGCGTAAGGCGGAGGCGAGTCGCCGGCTGGCGACACTATCAGGGTGCGCGTGAGCTCGAACGCTCCGCGGACCCCGGCTGCTCGAGCGGCGGCAATCCGTGCGCCGCGCGCGCCTGATCGCAGCGCTCGCTGCGCCCGCCGTCGACCCACGACGCGCGAAATTCGCGGCACGGCGACGGGCGCGTCGCGTAGATCGTGCAGCACACTCGGTTGCCGATCTCGCCTTCCAGCGCGGCGCAACGCGGCGGATGCTTCTCGGTGCCGAGCATCGCGACGCGGTGCGGGCTTAGGCGGACGCTGAGCTCGGCCGGTGTGCGGCCGCCCACCGCGGAATCGGCTTCACTCCAATAGAAAGAGACGCGGAACTGCGCGCAGCACGCGCCGCAACCGAGGCAGGGATTCTCTGCCACCGGACCGTTCGCGTCCGCGTCCTTCACGGTGTGCGCGCCGGCTGTACGACGCGCGCCAGCTCGCGGTAGCGGCAGAAAGCGTTCGCGAGGCGCATCTGCTGCGGCGTGCGGCAGTCGGGCTCGAAAAGCCGCGGATTGCCGACGAGAATGCAGAGTCCGCGCGCGCGAGAGGTCGCGACGTTGAGGCGGTTCGCGCTGTAGAGGAAGTCCATCCCGCGCGGCGCGTCCTCGGGCGACGACGTCGTGAGCGACACGATCACGACCGGCGCCTGCTGGCCCTGGAACTTGTCCACGGTGCCGATCCGCACGTCGGGCAACGCGGTCGACAGCGCGGTCACCTGCGCGTTGTACGGCGCGACGATCATGAGGTCGGCACGCGTGAGCGGTGCCTCCTTGCCCTCGCGGTCGCGCCAGACGACCCCACTCGTGAGCGCGGCCGCGATCGCGGCGACCGCGCCCACTTCCTCATCCGCGCGCGCCTGGTTGCCCTCGTGCTCGACGGGCACGTAGACGAGCCCTGCTGCGCCGAAGCGCTCGGCCGCGCTGCCGCGCGCGGCGATCAGCTCCTGCCGCTCGAGGCCCGGCGCCGACGTGAGTCGATTCTCGTAGAACGCCTCGGCCGTGAACGCGCAGATCTTCGGGTGCAGGCGGCGCGTCTGGTGCAGGAACAAGCCGCGCTCGGACTGGATCGTTTTCGCGCCGCCGAGCAGATGCTCGAGCGCGGACGCTTGCGTGCCGGGCGGATGGCTCGCCTGCTGCGGCTGCTCGAGCTGTTGCGGATCGCCGAGCAGCACGAGGCTGTTTGCCGCCGCCGAGATCGCGAGCACGTCGGCGAGCGACATCTGTCCGGCCTCGTCGACGAACAGCACGTCGACGCTGTCGCGAAATTCGGGCCGCGCCCAGAGCCACGCGGTGCCGCCGAGGAGCGAGTAGTCGCCGTGCAGGAACAGCTCCGCGACGCGCGAATTGGAGTCCATCGCGTGGATCGCCGCGGGATTGCCGTCCTTCGGATTGCCCTTGTGCAAGCACTTGAAGCCCGCGAGCTCCTGCTTCCCGGCGAGGTCGCAAATGGTGCGCAGCAGCGTCCGGATCGCCTCGTGGCTCACGGCCGAGACGCCGATCCGTTTGCCGGCCTTCACGAGCTCGAGAATCATGTGCGCGCCCGTGAAAGTCTTGCCCGTGCCGGGCGGCCCTTGGATCGGCAGCACGCCGCGGTCGAGCTCGAAGCCGAGCCGCTGGGCATCGAGCACTTCGGGGTCGATGTCGTCCTCGCGCGCGCCGATCTGCGCGGCGATCCGTTGCTCGCGCGCGCTGCGAGCGGCGCCGAACGCGATGACCTGAGCGCCTCCCGACGCGCTGCGAGCCGCGGGCTGCGTGGTGCCGCCGTCCGCGCGCCGCAATCCCGCCGAGCCGTGCACGAGGCGCGGCGGACGCTTGAGCAGCAGGTCGCGCGCCGCGCGATGCTCGCCCGGAGCGTCGACGCCGTGCGCCGCGATCCAGCGCCCGATCTCGAGCAGCACGTCCGGCTTCGTTCCGGGGCGCACGTTGCGGTGCACGAACACGCGTTCCGGACGCTCGGCCGCGTACTTGCCGTGGTGTTGAATGTCGATCGTGTGCGCGGCGACGTCTAGATCCACGACCTCGCCGAGGTCGTGGTTGGCGAACGGCAGGCACGCGCAGTCGCCCTTGCGGATGTCGTGGTCCTGGGTCGGGAACGAGTAGCGGTGGACGGGCCGCGTGTGCGTGCCGCCGGCGGTCTCGACGAACGTGAGGCCCGCCAGCGCCGACCGTTCGCTCTCGTAATCTTCGAGCGGCAGGTCGCGAAGGCGAAAGTACTCCCACCAGGCGGCCTTGTCCTCGCGCCGGTGCCACTCGAGCAGATGGGCCATGAGCCAGCGCGCTTGCTGCTCCTTGGTTCGCTGCTCCGGATCGACCGGCACGCCGGCGAGCAGGTCGCTCATGACTCTTTGCGTCTCCTCGGCCGTCGTCGCGACGTCTTCGCTCGCCGCGCCGCTCGAGAGCTCGGGACGCGGCAGCTCGACGCCGTGCTCGCGTTGCGCTTCGGCGCGCAGCCGCTCGAGCCAGTCGCGCAGCGCGCGCGCGGAGACGCAGTCTTCGCGGTTGTAGCGCTCGACGGCCGCGACGTGCTCGGCAAGCCGTTGCGCGCGCTCCTCGGCGCCGCTCGGCTCGCCGTTCGACCTGCGGTCGGGCACAGCGGCCGACCGCGCGACGTTCGCCGTGGCCGGCTCGTCCCCGGTGCCGAGCGCGAGCTCGAGCTGCGGCCGCGCCGCGTGTGCCCGCGTGCCGTCGCCGAGCGCGTGCGCCTTCTCGATCGGCAGCTCCTCGTGCATCTCGATCGCCCACTCGATCGCGCGCCGGCTCAACGTCGCCGCGTGCAGGTCTTGCTCGCGAACGAGACCGTAGAACCGCTCGAGCTCCTTGATCGAATAGCTCTCGACGCTCGCGCGCAACGAATGGCGCACGATCGTGTGCAGGTCGACGAACAGCTCCGCGCGCAGAATCGTGTCGAGCTCCGTCTCGCGCGTCGCATAGCGGCCCGAGAGCCGCTTCATCGTCGCGGGCTCGTAGGCGCCGAAGTGATAGACGTGCATGCCGGGCTCCGCGTGGAACTCCGCGAGGATCGTATCGATCACACGCTCGAACTCGCGCTTCTCCTCGGCCGGCGTCGCCGCCCAGAGCGGCACGTAGGCGCGCTCCGTGACGTAGCCGAACAGATACTCGCGGCCGCCGTCGGGCGCGAGCTTGTCGCCTTCGAGATCGAGGAACAGGTCGCGCGCAGTCGGCTCGGGCAGCTTAGCGAGGCCGTGCTCGGGCCCGAGCGGCGTAAGAATCTCGTGCTGCGGCGCGTCCAGCCGGCGGGCCTTGAGCTGGATCGCAGCCTGGTCGCGCGACTTCACGAGCGCCTCGCGCGACCCGCGCTTGGGTCTAGGCACGTCGCGCAGGTCGCCGAGGCGCTCGAGCGTCACCACTTGGGATCGCTCGAGCTCCTTGATCTGCGTCTTGCTGATTCCCGCGACGAAGCACAGATGATCGTCCGTGCGCCGCTGCGCGTCGCAGCGCGCCCACCAGGCGCAGACCTCGCAGTGTTGGACGGGCTCGGGGTAGGTCGCGATCGCGGGCGCCGGCGACGGCTTCTGCGCCGTGCGCGCGTCGAGCGCGGCTTCGAGCCGGCGCTTCACGAGCCGGTAGTACGCCTCGTAGTCGGCGAGCCGGTACGGCTCGGGCTTGAAGTCGTGGTGAGGCGCGACGACGTGCGCGAGCTCGGGCTTCGCTCCTTGGATCGCCGCGACGAGCTCCGAATAGACACAGAGCTGAAGAACCGTGCCCGCGCGGGTCTCGGTCGCGAGCTTCGCGTCGGTGACCTCGTACGACCACGGGCCGAGGCCGCTCGGCCGCGGCACCTTGATCAGGAAGTCCGCCCGGCCGTACCAGCGCGCGTCGCCGAGCGGCGCCTGGTAGATCACATCGGCGCCGTCGCGCATCGCCGCGGCGGTGTGCTCGCCGCCGTCCGCGTCGAGCCCGGCCGGGATCTCGACGATCTTCAGCGAATGTGTCGCGCGCAGGTGCGCGAGATAGGCCTTCTCGTGCTCGTGGCCGCGCTCGCGCAACAGATCGCCGAGCGGATCGTCCCAGCTCGGCCGGCGCACGAGCCCTTGCGCCGCGGCGCGGTTCAATTGGCTCAGGTGCATGCAGCCGAGGTGGTTCGCGAGGTCGGTCGCGGAAAACCTCAGCAGCTCGTCGACGAGTTGCATCTCGCGATCATAAGGGCGCGCACGCATGTGGGATACTCGACGCGCAATGATGAAATTGCCGCCGCGCATCGAGCGCGCGACGCGGCGCGAGGCGACTCGGCACGGCGGAGGTTCGCAGATGTCGGAAGATCGGCTCACGGAGTTGCAGCGGCGTCTCGCCGCGTTTGCGGCGGCGCGCGACTGGGATCAGTTTCACTCGCCGAAAAATCTCGCGATGGCCCTTTCGGTCGAGGCGTCGGAGCTGCTCGAGGAATTTCAATGGCTCACGGAGGAGCAGAGCCGCTCACCGGACCCGGAGCGACTCGAGCGCGTGCGGCTCGAGATGGCCGACGTGCTGATCTATCTCCTGCGCCTCGCCGACAAGCTCGATGTCGACTTACCGCGCGCCGCGACCGACAAGCTGGCCCTCAACGAGCTCAAGTATCCCACCGACCGCGTCCGCGGCTCCCCGCGCAAATACACGGATTACTAGAGGACCCTCGGCGGGGCGGACCGCTGAGGACGGCGGTATCTCGCGCGTCCTTCCCGAGACCGTGAGCGCACAGGGATGTGCGCGCCCGAGCCCCAGGGACGGTCTTCCGGCGTGTCTCGGGAAGGATGCGCGAGATACCGGCGGCCGTGGTGGGACGAAGCGCTACTGCAAGCGCTTCTCGAGCTCGCCCCGCTGCATGAGCTCGCGATAGAACGTCGTCGCATCGCACGGCTCGCTCTCGATGAGCCCGACCGACCCGTCGCCGCGCTGCGAGCCGCGGGTCCGCACGAGCGGCGCGGTGTAGAGCTTGTCGTAGACCGTCATCGTGCGCTCGATCGTTAGCCCGTCCTGCGCGACCGTCCAACGCTCGACGATCCGCGTGTCGTTGCCGCCGCTCATCGGATACCCCGAGCCGTCGAGCCAGCCCGGCGCGAGCATCGTCGTCTCGATCACGAGCGTCCGGCCCTCCCAGTGGCCTTTCGAGAAGCCCATCGACGTGAGCGGCTGCTCGGCCGGCGGCTTGCGGTCGTCCATCCAGACGCGCCGTGGCGTGTTGTCCTGCATGAATATCATCAAGTAGTGCGTGCCGGCGTCGAGAATCTGCACCGGATACGGCGACCCGAAAATGCGCGGCAGGCCCGCAGGCAGGCACCGCAGGACCTTGTCGTCGCCGTACTTGCGGCCGTCGTAGATCGCGCGTGCCTCGGGCGTGAGCGGCATCGGCTTCGGCTCGAAGTCGTCGACGGTCACGTGGAACTTGTAACGGTTGTCCCAGTAGCCCGTGACGTTCACCGGGAAGTTCGTCGCGTGCACCGTGTAGTCGACGTTCGGATCGGCGGTGATCTGCGTCGTCGCGCCCGGGCTCGCGCAGCGGCCGAGCTTGCGGCCTTTCTCCGGTCCGCTCTCGATGTTGATGCAGGTGGCGTACAGCTTCTTCGCGCCGTCGCGCCCCAAGTTGCCGGTCGCGCTGACCAGGTAGCCGGCTTGGACCGTCTGCTCGGTCCAGTTCTCGGTCCGGTAAGTCGGCAGATTGCCGGGCGGCAGCAGCGCCCATTCCTGCGTCGACCCGTCCGGCATCTTCATCGTGACGTCGTAGCGGATGTGCGGGTTCTGCCACCAGACGCGCGTGACGACGCCCTTCACCGTGCCTTCGAGGTTCGAGTCGAACTCGGAAGCGAACGAGTGGTGCGCGTACGCGGCGGCGGGCGCAAGCGCTGCGGCGATGCCAGCGAGCGCGATAGCGGTGATGGCTTTCATCGGTCTCCCCCATGGACGGCCCCGATTCGGCGTGGCCGGGCCGCCCGATGCATGGTGCCCAGTCTAATCCGACCTCCGTCCGTACGGGAGTCGTAAGGGTGCCGTCCGCGCCACCGAAGGCGGGGATCGGCTTGGGGTCAGGGCTGTTTGATGACCTCCCAGGCGGTCGGCAGCCAAATCGCGATCAAGGTCCCAACCAAGAGGATCGAGTAGAGCAGGCTGATGAGCGCAGTGCGCCATAGTCCGCCGAGCAACGTCGTGCCGTATGCACAGCGAAACGAACGCCCGAAATGCGTGGCGGTGAACAGCAACCCTGCGGCTTTTGCGCCAGCGGACAGGTAGGGCACGACGACGATGTTCGCGAGGACGACCAGCGTCGCGGCGAAGAACGCGACCGCGTGAACGTGCATCGCGAAGTACATGTGCTGCGGATACGTTCGGCCGTTGTTGCGGCGAAAGAGCATTACGAGCCCGGCGAACACGGGCATCAGCACGAACATCGCGTGCGGGACCCAGTGTGTCGTGACCTCGTTGACGGCCGTGCGGATCTCGATCTTCTTCCGCTCGATGACCGTCGCATCGAAACCTACCACGACGGCCGGATCGACCTGCTCGTTCTTGGACGGCGTGTAGGTGTAGTTAACGTTGATGAGGTTCGGCGCGAACGCGAACGCCGCGAAGAACAGCACGCTGAAGAACAAGTACAGGCGCAGCGGCGAGACGTAGCTCGCGCGTCGATCCGCGAACGCTTCCCGCGTGAGAAACCCCGGGCGCGCGAACAGCAGCCAGATCGAGCTGTAGATCTTGCCGTCGTAGCTGAGCAGCTCCTCGGCGAGCTCGTGTATGAAGTCGCGGACCGTCGGGCTCGCCGACCGGTCCTTCTGACCGCACGCCGCGCAGTAGGGCCCCGTGAGGCGGGCTCCGCAGTTGGCGCAGACCGAGCCGGCCGCGAGCGTGCTCATCCGCGGGCCATCACTCTCCGAACGATTTGCCGGGCAGGTGCGCGAGATCGCGGTTGTTCTCGTTGCAGATGAACTCGAGCAGCTCGGTGTCCGTGAGCAGCGTGAGATCCTGCTTCACGGTCCATGGCCGCGTGTACGCACCCGGGTCGTCGATCGTGATCTCGAGATCCATGTGGCCGAAGTCCTTGCGCGTGTAGCGCTCGATCACGTGCAGCTTCTCCGTCGTCGGCTTGCCGACCTGATCGAGCCAGGTCTTGCCGTTGAAGCCACGCGTGTCGACGACGAGCGTGTTGCCCTCCCAACGGCCCGTCGAGTAGCCGAGCCAGGTCGGGTTCGCGTTCGCCGCGAGCTTGCGGCCGTCGAGGAAGATCTGCCGCCAGAGCGAGAACGCCTCGTGCACGACGACCATGAGGTCGGGCGTCTGCACGAACTTCCATGGCGCGGGTGCGGCGCCGAGCCGCGGCACGCCTTGCGGTAAGCAGTTCGCGTCGGAATCCTCGCGCGAGTGCGAGCCGTCCGCGCGCTCGTCCGCGACTTGCTTCGCCCACGGCTGGAACGGCACGTCCTCCGGTTTCAGATCCGCCGCGATGTTGCGGAGGTACTTGTTCGTGTGCGGATTCCAAATGCCGGAGAGATCCGGATGGCCGTCCTTCGTGCGCGGCGCGGGCGCCGCGAGATCGGGCTCGCCTTTCGCGTTGAGCGGTATCGTGCGCGGCACGTTCTCCCACCATTGCGCGTGCGCGGCGTGGGGCAGGGCGCCGACGCCGAGCAGCACCGCGAGCGATGCAAGTGCGAAAAAGGCGACTGGCGTCCGCGCGCGCGTCGGCGGTTCAACGATTAGCATCGCGCGTCTCCGTAGGAATCGGTGCCGCAAACACTCGCTTGCCCGTCGCTGCGAGCACGATCGACTGCGCGCTCGCGAGACGGCTGCCGTCTCGCGCGAGGCTGCCCTCGACGTTGATCACATCGTCGGTTTTGAGCGAGTCGCGCGACCAACCTTGACGAATCAGCGAATTCGGACCGCCGCCGATCTCGAGCGCCCAGTTCGCGACTTCGCCGGTCTTCTCGTCGCGCACGTCGACGTAGACGTAGACGTGCGGGTTCGTCCATTCGACCTTCGTGACCTTGCCAGTCAGCGTGATCGGCTTCGACGCGTCGTATTGCGCGGCAAACGAATGGTGCGAGTGCGCAGGTCTAGCCGCGGCGAGGAAGACGAGCGTGAGAGCGACGACGGAGGCGGCAGCGCGCCGCGAGCTCTTGTTCTGCATGGCCGGGTCCCCCGACACCGACGTTGGCCTTATCGTCGCACAGGCTTCGCCGCCGGCCTAGGGAACGCGCCTGGCGGCTGGCGCCGAACCATCCTAGGATGGCGGGCGCGCTTGGCGTGCGGCATCCGGGGGTGCGTGGTGTTCATCAAGATCGGGCTCGCTGTCGCGGCCGCGTGCGCCGCTTTCGTGCCGGGACTCTCGCTCTCGCAGGATGCCGTCGACCTGCGGCTCGTCGGCCACGACGACCTGCAGGCGCGCTCCGCGTACCAACCGGTCGTGCATGCCTACGGCGAGCGGCGGGTGCTGTTCGTCGGTCATCACGCGGGCGAGGCGCCGAATCCGCAGACCGGCAAGGTCGAGAAGAACGGCCTCTCGATCGTCGACGTCACGAATCCGGCCGCGCCGAAATACCTCGCGCACGTGCCGCCGACCGGCGACGAGGCGAGCGGCACCCAGCACGTGCAAGTCTGCGACGGCAGCGCTCTGCCGCGCGCCGATCGAGCTAAGGTCTACGCGATCCGCACCAACGGCCTGCTGAGCTACGAGCTGCTCGACGTGACCGACCCGGCTAGACCCAAGTTCGTCACGACCATCGCGGGGACAGGCGTCTCGTCGCGCCCGAAGTCAGACCGCGGTAACCGCGAGACGCACAAGTTCCAGTGGGACTGCGCGACCGGCATCGCATACATGAACGGCACCGCGCCCGGCTGGCGCGTCACGCGCGTGCTCCAGGTCTACGACGTCGGCAATCCCGCCGCGCCGAAGCACATCCGCGACTTCGGGCTCGAGGGTTACGAGCCCGACGCGAAAGCTCCGTTCCCGGATCCCGAGGTCGCGGGGCTCCATCAGCCGTTCGTCGTCGGCAAGCGGATGTACTTGGGCTACAACAGCGGCGACGACGGCGTGCTCCAGATCCTCGACACCGACAAGTTCCTGCATGGCGATCCGCAGTCTCGCGAGCCGCTGACGCCGACGCCCGCGAATCTTGGCTTTCCGCAGATCGCGCGGCTCGACTTCCCGCGCTTTTGGGGCGTGCACACCGCAAAGCCGATCTACGGGTTCGAGATCGCCGACTACGCGGACGACCGCGAGGAGCGCACGCGCGATCTGCTGCTCGTGTCTTCGGAGACGGAGACGTTCCGCTGCCAGAGCAGCCGCGACGTTATGTTCATCCTCGACATCACCGACGAGCGCCACCCGCTGCCGATCTCGACGTTCCAAGTGCCCGAGGAGCCCGGCGACTTCTGCCATCGCGGCGGCCGCTTCGGGCCGCACTCGTTCGCGGACGCGTACCACCCGAACTTCGACAAGAAGCTCGTCGTGCTCGCGTACTTCAACGCGGGCGTTCGCGTGGTCGACATCCGTAATCCGTTCGTGCCGGTCGAGGTCGCGCACTTCATCCCCGAGATCACGGCGAACACGACGGAGTCGTGCATCGCGATCGATGGCCAGCGCGAGTGCAAGCGCGCAATCCAAACGAACAACGTGAACCTCGACGACCGAGGCTACATCTACGCGCTCGACCGTGCGTCGACGGGGCTGCACATCCTCGAGCTCACGGGCAAGGCGCGCGCGATCGCGGGGTTTTGATCGTTGCTTTATCATTCCGGCTCCGGCGTGCGCGCCGTGGCCAACAACAGAAATCGTCGAACAAGGGGAGTCGTCATGCGCATTCATAGAGCCGTCACGGCGGCAGCAGCCGCGTTGATCCTTCTTGGGGGATGCGCAGCAACAGCCCCGACGACATCCGCCGCGCCGCTGCCGGCGCCGAGGTCGACGAACGCGGCCAAGATCGCCGTGATCGGCACCGGCAACGTCGCGAACGCGCTCGGACCTGGGTTCGCGGCGCAAGGCAATACGATCGTCTACGGCTCGCGCAATCCCTCGGAGCAGAAGGTCAAGGATCTCATCGCCAAGACGGGCCACGGCGCGACCGCTGCGGCGCAGCAGGACGCCGTGAAGGGCGCCGACATCGTCGTGATCGCGGTGCCCGGCACGGCCGCGGGCGATGTCGTGAAGCAGCTCGGCGACCTCTCAGGCAAGATCATCCTCGACCCGACCAACCTCGTGAACCGCAGCAACCCCGACGGCAACCTCGACTATGCGAAGCCGGCGGGTGCGAACTCGAACGCCGAGCTGATCCAGTCGCTCGCGCCGAAGGCGAAGGTCGTGAAGGCGTTCAACACCCTGAACGTGGGGCAGATGACTGCGCCGCAGACCGCGGGCGGTCCGATCACGATTCCGATCTGCGGCGACGACGCGCAGGCGAAGGCGACGATCGCGGGCCTGGTCAAAGGCATGGGTCTCGAGGTCGTCGACCTCGGACCATTGCGCTACGCGAACGCGCTCGAGCAGATGCTCGTGATCTGGGGCAACGCCCGCGCGCACGGCCAGCCGTTCAACTACTACCTGCGGCCTCAGCCGCAAACTCCGCCGGCGCGCTGACGCTCGCGCCGGCGAAACGTCCGCTCGCGAGGAAAAGTGCCGCCGAGCCTGTCGAAGCTGTCGATCGAGGAGATTCGCGAGCGTTTTGCGAGCGCCGACGCGCACGTCACGCCGCAGGCGCTGAACAAGCTCAAGCGCGACCCTCGCCACGGCGTCCGCCAGCTCTATGAGGCGCTGAAGAAGCGCTACGAGCGCGACAGCGCCGAGCGCACGAGGCTCGACGCGATGCTGAACTTCGAGCGCGTGCTTTGGCGTGCCGGCGTGCAGCACATCGCGGGCGTCGACGAGGTCGGCATGGGCCCGCTCGCCGGGCCCGTGATCGCGGCCGCGGTGATCTTCCCGCCGCACACCGAGCTGCCCGGCATCGACGACTCGAAACGGCTCGATCTCGAGCAACGGCTCGACGCCGAGCGGCGGATTCGCGGAGCCGCGACCGCGATCGGCATCGGCGTCGCGGATGTGGCCGAGATCGATAGCGTGAACATCTACCACGCGGGGTTGCTCGCGATGCGCCGCGCGCTCGAGGCGCTGCCGCTCCGGCCGCAGCATGTGCTCGTCGACGCGCGCACGATCCCGGGCGTCGAGGCGCCGCAGAACTGCTTCAACAAGGGCGACGGCATCGACTTCTCGATCGCGGCCGCGTCGATCGTCGCGAAGACCCACCGCGACCGGCTGATGGACGAGCTCGCGCTTCAGTTTCCGCTCTACGGGTTCGAGCGGCACAAAGGCTACAGCACGCCCGAGCATCAGGCCGCGATCAGCGCGCACGGGCCGTGCAGGATCCACCGCCGCTCGTTCACGTTCATCCGCGAGCTCTGCGGCGAGTACTCGGCGCTGTTCTACGACTTGAAGGGCCGGCTCGACGCCGCGGCGGCCCACGCCGACCTCCAGGCGCTCGACGACGAGCTTGCCGCGTGCACGAGCGCGCTCGCAGAGCACGAGCAGCGCAAGCTCAAGCTCGTGCTGTCGCGGCGCTGGAAGGCGCTGTAGACAACGGTGAAGCCGACCGACACCGAGCGTCTCCGCGAGATCCTCTTAGGGCTCTAGCCTTCGTACTGGAGGACGTGGAGCCCCGCGTTCCAGTCCGTCACGTACATCAGCCCGTCCGTCGATACATAGCAATCGCACGTGAGCGCGCCGCGCACCACGTTCGGACGCGGGTCGAGCATCTTCGCGGGCACTGGCGGAATCCACGACGCGATTTCCCGCGGCGCGTGCGCGTCGCGGATGTCGAACACGCGCACGCCCGCGTCGTGATAAGTCGCGAAGATCGTCTCTTCGCTGACGAAGCTGCCCGGCCGATTCTCGTGCAGGTTGTGCGGACCGAAGTTGCCGAGCCCGCAGTAGTCGCGGTCGGCGGGCGTCGGCAGCGTCGCAATCGGCACCGGGTTGTCGTCAGCGCGCACGTCGACGAGCCACGTGTAGAACGTGCCCTTCGCGCAGAAGTCCGCGTTCGACTCGTCCGCGACGACCGCGAGCTTGCGGCCCGGCAGCGGCAGCGGCGTATGCGTGCCGCCGGGGTAGGGCGGTGACCAGTTCAAGTGCGCGAGCAGCTTCGGGCTCGACGCGTCGCTCACGTCGTGGATCGTGAGCCCGGCGTCGCGCCACGCGGCATAGCCGCGGTCGCCCGCGACGATCATGTGATGCAGCGCGTAGCGCTTGCCGGGGGGGTTCGTCGCCGTCTCGCCGCCGGCGCGGTGCATGCCGGGCAGCCACCAGCGCGAGACGATTTGCGGCTTCGTGATGCTCTGCAAGTCGACGATGCAGAGGATGTGGTCGGTGAAGCCGTCGAAGTGCGCCGACACGTAGGCGTAACGGCCCCCGGCCCACCAGAGCCGGTTCACGCCGATCCCGGGCATCTCGAGGAACGCGATCTCGCGCGGCTTCGCGGGGGTCTTCGCGATGTCGAAGATCGAGAGGCCGGCTCGAAACGGCTCGCGCTTGCCGAGGCTGTCCGCGAGGGTGTTCTCGAAGTAGTCGCGCGAGTTGTCGTAGCGCTGGCTGCGCGCGAGGTTCGCGCCGTTCGCGAGCAATAGATAGTCGCCGGCCGTCTGCAAGTGGTGCGTGCGCGTGAACGGCGTCGAGAAGAAATGCACGGGTTTGAGCGCACGCGGGTCGCGCGCGTCGAGCACGGTCACTCCGTCGCTAAACATGTGGCCGACGTAGAGATGACCGCGGCTCGCCATCACCTGCACGCCGTCGGGTCGACCGCCCTGATCGCTAT